>Ga0129307_1000082_pt1 | contig 152878 bp, 121 predicted proteins | sample P1105metagenome_FD_94437 | JGI IMG/M metagenome (GOLD analysis project Ga0129307, IMG submission 94437) | Capybara group fecal microbial communities from Wisconsin, USA - P1105 metagenome | ecosystem: Host-associated > Mammals > Digestive system > Large intestine > Fecal | place: USA... | reverse complement strand
GTCCCTAACCGTCACTTATGGATTCTTACAGACACCTGAAGATGTAAAGTTATAAGTCTTATTCCCTATCTTCAAAGATCCTGTCGCCATGGATCCGTCTGCTTTAAAGTAATACCAGTTTCCGTTCTCCTTATACCAACCGGTCTGCATTACTCCGGAAGCATTGAAGTAATACCACTTGTTACTGATCTTCTGCCAGCCTGTGAGCATCGCCCCTGAACCATTGAAGTAATACCACTTATTGCTTATCTTCTGCCAACCGGTGACCATATCTCCACCTGACTTAAAATAATACCACTTGTTGGAGATCTTCTGCCAGCCTGTCACCATAGCACCGGATGAACCGAAGTAATACCACTTATTACTGATCTTCTGCCAACCGGTCTGCATTACTCCGGAAGCATTGAAGTAATACCACTTGTTAGAGATCTTCTGCCAGCCCGTCTGCATGATGCCTCTGTCAGTGAAATAATACCATTTATTATCTATCTTATTCCAACCTAATGCCAGTGAACCATCTTCGTTATAATAATGCAGCGAGCCACCAGTCATGACCCATCCTTTGTAGATGATAACAGTAGTACCTGGATTGATTGAAAGCACATACGTTATGTCAAATAAAGTGTCATAATACATAGCAAAATCATAAGATTTCTCTTTAAGTCCCACTAAATAAACACTAGCAAGAGCTTCATGACCATAAAGATCGATACTGGAAATATTAGTACCATAACAATATAATTCAATAAGTTCATTATTGTTACTGATATCGAGCTCAGATAGATCAGTACCATTACAGTACAGATATTTAAGATGTGCAAGGGCACTAATGTCTAATTCTGTTATGGCAGTATTAGAACAAAATAAAGTCTCAAGATTAGGACAACCTGAAACATCTAATTCTTCAAGCATTCCATTTTCATTTAAGTTAAGTTCAAGAAGATCATCAGACACTATCGTTAAACTCTTAAGATTTTGAAGATAATGAAAACCAACTACTTGATCACCGGAGAACTCCAGGGAAATTGACTCGAGATCTCTGAGATACTTTAATCCTTCAATATTATTAACATCATCATCATAAGTGATGGAAAGATCTTTGATATTAGCGATCTCGTTTAAATCAAGTCTTTCGTCTTCATCTGTATCATACTCCGGATCTGCAATGACATTGAGAATAAGATTAAAATCAAAGATAGAATCATTATATAGCGGTAAGAGTTCCAGTTCTATATCATATGGTAAAGTAAGGAAAAACCCATCAGTTTCAGTGACCATGCCATAACCCTGATATTCATCAGTTCCAACATCCATTCCAAAATAATACAGATTGATCAGGTGTTCACAACCGGATATATCAAGTTCTTCTATATCTGTTCCATCAAGATAGAGTGTTTCAAGATTAGGGTTTTCCCCTAAAGAGATATCAAGGATGGAAGATCCTCTAAGATCTACATACTCAAGATCTGTATTACCGCTAAGATCAACAAAAAGGATGTTATGATCAGTAACAGTAAGCGATGTCAGATCCGAGAAATACTCGATACCTGTCAGATCCTCCAGGTCATTACTCAGATCAGTAAGATCCATTTCGGTTACAGCCTCCCTCTCATCAGGGGACAATCCACCACTGCGATCAGTATCGATACTGGGATCAGATACATATTCCAGGAAAACAGGGTCCGGGAAGTTGTCGGGATTAAGAATGATATACTCATCAGAAGCAGGCTGGCGTGCGGCAAACGCTGCTATACCACAACCTGCAATTACTGCTGAAGCAAGAAATGTGGAAACTGTTCCTTTTAAAATAGTATTATTCATAGGCCTCTCTCCTTTACATATTTTATATTATAAATTTAATACGCTTTAAAGGTTTATTCATCAACCAAAAGTAGGAATCTGAATTTTACTCCGTATTTTCGTTATGGATTCTGGCAGACACCGCTGGAATTAAAAGTATATGTCTTCCCGCCTATCTTTATAGTGCCTGTAACCATGGATCCGTCTGTATTGAAGTAGTACCACTTGTTGTTAAGTTTCTGCCAGCCGGTCTGCATTACTCCGTCAGCATTAAAGTAATACCACTTACTATTTATCTGCAGCCAGCCTGTCTGCATTGCGCCGGAATCGTTAAAGTAGAACCACTTGTTACTGATCTTCTGCCAACCTTTAACCATCTCTCCACCGGCCTTGAAGTAGTACCACTTATTGGAGATCTTCTGCCAGCCGGTCTGCATAACACCTGAAGTGTTAAAGTAATACCACTTATTAGAAACCTTCTGCCAGCCGGTTGCCATAGCACCTGAAGAAGCGAAATAATACCACTTGTTAGAGATCTTCTGCCAACCGGTCTGCATATATCCATTAGCATCGAAGTGATACCACTTGTTAGAGATCTTCTGCCAGTTTGAAACAGTCTTTGTTCCGTCTTCGTTTATATAACACCAGCCTGTATCTTCCTTGACCCATCCCGAGATGGTGATAACTTCAACATTACTCGAAAAAGAAAGTCTACAGGAGAGAGACTCTCCGTTACTGTCATATGCCGTTAAGCTATAAGTTCCATCGCTACATGTTCCGTTAAGAAATGTTTCTAAAAGATAAGGGCAATGTGAGATATTGAGCTTAGTTACAGAACAGTCTTTCATACTTAAGACATAAAGATTGGGATTGTTACTGAGGTTAAGTTCTGTAAAACCGTCACTGCTATAACAGTAAAGCGCCTCAAGCAGAGTATTATTACTAAGATCCAGTTCAGTAACGTCAATGTTTGCACAATATAGCGTCTTAAGGTTTGTACAATCACTGATATCAAGACTTGTGATTCCCTGAAAGCCGCAATCCAGGAAATTAAGTTCTTCCAGACCACTGAGGTCAAGAGATGATAAAGCACAACCACAACAATCAAGGGCATCAAGCTCTGTAGCATCGGATAAGTCAAGAGAACTTATAGGGTTACTGTAGCAATATAAGATATTCAGATTATCCAGACCGGAAAGATCCAATGTGGAGATATTATTATTCCCGCAGTATAAGATCTTAAGATCCTTAAGGGAACTGAGATTTAAACTGTATAATCCGTTTCCACCACAATAAAGCTCTTCCAGGTTCACCAGATACTCGATTCCGGTAAGATCAGAAACACCACTAATATTAAGGGCCTTTATTTTTTCGATCTCAGAAACATCAAGAACATGATCCTCATCTAAATCATAGCCAGGAACATCAAGGAAAGAACAGAAGTCAGGGTTTTCAAAGATAATCGTATCATTAAGGTTTAACAACTCAAGTTCTATACCATCAGGAAAAGAAAGACTATAATCTCCGTCATCTGTAGCCCAGGAACAGGTAATAGTTCCATCTGTTTCATCATATGATCCGTTATAGTAAGTATCTACTAATTGTCTGCAACAGGATATATCAAGTCTTTCGATACCAGTACAGTCAAGACATAGATTCTTAAGATTGGGATTATTACCAATAACGATCTCAGAAAGATCACTGTAACAGAGATCCACATTGGTCAGTTCAGTGTTGTTGGACAGATCGACATATTAGACGCCTGTACTGACAGCAGAAAGAGAAGTAAGATTCGGGAAATACTCAATTCCGGTAAGATCATCAAGATCATCGCCCAGATCATCAAGATCAAGTTCCGTAACAGCTTCACGTTCTGACCTTGACAAATATGGATTCCCATCCTTATTTATGCTTGAATCAGATACATAGGATAAGAAAGCCTCACAGGGAAAGTTATCTTCTCCCAGGAGGATAAGATCCTCAGAAGGCGGTGTTTTGTCGGCAAATGCTGCAATTCCGCAACCTGCAACAAAAGCGGTTGCTATCAATGTAGAAACGGTTCTTTTGATCAGAAGATCTTTCATAGTCCTTTCTCCTTCACATATTTATATACATTAAGTTTAGTCTTCTAATAAAGATCATTCATCATCCATAAGTATGATTATAACTATAGTATTTTTCCCCAATGAAAAATGCCGCCCTTTCGGACGGCATTTCTTTTGTTCTTGTTATCTATTTCGATCACTGAACTGTTGCGTATGCACGGCACATCTCTGTAGTGGAGTTAGCCTGGTATACGATGATGGTGTAGTCGCCTGCTGTAAGAGCGGAAGGCTCGTAGGAGATGAATACATCGTCGTCGAGGTCAGGGTCAGACATGACGAAGCTGCCACCGTCGATATTAACGCCGTTGCAGTAAACGCCATAGTAGAATGTGTCTCCTACATCGTGGTAGTCCCATGTAACGATCTTAAGGTAGATACCATTATTACCTGTTGTATATGTACCATTGGACATGTAGGAATCGAAGCTTGAAGATGTGTAGAAATCAGCCATGAAGCAGTCTGTAGATGTGCTTCCTTCGATATCACCTGCTGTACCTGTAGCTACGCTTGTCTCAACGGGATAGTCTCCACCGGCGACGGAAGATGTGGGATCAGCTGTTCCCTGTACACCACCGGAAGTGATGATGGCATCACAGACTACATCTGTGTTTCCTACGCCGAGATCGTAAACGATGAACTCGTATGTACCCTCAGCAAGAGTACCGTTCTCGAAAGGAAGTGTCATGATGATAGTATCGTCAGATACACCGGGGATGACATACTGTGCTCTCTCGCAGTAAGGCTGTCCGTCGATAAGGATATCGTACTCGAAGATATCACCTGTTGTGTTGTAGGAATAAGTTCTTACTGTTACTTCGAGATAGTCAGCCTTTACTTCGTAGTCGAATGTCCAGAAGTTAGAGCCGGATGTGTATGTTGCACTGATACCTTCTGTTGTAGCAGGAGCAACTGTAGCACCGCCATAGAGAACTGCATATGTGTCGTATGTAGCCTGATCGATGGTACCGTCAGCAAGAAGGATATCAAGACAAGCAACAATAAGCTCGTCCTCGATGGAATCGTCGGGCTCAATATCAAGAGAATCGTCTACAGAGAAGAAGTTATCGTCAGGATCAACAAGAAGGTTGCCGTCCTCATCAGCTGTTACAACGATCGTGCAGTCGTAATCTTCTGTTGTGGTGGAAGAATTGATGGCATCTGTAAGGAGGCCGATGATGCTGACATAGGAATCGTTCATGTCGATGGAATCCTCATCTCCGCCATTGATGAATGCACCGAAGATAGGAGCATAGATGGGAGCAAGAGTATCAACATCACATAGGATAGCGTTGAACTCAGAAGTATACTCAGGAGCTGTACCTGTAATAGCTACTGTAACGGAATCCTCAGTGGAGCTTTCTACAGAAGCCTCGTATTCTACCTTTGAGAAGTAAGCAGCATATACATCACCCATTGCAGGGATAACGATAGCAGGGTCACCGCCGTCCTCTGTGATCTTCTCTTCAAGATCGTTCTCATAGCTCATTGCAAGAGCATTGTCCATGTCACCTGCTGTAAGGTAACCGATGAACTCGTCAACTGCTGCGATAGCACTGTCCTCGGAAAGACCGCCAACCTCAAGGTCAGCTACCTGGTCTGCAAGGAACTCCATGAAATCAACAGCGGAATCAGGGTCAACAAACCACTCTTCATCATCGTAAACGAGCTCGAGAGTAACTGTCTCCTCTGTTGTCTCCTCAGGATCGGAAAGAGCATCGATGAGCTCATCCTTTGTCATGCCATCCTCGACGATAGCGTCAAGGTCAGCCCATGTGAAGACGATATCAGCAGAGCCTTCCTCGTCCTTAGCCTTACCCTCGACATTGTCGATCTCATACTCAGCTGATCCCAGAAGAGCCTCTGCGATGTCTTCGTTACCGCCGAAATCGCCTGCTTCAAGGAAAGCCTCGTCGCTGTCCTGAACTGCCTTTGCAGCCTTATCAGGCTTACCGGAAACTACATTTGAAACAAATGAGTCAGCTGCCTCGGAAATTGCTTCCGCATCCTTTCCTCCTCCAAGGAGAGAACAACCGGAAAGTGAACCGAGGAGCATGGATGCAGCGATCAAGCTGCCAATTGCTTTCTTGTTCATAGTTCTTTTCCTTTCTTTTATCCCTTATCTACTTATCGAAAAGGTTTTATTAATACAAAATATATTTTATCAGATTTTTGTTATTCTATTATTACTTCAAAATACATAAAAAGGATATGCACCTGTTGTTATTTTTCTGTGATTTTTGCAGGGTAAATATACCGAATAATTCCTGCTGCATAAATGCTCTGTTTTAAAAAAGATGCATCCGTTACCGGATGCATCTTCTTTTTGTGGAGCCAATGGTGGGAATCGAACCCACGACCTATTCATTACGAGTGAATTGCTCTACCCCTGAGCCACATTGGCAAGCGCCTATAAAATATACCTATATCAGGCTCTTATGTCAATCAGAAATCCCATGAGTTGACATATTTCTCCTGTTCAGGCGTAAGTTTATCGATGCTTATATGTTTGGTATCAAGAAGGATCTCTGCTACCCTGTTATCGATCTCTTCAGGTGTCTGATATACCTTCTTTTCGAGATCCTTTCCGTACTTGGCGATATATCTTGCGGACTGGGCCTGAAGTGCGAAGCTCATGTCCATGATCTCTACGGGATGACCGTCTCCTGAAGCAAGGTTTACAAGTCTTCCCTCTGCCAGGATGCAGATGGTATTGCCATTGGGAAGTTCGTAACCGATTATGTTATTTCTCAGTTCCTTACTGTCCTTTGCTGCTTCGGAAAGTTCCTTTATGTTGACCTCGCAGTCGAAATGGCCTGCATTACAGCAGATGGCGCCATCCTTCATGTTCTCAAAATGCCTTCTTACGATGACATCCTTACAGCCTGTTACTGTTACAAAGATATCACCAACGGGAGCTGCCTCATCCATGGTCATGACCTGATAGCCTTCCATGATGGCTTCGCAGGCCTTAACGGGATCGATCTCTGTAACGATGACCTTGGCGCCCAGGCCCTTAGCCCTTAAGGCTACGCCTCTTCCACACATTCCAAAGCCTGCAACGACAACGGTCTTCCCTGCTACTACAAGGTTAGTCGTTGCCATGATCGCAGTCCAGACGGACTGGCCTGTACCGAACCTGTTGTCGAAGAGATGCTTACATCTTGCATCATTTACTGCGACTACGGGATAGAGAAGCTTATCCTCCTTCTCAAGGATCTCGAGCCTGTGGACACCGGTGGTGGTCTCTTCGCATCCGCCGATGATCTTAGGGACGAGATCCTTCATGTCGGAATGAAGGAGCATTGCGAAATCTCCGCCGTCGTCGATGACGATATCGGGCTCAATTGCAAGTGCCATCTTAAGGTGGTTTATATATTCTTCTTCGTTATCACCGTGGATGGTATATACATGCATTCCTGCCTTGGCAAGAGCAGCTGCAACATCATCCTGGGTGGAAAGAGGATTACATCCTGTAAGGGCAACATCAGCTCCGCCTCTTGTCAGTGCTCTTGCAAGACATGCAGTCTTTGCCTCAACATGGACTGAAACGGCGATCTTCATGCCCTTGAAAGGCTGCTCTTCTATGAGTTCCTTCTCGATGGCACGAAGAACAGGCATATTCCTGTATGCCCACTCGATCTTCTTCTCTCCTGAGGGAGCCAGATCTATATCCTTGATGTCGTATGCTCTTATCTCCATGGTGATCCTCCGTCAGATCTCTGAAATAAATCTCTTTACGAGAGCGCAGCAGGAACTTGATACCTTAGCTGCATTCTCCATTACTTCCTGATGGTTTAAAGGCTTGTCCGAAATACCGGCTGCCAGATTGGTAACACATGAAATGGCTGCGATATTCATGCCGCAGTGGGCAGCTACGATGGCCTCGGGAACTGTGGACATACCAACAGCGCCTGCACCCAGGAGCTTAAGTGCCTGGATCTCTGCAGGCGTCTCATACTGGGGACCTCTGCAGAAAGCATATGTACCGAGGAAGAGCTCTATACCAAGCTCTTCTGCACACTTCTCCATCTTAGCAACATAACCTTCGTCATAAACGCGGGACTGGTCCGGGAACCTGGGTCCGAATTCATCAAGATTAGGGCCTCTCAGGGGTGATTCACAGAAGAATGATATATGATCCCTGATGACCATGAGGCTGCCGGGCTTAAAGCCTTCCTTTATTCCGCCGGAAGCGTTTGTAAGGATAAGTGTCTTAACTCCGAGAAGAGCCATTACCCTTACATAGAAAGTTACAACAGAAGTGTCATATCCCTCATAGTAATGGAATCTTCCGGACATCATGAAGACATCCTTTCCTTCAAGCTTTCCTGCAAGGAGCCTTCCCTCGTGTCCCTGGACGGTAGATCTGGGGAACCCCGGGATATCGGCATAAGGGATACTTATCTCATCAGTTACATCGGACGCAAGAGGACCAAGGCCTGAGCCCAGGACGATACAGATCTCCGGGCTGAAGCTCTCACCTGTCTTAGACTTTATATAAGCTGATGCATTCTTAATGTCAGCAAGATAGATATCCTTATCTGTTATCATTGATTCTTACCGCAGCAGTTCTTGTACTTCTTGCCTGATCCGCAGGGGCAGGGATCGTTCCTTCCGACCTTGGAGGAATCCCTCTTAACGGGCTGAAGTGTCTGGTTTGTCTGGGCTGCACCCTGTACCTGCTTTGCCTCTGTAGGGATGGGTGAAGGTGCGGGAGCCTTTGTTCCTTCTGACATGGAAGCTACGGCAGACTTTGTCTCTACCTTCTTCTCGGCGGAGAAACGGCCCTTCATGAGGACTCTTACGGAGTCATCCTGGATAGCTTCGTTCATCTCGTCGAACATGTCAGAACCTTCCATCTTATACTCGACAACGGGGTCATGCTGACCAACGGATCTCATCTTGATAGATGTCTGGAGCTGATCCATGGCATCGATATGATCCATCCACTTGCTGTCTACTGTATTGAGAAGGATAGCACGCTCTGCTTCCCTGAAGATCTCTGTTCCGACCTCGTCCTCCTTGACCTTGAGGGCATCGACTGCCTCAGCGGAAAGGATCTTGACGATCTCTTCAGGATCAGGGATCTCTTCCTTATCGTTCTTGATCTTCTTGACGATGGGAAGCTCGCCAAAGATCTCATCCAGCTTCATGCCAAGAGAATATCTCTCTGCCTGGGAGATACCGTCGTCAACAACAAAGGCATTTACCTGCCTGTCTGCGACACGGTCGATCATCTTGAGGAATGTCTCGTGCATATCGACACCGTCGATGACCTTACGTCTCTGCTCATATGTGATGGTCCTCTGGATGTTCATGACATCATCGTACTCAAGGACGCTCTTTCTCATACCGAAGTGCATAGCCTCAAGCTTCTTCTGGGAGGAATTGATGATCCTTGAAAGAGTAGCGGACTGGATCTCCATGGTCTCATCAACACCGAGGGTGTTATACATGGTCGTAACCTTGTCGCCACCGAAGATACGGAGGAGCTCATCGTCGAGAGCCAGGAAGAACTTCGTGCGTCCGGGGTCACCCTGACGTCCTGCACGACCCTTGAGCTGGTTATCGATACGTCTTGACTCGTGTCTCTCTGTACCTACGATGAAAAGACCGCCGAGTTCCCTGACTTCTGCAGCCTCGGGAGCGATCTGCTCTGCAAACTTGCTCTCCAGTTCCTCGAATGTCTTTCTGTTCCTGAGAACGTCCTCATCGTCCGTCTCAAAGTGTGCTGTGGATGCTTCGATGGTCTCATCGTCAAAGCCCATCTTTCTCATTTCCTGCTTTGCAAGGAATTCACTGTTACCGCCGAGAAGGATATCGGTACCACGGCCGGCCATGTTGGTAGCGATGGTAACTGCACCCTTACGTCCTGCCTGGGCAACGATCTCAGCCTCTCGCATATGGTTCTTGGCGTTCAATACGTTGTGCTTGATGCCTGCCTTTGTGAAGATCTTGCTGAGGTACTCGGACTTATCTACGTTAACTGTACCGACAAGGACGGGCTGGCCTGCCCTGTGGGCCTCGATAACCTGCTTAAGGACTGCAGCGTACTTACCCTTCTGTGTCTTGAATACTGCATCGTGCTCATCTACTCTCTGGATCACCTTGTTTGTGGGGATCATGATAACGTCGAGGTTGTAGATGGACCTGAACTCGGACTCCTCCGTGAAAGCAGTACCGGTCATACCGGAGAGCTTGTTGTACATACGGAAGTAGTTCTGGAATGTAATGGTGGCGAGGGTCTTGTTCTCGTTGGCGATCTTAACGCCTTCCTTCGCCTCGATGGACTGGTGAAGTCCGTCGGAATATCTTCTACCGGGCATCAGACGGCCGGTGAAGTCATCAACGATAACGACCTCTCCGTCCATAACGACATACTGCTGGTCGAGGTGGAAGTTACCGTGTGCCTTAAGGGCATTGTTTACATAGTGCTGAAGTGAGAAGTTCTCGGGATCGGAAAGGTTCTCAACATTGAAGTACTTCTCTGCCTTCTTGATACCGTTGGCTGTAAGGACGGAAGTCTTTGCCTTCTCATCGATAACATAGTCGGCATCTCCAACGATCTCGTCCATATCCACTTTGTCATCTGTCTCAACGACTGTGAAGGGCTTAAGAGTACGGACGAACCTGTCTGCCTTCTCATAAAGATCAGAGGATTCTGTTCCTCTACCGGATATGATAAGGGGTGTTCTTGCCTCATCGATAAGGATGGAGTCGACCTCGTCCACGATAGCATAGTTGAGTTCTCTCTGAACAAGCTGCTCTTTCCTAACTACCATGTTGTCTCTCAGATAGTCGAAACCGAACTCATTGTTTGTTCCGTATACGATATCGCAGGCATACATGTCTCTTCTCTGCTTATTGGGGATATCATGGATGATAAGACCGACAGAGAGGCCAAGGTACTTATAGACCTTACCCATCCACTCGGAGTCACGCTTTGCCAGGTAATCGTTGACAGTTACGACGTGAACGCCCTTTCCTGTAAGAGCATTGAGGTAAACAGGCATTGTAGCAACGAGCGTCTTACCTTCACCTGTCCTCATCTCGGCGATACGGCCCTGATGGAGGATGATTCCACCGATGACCTGTACGGGATAAGGTCTCATCTTGAGAACGTGCCAGGAAGCAGCCCTAACTGTAGCGAATGCCTCGGGGAGCATGCTGTCCAGAGACTCACCGTCCTGATATCTCTTCTTGAGTTCCTCAGTCTTTGCAAGGAGCTCTGCATGGGACTTAGCCTCATATTCCTCCTGAAGGTCCAGAACCTTCTGGACGTCCTTCATGATCCTCTTGATCTCACTCTTGCTCCTGAAGTTGATGTCCTTGAAGACTACTCCGCAATCAGAAGCCTTGTCGAATAAACCCATTTACCTTATCTTCCTTTCTCTTCCAATCTGCTAAGGGCGGTCCTGTATCCGCCATTGGGGTTGTTATAACAAGTTTTTACACGGGAGATGGTGGTGGAACTGACCTTGGTATTGCTCCTGCCCTTTCCCTTCTTTGTCTCCCGACCGTCCGCAGGGATCTCCTGTTCACCGGACTTGGGTGCCAGCTCGTTGATTATCTCCTCGTAGCTCTTACCCTCGTTTATAAGGAGAAGGATCTGCCATCTGTGGATCATGGAACAGAGCTCATTATAGGAACAGAGGTCCTTAAAAAAGCTGTGGAGCTCCTCCACAGTGTCCAGAGTCAATACTGCTTCATACAGACTATCGAGGGCTTTCTGCTCCTCGGGTGTAAAATCAGCCATATCTTATCCCAAGAGTGCGTAGAACCAGTCTACGAACTGTGCGGCATAACCCATAACGACCGAAGCTGCGATGAGCGCGATCACGATGACTAGTAAAAGACCATAACAGATCCTCTTCATGAGAAGATCCTTCTGGGCCTTGCGGAGAACATCTCCTACAGGGATCTTCTCCTCACTTGTCCCGCTAAGGTTGGAATGAGCGAGGGACGGTCTTCTGACAGACATTCTGGGCTTCACCTGGCACTGCCTCCTTAAAACATTTCATATCATTTTAACTTAACTTTGAGATTTAGACAATATTATAATTATATATATTAAGAGTAGCGCCCGGACACTCCGTACTGCTCCACTCTTACAGATACTCCCTGTAAAAGGGCCTGTGCCCCTGCATATTCGATGGCTGCCAGGGACTCCGGGGAGGCATTTTCAGGTACAACCACCAGAAGTGTCCGCCCAAGGATGGAAGATCCGGGTACATTATACTCCCTGCCCCCTATATTTACATCCGCACCGTTAAACCCGGCAAGGTCAGAGACCTCCTCCAGGACCCTGGAAGTTACATTGGAAGGGTCAGAATAGGAAGGAGCCGTTACATCTATGCTCACAAAGGAAGTGGCGATACCATCCTCATAGGAGTTGATAACAGGAAAAGTATGGGGAAGGTTTGCTCCGTAGTATTCCTCGAACCAGGTGCCCCGCTCCAGATTGTTCTTACTCCACACATCAGTATCAGGCTCATCAGAAGACGAACCCGACAGGAAAAGTTCAAAGTCCCCGTAAAAAGGCACATAGGATACAACATTTCTGGAAACAGGACCTACAAGGGTCGATACGGAATAGCTGACCTCAACCCTGATGGCACTAATATCAGAAGACAGCACAAAGGAAACGTCTATATCATCCGGGAGCATAAATTCACTTCCACCGTTCCTGTCCACATAGGAAGACGCAATATCATCCTCAAAGGTCCCTGCCAGCGCCAGGGTAAGGATCTCTGATGTGAGAGCCTTATCCGAGGCTGTATCCACCCCTGCAAGGACCGTAAGGGCAGACTGTACCGCTTCCGACATATCAGGAGCATCCTCAGGCATGGCATTTGTAAGAGTACTTATAGTATCTGCCGCAGTAACGGACAAAGGCATATATAAAGACAGCTTCTCACTTGACTGGTCCACAGAAGCCTGCATTATCAGATCAGTCCTGAAAACCATGAGCACTGATAATATGGCACCGATAAACACCAGCACCACAGTCATGCCGATGGCCGTCTCTATGGTGATAGAACCCTTCCTATTCGTATAATTCATAAGATCCCTCGTGCGAAAAGACAGTCCCCATGGCAGAAGCCTCCAGCGCCACCCCGGTGACATGACCGGGATAATCCCTGGACAGCACCGTCAGCATCCTGGAAAGGAGCATATCGTCAGGAATATAGAACATATAAGTTGACAGGATATCCCTGTAGCCTGCCTCCAGAACATCAGTACCGGTCCAGGACAGCATGGTGACCTTATTCCCGTTAAGGACAGTTATAAGCTTCAGCGCAGCGACGCGGAGAGCTATGGAAAAGACGATAAGGACCTTATAGGCCTCCTTGGGGATATCCACCATACCAAGGGTAAGTATATCCACCAAAAGCTTCATGACTTCCGCTGCACCATTTATAAAAGACCTGGAATCAGGGTTAAGATACACCTCCACCAGGGAATCCAGAAGGAGCAGCCTGTAGATAAGCCCTGAACAGATAAGTTCCCCGGAAGTTCCCTCAAGTCCCGTAAGGATATATTCAAGATCACTTGAGTTCTCAGAATGTATTTCCGTAAAGGGCGTCCCGTTAAGAGACGTATCCCCTTCTATCATGGAATCGAAGTTAAAGGCAGCATAGGAGCAGAGATAGGTATGGGATACGATCCAGAGCGCATCATCCCCCTGGTCCGAAAAGACCTCGCTTATCTCCTCCACGCAGGAATCCAGGAACCCGTCATCCGTTATATCGAACCCTCCATCTATATCGGGAGGCGAATCAAATGTCTCCCTCAAAGAATCGAAGACAGAATTGAAATCAGCTATCTCGGAAGATATATCATCAAGTCCTGCAAGATCTGCAAGGGACCCAAGCGTATCGGCAACTTCCGATGCCCCGTCCAGGATATCCTTAAATACCGTGGCCGCATCACTGGACATAAAATCACTTAAGGATTCAAGGATACCCAGATCATCTATCTTCTCCAGAAGGTCCACGATCTGATCTCCGAAGAAAGAAAAGAGCATTCCGGAGCTTCTGTAGGTACAGTAGATATTTATTGCTCTCTGAAGATCATCCTCATCGAAGGTATCCATACCTGACACCACTAAGATAGAATCTTCTGAGATCCCGGAGGCAGCAAGTACGCTTCTGTAGACTTCATCATCTATCCCCTCCACATCAAATGCATAAAGGCCGTAGACATCAAATAGCTGTCTGTTATAGTCAGCAAGATATGTCTCCAGGGCAAGCCTCACTCCCCTGTCGTATGTGAGCTTCCTGTCCAGCTCCAGCACCAGCTGCAGATAAGTGACCTCCACCAGGATCAGCGCAGACAATATGATCGCCAGGAACAGACATGTGGTCCCCCTCTTTCCTCTAAACCTAGTCATCGAGAGCATCCCCCAGGGTATCGTAGATTATCCTGTAGTTATCTGACAGGCCCGAAACAAAGGTACAGAACCTCTCGGGAGATATATCCGTAAGATCATATCCGTCCATAGAAGACGTATCCACTATCTCCTCATTTGACAGATACTCCTCCTGCTCGGCCAGGAAAGAGTCACACAGCTCTTTGCACCTGCCACACATATCAAGAGGAAAGATTATAAATGTCGTAATGATAGTTATTACAGCGGAAAAAACGACAGCTGCTTCAAGTGTGGAACCCATATCCTGACCTCCTTAGCAAAAGGTAAGTCTATGGTAGTAAAAACAGAAACCGATTTGGACGACAAAAAATAACAATCCGTTACAATGTGTCGTCATAGATTGCACAAATGCAGTCTCCCTCTTCTGTGCATCATTAACTTATTCTCCGAAACATGGACATGATTTGCCTAAGAGATCCTTGAATCGGAGAATTATATAAGAAATTCTCCGATTTGGTATCGTTTTTGTCTTAATACGACCCTGTTTCGGAGAATGTATCTACCTGTGTATCCACTTTATCCGTTTCAACGCTGAAACTGGATATATTCAGTCAATTGTATCTACCCTGTGTATCTACTTTTTCTTTTTCAGGGGTAAAATCAGATACTTCCGTCATAAAAAGACCTCCGCTTGTATGCGGAGGCCATTTGTTTTTTACTATTTTGTCTCTTATCTGAGCTTCGCGTTGTAGTTCTTGGAGAGCTTATCCAGGATCTTGTCGTAGGGGTCCTTGATGTCAGCATCTGCAAGGGTCTTGGAGTCGTCCCTGAAGATAAGGGATACGGCAACAGACTTAACGTTGTCACCGAGTTTGTCGTCCTCGTAGACATCGAAGAACTGGACTTCCTTGAGGAGCTTTCCGCCGGCAGACTTGATGGTCCTTAAGATATCGCCTACAGCGACGGACTTGTCAACGATAACTGCGATATCCCTGGAGATACCCGGGAACTTGGGAAGCTGCTTATATGTCCTCTCGGTCTTGGATGCTGCGATAAGGGCAGCGGCCTCGATCTCGAAGAAGACTGACTTTTCGGGAGCCTCGAAGTTTGCTGCAACGGAGGGGTGGATAACACCCATGACACCTGCCTGCTTGCCGTTGATGACGATCTTGGCAGTCCTTCCGGGATGGAAGGAAGCGTTGTCTGTAAGAGCCTCGAAGGAAAGGGATCTGATGCCGAGAACGGCACAGAGCTCTTCGATTATGCCCTTGAGTTCGAAGAAGACAGCCTTACTGTCAGACAGTGAGTTGTCGTAAGAGAAACCGCAGAGGGTCTGTCTCTCGTCGGGAAGGTTTGCGGGATCTTCGTCGGGGATATATACATATGCCAGCTCGAAGACCTTGGCAGCAGGAACGCCCCTGTTGGAGTTTCTGGCTGCGATACGGAGCATGGAAGGAAGCATCGTAGTCCTCATTACAGCTGTATCGTCACCTAAGGGATTGCTGATCCTTACCTGGTTCCTGAGAGCTGAATCCTCAGGTACAAGGAGAGAATCGAGATCCGAAGGGCTCTCGAAGGAATATGTTATAGCCTCGAAGAAGCCGCAGCTGACAAGGGTATTTCTGATCTTCTCTGCCGCGCTCTGCTCTCTTGTCCTTCCGCCAAGTGTTGTAGCGGAGTCGTTAAGGAGAGTTGCAGGAATGTTGTTGTAGCCGAAGAATCTTGCGATCTCCTCGGAGATATCAGCCTCTGACTCAAGGTCAGGACGGAACGTGGGAGGAATGATGATGCCATCCTCGATCTTACACTCAAGGTCTGTAAGGACCTTTACCATGAAGTCTTCTGTGGCATCGATACCCAGGAACTTATTGATCTTCTGGGGTCTGAAGGGTATCTTCTTTACCTCACGCTTTGTGGGATATACATCGATAAGGCCCTTACTTACCTTACCGCAGCCAAGGATCTCAACGAGCTCGCAGGCACGGTCCAGAGCCCTTAAGGCATTTTCGGGATCGAGGCCCTTCTCGTATCTGGAGGAAGCCTCAGTACGAAGGCCGTTGGCGATGGCTGTCTTTCTTACGGATACGCCGTTGAATGTAGCGGACTCGAAGAGGATGGACTTTGTAGTCTCAAGTACTTCGGAGTTCTCACCGCCCATGACACCGGCGATGGCACATACCTTCTCCTCGTCTGCGATAACGAGATTGGAACTGTTGAGCTCGTGGTCGTTGCCGTCCAGGGTCTTTGTGAGTTCACCGTCCTTAGCCTTCCTAACGATGATATGGTTGCCTGCAAGGTAGTCAAGGTCGAAGGCATGCATGGGCTGACCAAGTTCAAGGCAGACATAGTTGGTGATGTCTACGATGTTGTTGATGGGTCTCATGCCTGCAGCAAGGAGCCTTTCAGCCATCCATGCGGGGGAAGGTCCGATCTTTACGTCTTCTACTGTCCTTGAGCAGTAACGGTAGCAGAGATCGGGATCCAGGATCTCAACCTTTGCAACGTCCTCAGTATTGAGAGATCCCTCCTGCTTCAGCTTTGAAGTTACAGGCCTGAACTCCTGTCCAAGGGTAACGGCAGCCTCCCTGCCTAGTCCCTCGATGGAGAAACAGTCGGGTCTGTTGGATGTGATCTCGAAGTCGATGGTTACGATATCGTCAAGGTTAAGGATATCTCTCATGTCAGTTCCAAGTGCGGGAACCTCGGGAAGGAGCCTTAAGTCCCAGAGGCCGTAGACGTCAGCACCGGGCTTACCGGCAGCTGCAGCTCCCAGTTCTTCGCCGGAGCAGCACATACCGTTGCTCTCAACGCCTCTGATCTTGCCCTTCTTGATGGAGATCCCGGGAAGCTCTGCGCCTACTGCTGCAACGGGGCAGATCATGCCCACCTCAACATTGGGAGCGCCGCAGACGATCTGGACATCGTGACCCAGCTCATCCCTTCCCAGGTCAACCTTGAGGATATGAAGGTGGTCGGAATCGGGATGGTCAGTCATCTCCAGGACCTTACCCACATATACGCCTTCTAACTTTGTATCGATAACCTCCTCGACCTTGGAACCGGAAAGTGTCATTGCATCTGCCAGTTCCTTGGGAGTTACCTTTATGTCTGTGAAATCTTTAAGCCAGCCTATAGGTGCTTTCATATAATCCTACCTCCCGTATCACTTGAACTGCTTAAGGAAACGTACATCATTCTCATAAAGAAGACGGATGTCGTCGATCCCGTAGCGGCCCATTGCCGTTCTCTCTACACCGATACCGAAAGCGAAACCGCTGTATTCCTCGGAATCGATGCCGCAGTTCTCAAGTACTTCGGGATGTACCATACCGGCACCGAGTACTTCGATCCAGCCCTCGCCCTTACAAACACGGCATCCCTTGCCGCCGCAGGACCAGCATGTGAGGTCGACCTCAACGGAGGGTTCCGTAAAGGGGAAGTGATGGGGACGGAGCCTGATCTCTGTGTTTTCGCCGAAGAGCTTCTTGGCGAAGAGCTTAAGGGAACCTACCAGGTCTCCCATTGTTACGCCCTTGTCGACTACAAGTCCCTCGATCTGGTGGAATACGGGGGAATGTGTGCTGTCCAGGGTATCCTGCCTGTATACCTTACCGGGGCAGACTACCTTGATGGGGGGCTTCTTATTTTCCATGATCCTTATCTGCATAGGTGAAGTCTGTGTACGCAGAAGGATGTTTTCGCTGATATAGAAGGTATCCTGTGTATCTCTTGCGGGATGGCCCTTGGGAAGTCTCAGGAGCTCGAAGTTATACTTGTCGTACTCGACCTCGGGACCTTCACCGATGGAATAACCGAGGCCCAGGAAGATATCGCAGATCTCGTTGATGGCCATATTCAGGGGATGTCTTGCACCTGAACCGCTGAAGTTGGAAGGAAGTGTGACATCGATGACCTCACGCTTTAACTTATAAGCGCCCTCCATCTCCTTTATCTTCTTTGAGTAGTCCTCAAAAGCAGTCTCCATCTTGGCCCGGACTTCGTTGACCATCTTACCTGCTGCGGGACGCTCTTCGGGAGAAAGACTGCCCATGCCGCGGAGTACGCCGGTGAGCTTTCCTTTCTTACCGAAATATTCGACTCTTAAGTCTTCTATGTCTTTGGAATTAGTAAGCTTCTTGATCTTCTCTTCAAACTCCGAACGGATATTTGAAAGGGATTCTCTTAAGTCACTCATGAGTGATACCCTCCAGTTTTCTTTTTAACTAAATAAATATATCACAATAGTCCTTGTATGTAAAAGTTATAAAATTTTTGATATAATGGAACCCATGAACAGGAACATGAAGCTTAAGAATACAAAAACGGCACTTTGTCTGATGATAGTTCTGATGGTCGTCATCTCTATGTTTGGCAGCTTATCTGCCAACTCTCTTAACGTTCCCGCCTTTCATCTGTCCACATTTAACGCTCCGAAGGACCGCAGTTATATGATCGTTATCTTCCATGAGGAACATGCCGGTCTGATGGATAATTACTTTCCCGGGAATGACGACGATGATCCTGACAGAGAAGAAGCTGTCGCCAGGCTGAACTCATTTCTTGCAGATTACGAGGATCCCGACGGTCTGCTTCCCTCACCTGTAAAAAGGCTGAGCAGAGGGAATGCGAGGATCCCTTTATTTGGATACGTCTCTGAGGACAAGGATCTGAGGATCATGGTCTATTACCCTGACAATGGTGAATATATGATCTCAGATATCTTCCATGCGGAGGGAAGATATGATGAATACAGCGTGGATCTTTCCACGGAGGGTCCAAGGCTCAAGGTAAAGGACTACTCCGACAACTATGCCAGAAAGAATCTGGCCATCGTCACAACTATAAACCTGTTATTCACGATGACCGTTGAGACGGGTATCGCTGCTCTTCTCGGCTACAGGTCTAAAAAGGAGATAAAGACCATCCTCCTTACAAATCTTGTCACGAACCTCACCGCCAATATCCTGGCGATCATATTTGTCCGTTTTTACATCATAGTATTTACATTGCTTGAAGCTTTCATCATCGCGGCGGAATATGCAGTATATAATAAGACATTCCCCAGGGAGAAAAAGAGATCATCCCTGTTCGGCTATGTCTTTGGAGCCAATGCCTTTTCGGCACTTTTCGGACTTTTCGTCCTGGGGGTCGTGCACTTTTTCGTAACTATTTGATCTTATGACATCAAAGGAAGGGATTTGTTGCCTTTTCCATATCAAGCGTCGAGGAAGGGCCGTGTCCCGGTAGGACAGTGTAGTCCCTGTCGAGCTTCTTTATCATCTCAAGGGATGCCTGCATCTCCTTATAGTCGCCGTCGTAAAGGTCTGTCCTTCCGATGGAGCCCTTAAACAGAAGGTCTCCTGTGAATAAAGCAGGTCTTTCGTCTGTTTTTTCCGTATCTTCAAAGATGATGGCACACTCACCCTTACAGTGACCGGGGGTATGGAGCACCGTTATCTTCAATCCGTCCACTGTCGTTCCGTCAAGGTTCATGATGTCTTTAGGCTCTATATCGTAGGTCTCTGGGCCTGCAAAGTCTAAAGAGCAGTTCTTTCTGGGGTCCTTAAGGCAGATGGCATCCTCGGGATGGATATAGATGGGGACCTCCGGATACTCTTCACTCCAGATCCCTGCAGCCGCCAGATGGTCGAAATGTCCGTGGGTAATGATGATGGCCTTAAGTTCTCTGGCCTTCAGGTCATCTGCTGCCCTGCTCCTTGTAACGGCATCAGGCTTACATGAAGGATCGATGACGAACCAGCATGTATCTGACATGAGGACATACATATTGGACCCTAAAGGGCCATAGGGAAAGACTTTTATATCCATAGTGCGGGTGTTTCTCAGTTTTCCTTAAGCCAGAGACGCCAGTCGAAGTCTCCCCTGTCGATGGCCAGGATAAGTGTCTCGGCCGTAGCAAGGTTGGTGGCATAAGGGATATTGTTGTAATCGCAGACATTAAGGAGCTCGTGGGCATCCTTGAGCTGCTGCTCGTTCCTGCCGTCCCTTAAGTAGATGACGCAGTCGATCTCATTGAACTGGGCTCTTGCTGCCAGCTGCTCAAGGCCGCTGGAGTAATCTACGGAAAGTCCTGACACCTCGATATCCACCGCAGACTTAAGGTACTTAGCGGTGTTATATACCGAAATAAGCTGATGTTTAAGTAAAAGGGTCTTGTATGCTATACAGAAATTGACCAGTAACTCATTCTTACGGTTATCAGCCATCAGGACGATCTTCATAACAGAACCTCTTTATCTGAAATCTCTTTTATAATTTTATTAGAATTCAGTACTATTATCAATTGAAATTTGCATAAACTAATCGCGAAAAAACTGATTTTTTGACAAAAGGTCAGTCTTCCGTATCGTCATCCTCCACTACAACCGGTGTGGGAACAGGCGTAGGGATAAAGAGATCAACGTCGTCTCCGATCTGGGGATAAGACTCGGGAACGCTGGCGGAATAGCTCTCAGGCACTCCGAAATAAGCAGCCAGCAGGTCTCTGGCAATAATGGCAGTGGACTTACCCCACTCACCTCTCTCAACAACAAGGGCGATGGCTACCTCGGGATCGTCAGCAGGGGCATAACATACGAAAAGTCCGTTGGAATACTCCTTATGGCTCTCCTCGTAACCTGTCTCAGCCGTACCTGTCTTACATACAACTGCGATGGGAAAATCGAAGAAGGTCTCCTGGGCAGTACCTTCCCACATGGTGGTACCGGTAACAACGCATCTCATGGCAAATCTTACTGCCTCGATATTATCCTCATCTATTCCAAGGGGCGTTGCAGGCTTCTGGCCCTCGTAGAGGATGGAACCGTCGGAAGCTACTACGCTGTCAACTACATAAGGGGTAACCAGCTCATTGGTGGCAATGGCTGCCGTATATCTGCAGAGCTGCATGATGGTGAAACAGTTATCGAACTGGCCGATGGCTGACTGGGCAGTATCGGCGGGGAACCAGGTCCTGTCGTATTCACTTTCCCTGAGAAGCCTCTTCATCTCACGGCTGGCCCTGATACCGCAGATCTCACCGGGAAGGTCTATTCCCGTATATTCTCCAAGGCCAAGCCTCTCACCCATTGCATCGATATTGTCGATACCTGTCTCTACACCAAGTCTCATGAAGTAGATATTACAGGATGTAGCCATGGCTTCGTTAAGGTTCAGGGTACCGTGTCCTCCGTCGGCGAACTCAAGGCATTTGAACTCCCAGCCGCCGATATCGATGGGACTTTCGCATCTTATATAGTCAGACCCCGGGAAGATAACGCCTTCTTCAAGGCCTGCCAGGGCCGTACACATCTTAAAGGTGGATCCCGGAGCGTACTGGGACATGATGGCCCTGTTCCAGAGGGGCATATCCTCTGCAGTTATATCCTCGTACTCTCCGATCCCAAGATAATATTCCAGCTGTTCCTGGGCCTGCTTGTCGCCATACATGGAAAGGACGAAGTCGTTGGGGTCGAAGTTTGGATAGGATCCCATGGCGATAACGGCTCCCGTATCAACATTCATCATGACGAAAGCTCCGGCATTAGCTGTCTTATAACCTGTTCCCTTCAGCTGCTCTGCGATCTCGGCATCCTCGATATACTGCTTCATAGCCTCGATACCAACCCTCTGAAGGTCTGAGTCGATAGTAAGGTTTACAGTTGCACCCGGGACAGGGTCAACACCGTAGTCCGAGGGGAAGAACATACCGTCCTCCCTCTCTTCTGTCCATATGTTATAGGATGATATTCCCGCCTGACCGTGGAGATATCTCTCCATCTGGGACTCTACGCCTGACTGGCCTACCAGGTCATCGTTACTGTAACCGTAAGGCTGGAGGGTTGCCAGGGTCTCCTGGGAGATCCTTCCTACATATCCCACAACATGGCAGGACAGCTGTGCCAGGGGCGTATAGACCCTTCTGTAGTCTACGCCGCTGATGATACCCATATATCTGTAATTCTGTTCCGTAAGAAGTGTAATGAGCTCCTGGGGAACATCTGTAGCAATCTCGATGGGGGTTCCGGTGACAAATGACCAGTTATCCTGGAAGATCTGGTACCTGATCCTTATGATCCTGTAGGCCTCATCCTCGGTATAGTTGGGGTCGATGCCGAAAAGGTCACGGAGATAAAGGAAGAACACCTGGGGATCCGTCTTAACATAGTCGTCGGAGAAGGTAACGATAACGCCTTCTGTATAATCCTGGAGGTCGAAAAGGTTATGGTTGGTCTGCCAGAGCCTTATCTCCTCCTCACTTTTCAGGAACTGGAAAGGTGCTACGGCAAAATACTCATCCAGATCAGCCACGGGGATACAGTTATAGTCATCGAAAAGGTAGCTGAGCTCCAGGAGCATGGCATTAAAGTCATCATCCTCCATGAAAGCGTTGGAGATCATAAGTGTATTTACTGATTCCGATGTTGCCAGGGTAACTCCGTTACAGTCAAGGATATCTCCCCTGGGGGCATTGACTATATACTGCCTCTGCATACCTTCCGATGCAGCGGAGATCGTCCTCTGATAACCGGAGAACTGAAGCTTGGCGGTCATGACAAGGATAACTGCGCCTATGATGCAGAACAGGAATGACAATACGAAATATCTGTTGGTGAGAGCATCGAAGAGCTGTCTTCTGAAGGAATTATTCTCCTTGCCCTCGCGCCTGGTGGTGGGATTCAGATCGTCAGCCATAACTGCTCACCACCTTTCTCCTCATCGATAAGCGCTGTATTGATGCCCTTCTTATAAGGTCCCGCAAACTTCAGAAGAAGGATCAGGGGCACTGCAGCCACCAGGTTCAGAAGAAGCTGGGGAAGTATGGAATGAAGGATTATGTCACCAAAAGTAAGATTATATGTCGTTCCCAGGGCAAGCCTGTGCCACAGGAAAAAGGCCAGATGACCTGCGATCTTATAGCAGAGGGTCAGAAATGCCACTGCGGCAAAGGCAAAGAGCACATTTCTATTCATCTTGACCGTAAAGAATGAAGCTCCCACCGTTCCTGCCAGGAAAAGGACGAGAAGTCCGATGGCACAAGTAACGACAGGCTTTCCGTCTATACCGGTGATGGGCGGGCTGGCATAATAGTCACGGAGGATACCCATGGCGATACCGATAACGGCACCGTCCTTAAATCCGAAAAGATAACCTGCGAGAACGGTAAACACCAGCATAAGGTCTGCCACCTGTCCTCCAAAGGAAATGACCCTTGGGAAAGTAACCTGAAAACTTGCTATCAGGAGAACATAGACTGCATATACAAGGATCTTTCTTATCAGCGGACCCCGGTTCATGATCCGGACTCCTCGGAAACTTCCGATTCATATGTGGGTGTAAGGTTTCCGGATTCACGGAGCTCTGTCTGCTCCTCTATAACGGAGAAAGGCACCATAACGAAGACATCGTTAAGATCTGCGATATCTGTATAAGGCCTTAAAGTAGCAGTGATATTAAGGGGATCTGAATAATCAACGCTCTCTATGGTACCGATGGGGATACCCTGGGGGAAGAGTCCGCCGTCACCTGAAGTAACGATCTCTGTTCCCTCCTCGAGGATGACATCAGGGTCGATGCCGGTAACAAGGCAGAGACCGTCGTTTTTAAGGGAAGCATCACCTGTGATGGTAACACCTGCACCGTTTACGGCATTTACCTTGCCGCTTACAACGAAGCCTTCATGTGTCAGGGGCAGGATCTTACTCTCATTTGTATCGATCTCGATGACCCTTCCTATCAGGTTCATACGTACATCAACGACCGCATAGGAATCACCTGCCTCCAGCATGATGCCGTCAGTATTTCCAAGAGCGATCCTTATAACGGAGAACCATTCGTCCGCTTCTCTCGAAAGGACTGAAGCACCGTAGATATCGTAATTACTGAACGTATCCCTGATATGGAAAGCGTCCTGGAGCTCCTCATATCTTATGAGGGCCTCCTCGGACTGTGTAAGCTGATACTGAAGCTCGGCGATCTCGGCACGGAGCTCCTCGTTTTCGTTTCTTATGGCGATACCATCAGTGATGGCTGCCCAGAAATCAGACAGTGTATTACCTGCTGATTTAACAACCCTCTGTATGGGGGCAGCAATGCCCCCAACGGGTTTAAGTGTCTTGTTTAAAGGACTTCCGGGAAAGGCACCAAATACTACCGCGGCGATCAGGATGAGCGCCCCGATAAGTATTATCAACCATTTTTTCCGGAGAAGGCCGCGCAAGAACAGGACCTACTTTCAGGCATTCTTACCGCAGCACTTCTTGTACTTCTTACCTGAACCACAGGGGCAGGGATCGTTTCTTCCGATGTGGTCGGAGTGAGCGATATTAGCCTCTCTGTACTCCCTTGCGATCTCAGCAGCCTTGGCATCGTCGAGAACGTTCTTCCAGGAGTTGAGCTTAAAGAGCCATGTAGCCTTTGCGTCTCTCATGTTGTAGTAGAGCTTCTCATAGTCGATATCGAGTTCAACATCGGAATCGTCCTCGATATTCTCAACATCCAGCTCGTTGTTAAGGGATGTCTTGATGCCGTCAAGGAAACCTACGAAGATATCCATGGTGTCCTTGTTGAAGCCCAGCTTGGCAGCGAGCTCGGATGCCTTGCCCTTACGGAGCTCCTCGTTTTCGGGGAATGCTGTAAGGATCTTATCGTATGCATCCCTCTCCATAGCGTAGTACAGGTTGATGTACTGTGCGTAGGAATTCTGGTCCTTGATGGTCTCTGATCTTTCGATCCATGTATCGTAATACTTGCTCATTATATTCTCCTCCAATTATCAAAGCTTGGCTGCGATAGCCTTCAGGAATTCTTCTGTGTTGACGACATTCTTTTCGGGGATGTCGATAAGGTTCTTAAGGTCACCGGTGATGGTTCCCTCCTCGATGGTCTGGATGGATGCCTTTTCGAGACGGTCAGCAAAGTCCTCGAGATCAGGAAGCTCATCCATCTGTGCTCTCTTACGGAGTGCACCGGACCATGCAAAGATGGTTGCCATGGGGTTTGTGGATGTTGCCTCGCCCTTGAGGTACTTGTAGTAGTGTCTTGTTACTGTTCCGTGGGCAGCCTCATACTCGTAAACACCCTCGGGTGATACGAGAACTGAAGTCATCATTGCAAGGGATCCGTTGGCGGAAGCGAGCATATCGCTCATTACGTCTCCGTCGTAGTTCTTGCAGGCCCAGAGGATACCGCCCTCATTTCTCATGATCCTGGCGACAACGTCATCGATAAGTGTATAGAAATACTCGATGCCTGCCTCCTCGAACTTAGCCTTGAACTCATTTTCGTAGATCTCTGCGAAGATATCCTTGAACCTGTGGTCGTATGTCTTGGAGATAGTATCCTTTGTTGCGAACCAGAGGTCCTGCTTGATGTCCAGTGCATAGGTGAAGCATGCTCTTGCGAAGGAAGAGATGGACTTATCTGTGTTGTGGAGTCCCTGGATGATACCGGGGCCGTCAAACTCATGGATAACCTTCTTCTCTGTCCTTCCGTCGGGATATGTGACAACGAGCTCTGCCTTGGCAGCGCCGTCTACACGGAGCTCGGAGTTCTTGTAAACGTCTCCGTAAGCATGTCTTGCAATGGTAATGGGCTTCTTCCAGCAGGAAACGAAGGGTGTGATGCCCTTTACCAGGATGGGAGCTCTGAAAACGGTACCGTCCAGCATTGCCCTGATGGTTCCGTTGGGGCTCTTCCACATCTCCTTGAGGTTATATTCTGTCATTCTCTGGGCATTGGGTGTGATAGTTGCACACTTTACTGCTACGCCCAGTTCCTTAGTCCTGTTTGCAGAATCTATGGTAACCTGATCGTTTGTCTTGTCCCTGTTAACAAGTCCCAGATCGAAATACTCTGTCTTAAGGTCTACGAAAGGATTGATGATGATATCCTTTATCTGCTGCCAGATGATCCTTGTCATCTCATCGCCGTCCATCTCTACGAGGGGCGTTTTCATGGTGATCTTTGCCAAAATGATCTTCCTCCTGAACTTAAACTGCTAAAATAACTTATTTATTTTAAGGTAAAGGGGAACATCAGTCAATAAAATAAGTTGGGCATATATGCATTAAGTGTCAGCTGCATGCCTTTACGATAAGTGTATCGAGAGCCATCCTCTCATCTGCCATGCCCTTTTTGATGTCGGCATCAGCCTGATAAAAGTCCATATAGAGCTTTATGAGATTGTCATAAGTGAACCTCTGGGCCTGCTTCAGGAGCTTATCGGCAACAAAATCACGGACCTTCAGCCTTTTGATGACCTCGTCCTTCCTGCCGATCTCCTTGGCACATAAAAGGAGCTTGATCTGCCTTGCTATCATTACCCTGATCCTGGGCATAGGCTCCTTTGTCCTTATGAGATTTTCAGTATATACCAGAGCGGCCTTTGTATTCTTGTAGCCTATGGCGTCAGTGATCTTGAAGATGGTTCCCTGGATATCAGGCGGACAGAGGTCCTCCACTATATCCATGTTTACGGATCTGAGTCCCGCTCCCTGGCAGTAGAGCACGATCTTATTAAGCTCTCCGTTTATGAGCCTTAAGCTCTTATTGCATCTTGAGATGATGCTCTCCACTGTCTCAGAGTCGGCGCTGAGGCCGGATCTTCCCAGGGCTTTATTTATGTATGAGGAGAGCTTTTCCTCCTCCTGGAAACCAAACTCTGCTATGACACCGTTATCAGTAAAGGCCTTTACCAGAGCCTTTTTCCTGTTATCGATCTTAAGAGTGGAGATTATGAGAAGTCCTGTATCAGGGACATCCTTAAGAAGGGATGCGATATCATCCGCATCGCCTTTTCCGAAGATATCGGCATTCTTGACGAAGACCACCCTCTTGGGGGACATCCATGCAGGAAGCTCGATATTCGCCCTTACCTGCTCCGTATCCATCTCCTTGCCTTCGCAGTCGATCTTCACGTAGTCCATGGTCTCGGCACCTTCAGAAAGGCAGTTCTTCTTGACGATATCCATGAACTGTCCCACAAGGAACTCCTCCTCACCATAGATGAGGATGGTCCTCGGTTCGTTACCGGATCTTATGAGCTCACTGAGCTGTTTTGAAGTCAGGACTGCCATTACTGATCGATAACCTCCCAGAAATTCTCGGTATAGTAGACTAGATCATCCGGATCCGTTGACATTACGGAGATCTCATACATTCCCTCATCACAGGGGATATAGATATATCTCAGATATGTATCAACAGTAGTGCTGTATTCCTCATCCAATGCCGGAAGATCCATACCTGCCAGGTCTACCCTTGAGACATAGTAGTAATCGGATACATCGGGATCATCATAGAGCGCAGCATCATCATTACACATATCCGCCATGGTCTCCACGTAGGAATCCAGGGAATCCATGGTGACCATATTTCTCATATCATCATAGAGGATGACTGAGATAAAGATCTCATAATCATAATCTACGGCAACAAAGATCACATTATCATAATCACCATAGATGTAGCTGTAGTAATAGTCGTTGGGAGGAAGGAACTTAAAGCCGGAAGGAAGTGTGAAGCGAAGTCCAAGATCCTCCACGTCATAAGTTGACATCTCTGCCCAGGTAGCCTCATAAAGGGCACTGCACTCATCTGTGAGGATCTCGTTACCGCCCTCGTCGAAGACAGTGATGGTATAAGAGCCCACGGGAAGGAAATCCTGTCCGTCCTGGCCGCAGGTATAAAGGATCACGACCTCATCCGGGGTGTTATCTGTGATCACATCGCTCTCTTCCAGTATCTCACCTTCATATGTGAACTGATAGGAATAGCTTATGGTATCCCCTGTCTTCTCAGGGTCGAACTGCATAACATAGCGGAGCCTGGGGCTGTTGGTATATACATCATCTTCAGCTTCATCCCAGTATGAATCAGTGATCATGTCCCGGATATCCATTGCAAAGGTAAATACTTCCGAGTCAAAGGGGAAGATGGTGGGGATGACATCGAAATTATAGAGTTTCCAGTCATCATCCTTATAGACAAGATCCATATTTACAGTGATCTCGATCCTGTCACCACAGTCTGAGATGGCATCGGATGCATCTGAGCCGTTGGAAAAAGACTGCTCTTCCAGGACCTTACTGTAATCGGCAAAGGAAAAGACAACATCAACAGTACCCTCCGTGGAGGATATTGCTTCGCATGAATCCTCCACCACGCAGTAATCCATGGTGTCCGCTATGGCATTTCTCACCTGAAGGGTGCCTTCGTCGGGTTCATCATCATCAAATATCATAGATGATCCGATGATCTGGAATCTTCCGTCGATCCTGTTTGGAAGCCTGATCTCATCCCTGTCGATGATGAGGTCCGAGATCTCGGATGCCGCCGCGATGATATCGTCAGTATCTGCATTACCTAAAGGTACCGAACATCCGGAAAGACCTGCGAGCACTATGGAAGAAATGATAAGGAGCGAAAGGGATCTCTTCATATCAGCCAAGCACCTGGAGGAAGTGGATCTTCTTGATGGCACACCAGTCAAAGAGGAGGACAACGAGCTTTTTGTAGTCTTCGTACATCATCTTCTCATCACCCTTCTTCGTTCTTCCGAAGTAGTATTTCTTCGTATCACCGGACTTTTTCTTAATGGTAAGCACACGGTATTCATTGTCCTTGTTGGTGGAATCATAAGACGGAGGTGTTACCTTTATCGAATCGATATCATCAGGATAATAAGAATCCTCACCAAGGACGAGCTTTGTATCATCTACTGTGACTGTCCTGGGAGTGGTCTTAAGATTCTTCTTGAACCTTGCATTCTTAACAACGGCAGCGATAAGGAGTGCTATCAGGAGCACGACTGCAAGCAGACCGAGGATGACGGCGAAGCTTCTATCCTGGGGAGAGAAGATCATCAAGCCGACACAGATAAGAAGAGCGACTACAAAAACAACGATGGAAACGATGATCCCCCTCTTAAAGACCTTGCTGTTTCTCTCGACAAACGCATCCACGGGTACTTCAAGAGTCTCAAAGCCCTGGAATACAAGGGGTTCTTCAGCTGAATCCTGAAGGTCCTCCGCTCCGGACTTTCTAAGTCCCATCCTGGATACGAGTTCCGTGAAATCCTCATCCTCCAAAGGCACGACCAGGCTCTTAGTCTTGCCGTTACTTAAGAACTTCAGAGATCTTGTGGATCCTGTATATACGCCGTTAGTGTAATTTCTTGTTACATGGGAGCCCTGAAAAGCAGCAAGAGGAAATTCAGTAACCTTCTTGCCCCTTGTCATCCTGAACTTGTCTTTGTCCAGCTCGATCACCGTCTGCTTATTGGAGATGACACAGAGATAACCAATAAGGGCACCGATGGCACCGCCGCCGATGATTATGATGAGGACCGTAGTGTCAGTATAGGTGTTAAGGATCTCCGTGAACAGATACCAGATCAGAAGTGCACCGATAGCACCGCCGATGATAAGGCCCAGGAAGAACAGCATTATGGAATTGGATTTCTTGGACTTAAAAATGACTTTCTCATCTGATGACATATTTCTTACCCCCTGAAAATACTTAAAGATAATTTATCATAACGGGATAAAAAATCAATCATTTAACGAAAGTGCTGATACTGTAGAAACTGCCGTATATCTCTACGGTCACAGCCCCGTCTTCCGAGGTCATGAAGACGTCTGAAGAGATATCATCAAGTCTTGATAAAGTCTCCTCTGTGGGATGCCCGTATGGATTATTCCTCCCCACGGAAATAACGGAGTATTCCGGAAGTATTTCGGAAAGAAATGAGTCCCCTGTGGAATACCTGCTCCCGTGGTGGGCTACCTTCAGGATATCCACATCAGATAAAAGCCCCATCTGACACATCTGATCTTCACTTTCCATGCCTGCATCTGCCATAAAGAGGATGCTGCAGGATGGTCGATCCAGAAGGAGAACTACGCTGTCTTCGTTTTCGCCGTCATGTATGCTGTCCCTTAACGGCCAGATACAGTTCAGATACATGTTTTCCCGAAGTTCTATGTTCTCTCCCTGATATATCCCTCCGCAGGGTATGGTCGCTTCCTCCGGGCAGGATGTCAGGACTTCCCTGATCCTTCCCTTTTCGTAAAGATAAATGATACCTCCCATGTGATCCTCATCCAGGTGGGTCATAATTGCAATATCCACCCTGTCTATCCCGTAGAAATCAAGGACAGCCGACACCACCGGCCCGTTTTCTGTTGTTCCCCCGTCTATGAGCACCGACTTTTCTCCTGAGATGATAAGGCAGCAGTCCCCCTGCCCCACGTCGATAAATACCACAGATGCCTCAGGAGTAAAGATAAAAGATGAAGCCAGGTATCCGAGGCTTATGCATAGGAGTGTTGGAAAGAGCCTGCGGTAGAGAAGCCTCATTCGGGCCTGCAGTATCACAAGTGGGACGATACAGAGGATAAGAAGTATCATCCCTGCATCAACTTTCGGAGACAGAAGTGCCAGAGGAGCATAGAGTTCCAGGAGCCTGAAGAGTATCCTGAGTATTATGAGGACCGGCTCCATGAACAAGGGCCCGGTCAGAAGGGACAGCAACACCGAAGGGATAAAGAAAATACAGGCAACCTGGGCCAGGAGCGAAGCGATGGAACAGACAACCAGATTAAGAAGCCCGATCCTGTAGGAGTTCCTGACCATAAAGGGTATCATCCCCATCTGGGCACTCAGTACCGGCACAAGAAGGCCTCTGATCATAGGAGGTACCCCATTATCTTCCAGCTTTTCATCCATCTTCTTTCCGAAAAGACGGATGGAAAGTCCTGCGGAAAAGCTCATGAGAAAGCCTGAGGACATAAGGCTGTAGGGATCTGTAAGGCAGATGGCTATGGATGCCATGGACATCCCGGACAGATGATCCCTGGAGGAAAAGGCGGCGATGCTCATAAATGCGGCCCTTGTGACTGACTCTGACCACCCGGTGAAGATGCCCATGAGTATACAAAGGACAGCATGGATGAAGACCGCTTTTCCCTTCCTGATGCCGAAATATCCCAGGACAAAGGGAAAAGCAATGAGAAAACCGCTGAAATGGGTTCCCGAAACAGCCATAAGGTGGGAGCATCCCGTGATCCTGAAAGACCTCTCCGTCTCATTATCAAGAAGCGTGGTATCCCCCATAAAGATACTGCAGGCTTCAGGTCTCATATTACCAAAGAGTGAAGCGACCCTTATCCTGACATCAAATGAAGCCCTTAAGATCCCTGATACAGCCGAAGTCATAAGGCCACCGGTATCTATGACATCCACATTTTCCTGATAGATGGTGGCACTTATCCCCTTTGACCTCAGGTAGGATCTGTAGTCGAACTCACCGGGGTTAGTGGGCGGCGACGGCTTTACGACGGAGCCTGAAACAAGGACTGTCTCCCCGGGGAACAGATCTTCTGTTGTCCCGTACATGATGAGCCTTCCATAGCCATCACTATATAGGCAGACCCTTGAAGATCCGTCCATCTTAAGTTCCGTCTTAAGGACCTGACACTTCAGATCCTTTACATAACAGTCCTGAACTTCCTTTTCGCACATAAAGAAGATCGAACAGATATACATGGCCAGGACCGCGGATATGGAAAACATGAGCTTATGCCTTTTGTCTGAGGACCTGAAGATGAGGATGATAAAGAGGATCCCGGAGATAAGGGCAGCAGGAAAAGACCTTAAGAATACCAGTACCAGGGATATGACCGCAGGAAATAAAAGGGGCCTTAGTGCCAGCTCTCCTTTGATCTTTGATATGATGAGCTTTCTCTGCAAAAGATAATCGTACATAACACAAGTCTAAAGAGATAAAAAGAGGATTTGGCACCAAATCCGTTACAATCCGTTACAAACCTTTGTCGCAAAGAGAAAAATCCTCTATAATGACTCACATGGATATTAATTTCAGAAATACACGTTTTCTCGCCCTGGCGGCAAAGATATCACAGTGCCCGGACTCAGATCTTCCCGAGATAGTCATCTCAGGAAAGTCCAATGTGGGCAAGTCTTCCCTCATAAACGCCCTGGCGGACAACAAAAAGCTGGCAAGAGTCTCCCAGAGCCCCGGAAAGACAAGGGCCGTGGTTTATTTTAACGTGGACAGGAAGCTTCTTATCGCAGATCTTCCCGGCTACGGCTATGCCAGGGTATCCAAAGAGCTCAAGGAAAGCTTTTCCAAGCTGGCTGACGAGTATTTCACTTCCGGCAGGAAATTCAACCTGATACTTCACCTTATAGATATAAGACATGACCCGTCCAAAGACGATATCGCCATGATCGAATATATGAATGCCAATTCCCTTCCCTATTTTGTCGTCTTCACCAAGTGCGACAAGCTCAGCCGCATGCAGTGCAATAAAAGGATCAGAGAAATGGAAGAATATTTTGATTTTGATGAGAATGCACAGGTGTTTGCGGTGTCAAGCAACGCAAAGACGGGGCTTTCCGACCTCAAGGATGCCATACAAGCATATATTTATCCGGAAAGATAAAGACACAATTTTCAAACTTTTAGCCTTTCAGCCATTTCAAATTTGTAAAAAATTACAATTGCTTTTATGCACTATTTAATTAATACTTGATTTATAGCGTCAAGGAGTGTTTTTATGGCTGACTTAGAACCATTTGGTCCAATCGGAATAATCGCTCATACAGCGAACGAAGAGTTCGCAAGGGCTGTCAGCAACATTCTTTTCGAGAAGCGCAAAAAGCGCGTCGCACTTAAGTCAAACCGTTTCACCGATACCCCAGGATATTTAAGGCAGGATTACATGATAGAGTCTGAGCTTGTCCGTTTCCAGACAGGCGAAGGTAAATTCCAGCTGGGCGAAAGTGTCAGGGGCCACGATATCTATATAATTACCGATGTATTATCCAGAAATGTGGAGATCGAGATGTTCGGACAGCAGCATGTCCTCTCTCCCGACGACCACTACAGGGATCTTTTGAGGATCATTTCCACAGTCAGCGGAAAGGCCAAGAGGATCAATGTCATCATGCCCTTTATGTACGAGGCACGTACAGAGGTCAGGGTTACTGCCAGGGATTCACTGGACTGCGCCGCTGTTCTCCAGCAGCTCTACGAGCTCGGAGTCGAGAACCTCATAGTTTTCGATCCCCACGACGAGAGGATCGCCAATGCAGTTCCCCTCATGAGCATCGATATGCCCAGATCCGCATATAAGATCATATCTACACTTCTTAATAAGTTCGATTCCCTGAGGATCGACAAGGACAGCGTAATGGTGGTCTCCCCTGACGAGTCAGGCGTAAACCGCGGTATCTTCTACTCTTCCATGATGAACCTGCCCCTTGGCATCTTCTACAGGGAAAGAGACTATACGGTAAAGGTGGACGGAGCACATCCCGTAAAGGATTACAAATTCCTGGGTGATGACGTATCCGGCAAGGATATCCTCATCGTTGACGACATGATCAACTCAGGAAGCACCATGCTCCGCACATCGAAGAAGCTCAAGGCTGCAGGCGCAGGAAATATCTACTGCCTCTCTCCTTTCGGCCTCTTCACCGACGGCCTCGAAGTATTTGACGAGGCTTTTGCTGACGGTACCATCAAAGCCGTCTTATGTACTAACCTGATATATCGTTCCCCGGAACTCCTTTCCAGGGACTGGTATATAGATGTCAACATGACGCCCTATGTCGCGAGGATAATAGACGCCCTCAATGTTGACGAATCCGTATTCGACCTGATCCACTCCACATCCAGGATCTCAGACCTCTTAGGTCAGATGAGGATCGGAGAGCTTCTCGACGAATTCGAAGAGAACTAAAAAGAAATGAAAAAAGAAACAGAAAGAAAGGTATGTGTGCATCATGACTTCAGTTCCTTTTGATGAGAAATCCTATTCCCGTTACAACCAGTACGGCGAGAACCCCATGGCTCCCGTTGGTCCCATCGGACTTATCCCCCTCAAGGGCAGCGGAGAGTTCACCGAGAGAGTCAACTTCTATCTCAACAAGAGAAGATCCGAGTATCAGCAGGAAGCTATCGTTTCCAAGTATCCCGGCTTCTTCAGAAACGACTATCGTATAGAAGTGGACAACACGAGATTCTCCTCCGGTGAAGGCAAAGCCGTAGTAAAGAATACAGTAAGAGGCCATGACCTCTACATCGTCAGCGATGTCATGAACACATCCATCCAGTATAAGATGTTCGGCGAGATGAACCGCATGAGCCCTGATGACCACTATCAGGATCTTAAGAGAGTTATCCTCGCCTGCTCCGGTAAGGCAAGAAGGATCAACGTCATCATGCCTTTCCTTTATGAGAGCCGTCAGCACAAGAGGAACTCCAGAGAGTCCCTGGACTGTGCATTCGCACTGGAAGAGCTCTACAACTTAGGCGTTGCAAACATCATCACCTTTGATGCACACGATGAGCGGGTTGCAAATGCCATTCCCCTTTCAGGATTCGAGTCCCTTCCCGCTACATACCAGATCATCAAGGAAATGTACCGTCAGATCCCTGACCTTTCCTTCACAAAAGGTAAGTTCATGGTAGTATCCCCTGATGAAGGCGGTATCGGAAGAGCTATGTACTTCGCATCCATCCTGGGTGTTCCTCTTGGTACATTCTATAAGAGACGTGACTATACAACAGTCGTCAACGGCAGAAATCCAATCGTTGCCCACGAGTTCCTCGGTGATTCCGTTGAGGGCATGGATATCCTTATCGTAGATGACATGATCTCCTCCGGTGATTCAATGCTCGATATCGCAAGGGAGATGAAGGAAAGGGGCGCAAGAAAGGTATTCTGTGCCGTTACCTTCGGTCTCTTCACTGAGGGTGTTGACAACTTCAACAAGGCTTACGAGGAAGGCGTCTTCGACAAGGTCTTCGCTACGAACCTGATCTACAGGCGTCCTGAGCTCCTGGAGGCTCCCTGGTTCGCAGATGTTAACATGTGCAAGTTCGTCGCACTTCTCATCGATGCCATCAACCACGATGCTTCCCTCTCCAACCTCATCAATCCCACGGAGAAGATCAAGAAGCTCCTCAAGGAAAAGGGCGATCTCGCCTGACACCTTGGGATACATCTCAAAAAAACATAAAGAAAAGGGTGTCCGAAAACACCCTTTCTTTTATGCAAGCATCCCCGACTTATATAGGTAAACACCAAAGACAACTAACACAACAGCAAAACAACAGAGGAACAATCGGAATCCCTCCCGGCCGTCATAGCCTGAGACAAGGATAACGTTGTTTTTCGACGCAAGGGACTGCGCCTGCCGGGTGAAGGTACTGTTGGTCACCACCATAGCCCTGTCGCAACCATAGTATGCCATTCCCCCGACTACCTGCTGGACCGCATTGACTCCAACAGGCTTCGAGTAATACTTGCACTGAACGGCATACTTGTGGATGCTCTTCCGGGCAAGGACATCTACACCGTAGTCACCGCTCTCGCCAGTGACCTTAACGGCAAAAAAGCCTTTCCTCTTAAGATAGGAAGCTACAACCTTCTCGTATCTCTTTCCGTCCATGTTTAGATGATACACCATTAAGTGTCCGATAATTGTCACTTGTTTGTATAAGTAACAGCTATTATTTAAATATCAGTATGGTAAAATCAAATGGAAATATAAAGGAGTGTTATAAGATGGCACAGCAAAGGAGCGGACAGAGACGCACTACTTCCTCCGGAAACAGGAGCAGGAAGCGTCCCGCACAGACAACAAGAAAAAAGGCTGCACCCCAGAGCGATGCAAATGTCATCGCCGATCTTTACAGTGCCTTCAGACAGACAAGAGCCTTCAGGCCTGTTGCCACCATCTTTATCATCACTCTCATCATCCTTCTGGACCTTCTCTTCGCCTGGAACAGCTACGACAGGTTCTTCTTCCTTCTGGGACTTGAGCTCATCATCGTTGCAGGCATCTGGGTCATAGGTCTTCTTCTGAGCATCAGTGCAACTCCTTCCCCGGAGAGAAGTGAGACATAATGGCTCTCGACGGGATAACTTCAGAGATCATCACCTACGAACTTAACAGGGATCTTAAAGGCGCGAGGATCGACAAGATCTTCCAGCCCGACAAGTATACCGTTATACTTCATATCAGGACTTCTTCCGGTGTTAAGAAGCTCCTTATCTCCATCAATCCCTCAGCACCCAGGATAAATATCACGGAGTCCACCAGGGAGAATCCCATGATGCCTCCCTCCTTCTGCATGCTCTTAAGAAAGTATCTTTCAGGAGCAAGGATCGAATCCATCACAAATCCCGGATATGAGAGGATCATCGAGATCAACGTTACCAACACCGACGAACTCCACGATACTAACAGTCTGAGGCTCGTAGCTGAGCTCATGGGCCGCTACAGTAACCTCATCCTTATAAACAGGTCGGGAAAGATCCTGGACAGTGCCGTTCATGTCGACTATTCTGTCAGCAGGGTCCGCGAAGTTATGCCTGCCAGGATTTACGAATATCCCCCTTCCCAGGATAAGATGACCATTGAGGAAGCTGCTCTGAAGATCGAGTCCGGCAAGCTTCCCATCCTTGAGACAGAGATGGGCCGCCCTGTGGAAAAGGCTATCCTCAATTCCATAAAGGGCATGTCCCCCACTCTTTCCAGGCAGATCTGCACCAAGGCGGATATCGAGGACCGTCTTCCCGTCTCGGGATTAAGTGACATGGACCTTGAGAGCCTCAAAAAAGAGATAAATGACATCGCTGTACAGATAAGGGATCATTCCTACACACCCTGTGCCTATTTTACAGGCGAAGGTTATGCTGCCGACTGGTCTCCCTTCAGGTTTACAGGCTTTGACAGGACCGTTAGAGCTGACGATGTCTCCAGGGCAATAGATCTTTACTATGAGCAGAAAGACAGGTTTATCGACCTGGACAACAAGAAGCGAAGGCTCCTGAGCATCATTGACTCTGCCCTGAACCACCTTACAAAGAGAGCCGAGATACACAGACAGGACTGCGAGGAAGGCAAAAAGGCCGATATCTTCAAGCACGATGCCGACCTTATCCTCAGTAACAGCTATAAGGTCACAGGTAAGGCAGACAGCATAACCTGCACTGACTATTACAGTGATCCCCCGGCGGAAGTAACCATCAGGCTGGATCCCACCCTGAACGCATCCGACAATGCCCAGGAATACTATAAGAAGTTTCATAAGGCAAAGCGAAAAGCAGAGCTTTCGGAAGCGTATCTTAATGACGACCTCATTGCCATAGAATACTTCAGGTCCATAAAGACTGCGGCTGTATCCGCAAAATGCGAAGATGATATAAGGGCCATCGCCCAGGAGATCAACAGCCTGAGCAAGCCCAGGAGCGAAAAGAAAACAGATAATATCAATCCCAACACTACCGTGGGTAAGTCTAAATCCGGAAACAAGTCCTCCAGGGCCATGCGCGAGGCAGCCAAGCGTGCCAACGAAAAGAAGAATACAAAGAAGCGCCAGGAGAAGCCCCTTCCCCTGAGAAGATACACGACTTCAGACGGATATGAGATCCTCTGCGGAAGAAACAACATCCAGAATGACGATCTCACCTTCCATACGGCAGATAAGGACGACTGGTGGTTCCATATCAAGGGCATGCCCGGAACCCACGTTATCCTGAGATCTAAAAAAGGCGAAGACATCCCCAGCGACAATGCCGTAATAGAAGCTGCGCAGACAGCCGCCTTCTTCTCAAAGGGCATGATCCTGGAAGAGCATAATGCCATTGAAGGAAGTAAGCCCGGACAGATCAAGGCAGAGATAGACTACTGTAAGGTATCCCACGTTAAAAAGCTCCCCGGGGGAAAACCGGGAATGGTCACCTACGAAGGCTACTCCATCGTGGTCACAGCAAAGGAACCCGAGATCAATAATGACCTCTGATACAAACACAAGAGCCGCGGAAGACCGCGGCTCTTGTGCGAAAGGAGGTACATGACTCATAAGTATTTTTCTTATCTTCTGACCTCATTATAAAGGACATGATGTCCCATTATTCTCCCTAAATATCATTAGTCCTCAGCATCAAATTCACAGATATAACCTAAGACTGATGAGTACGAAGGATCCGTATTAAGATCATAAGGTCCTTCAAAGAGATATACGAAGTCCTCATCCTCGTAGTACTTAAGGATACCGCAGTTATGGTTCATACCATCGAAATAAGGTGCGGAGAAGGATTCCAGATCATAGTCAGGGGCCTTATAACTGGTGAATGAATAATCCATATAGAGTCCGAATTCCGAGGAACTGTCTGTTGGTGAAGTCATATCGGGATAATAGAAAGCTGCAGGATAGAATACATCTCCCACATACTGGGAAGCAAGATATCCTGTATAGAAGAAATAGTCCCCCATTCCCTGCTCTTCAATAAGATCGGCAACGGCCTGAGCCTCGAGATCATTTGATATGACCACAAGATATCCGCCTCTGTCCTCGCATTCCTGCTGAGCCTGCTGATAAGTCACATTTCCTTCGATGAGCTCATACTCATGGTCGTAAGAATCGTAGTGGCCTGTCTCCAGAACATCTAAAAACTCGCCGAGAGCGAACCAGCAGGTCGGTCTGATACCCTGTTCCAGATCAAAGATGGAATTAATGCTATCGTAGAATTCCTCTTCTGATACTTCAACGCCGCCCCACTCATAGGCATAGATCATCTCATATTCTTCGATATCGGGATCCTCTGCCTGCTCATTCATGGCTTCACTATCGAGATAATATTCGCCACCGGCCACGTAGTTAAAGGAACCGTCCTCCAAAGAGGTGATAAGCACGGGATACCAGTCCATATGGCCTGTGTTGGAATAAAGAAGCCCTGATCCCGGGATATACATGGTTCCGATCCTGGAAAGCCAGAGTTCCTCAACTTCACCGTCATGATAGGTACAGACGATCTCACCGCTGGCTTCTATATTTGTGTTTATAAAGAGCTCCGGGATGTCATCATAATCAAGATAGATGAGGGTGTACTGGAAAGTATCGGTATAATCACCGTTTATCTCTCCAAAATCGCTGGTATCGTCCTCAATATAGTCGATATATGCCTGGCACCATTCTTCCCCGGGCTCGATGCCCCAGAGAGTGTCACCTGTTTCGATATCATAAGAAGGAGCTTCTGTCTCTTCAGAAGGTTCCGTTTCAATGACCGTCTCTTCTGTCACTTCAGAAGTCGTTTCTACGGTAGTCTCTTCAGTCTCCTCTTCTTCCTCTTCTTCCTCTTCATCATCAGCCTTGAGCTTCAGGTCCATATCACAGGCAGCAAAGGAGAAGACAAATGATGATACAAGGGTCAGAGCAAGGAGCTTCCTTATCAGATCCCTTTTCATATATACCTCTTATAACTTAATGATCTCGGGAGCAGCTGTGAAAGAAGCGATAACAGCTGTTGCATCCTTAAAATAGAATACTTCGGTATTTCCGTCATCCTCGTTATACATGGCACGGAGATCGGGATAAGCATTGAGCATGGACTCACGTGCTTCCCTTCTGTCGTCCTCAACGAGCTCACCGGAGATACGGATCCACTTACCATCCTTAAAAGCACAGATCTCAGCCTTGGGATTGGCGTGAAGCTGCTTGGAAACGTCCTTTACTTTTCCTGTCTGGATATATACCTTACCCTCAAATACATTTACAGTACCAAAAGGCCTTACCCTGGGCTGGTCACCATCTACGGTAGCAAGATAATAGACCTCTGCTGACTTAAGAAATTCAACTACTCTATCCATAAAGACACCTCCATGAAAATATATAGATTTATTTTAACAAAAGAGGTGTGATTACAAAATAAACTCTGCTACATCTTTCAGGGAGTCCAGGATGACAGCTGCCTTTTTTTTCATCTCCTCATCAGGCGGGAGCATATCAGGCACCATTATGGGGATAAACTTTCCCTCATAAGCAGCCCTGATACCGTTATAGGAATCTTCTATTACATATGTCTTTTCGGGCACCATACCAAGTTCCTCTGCAGCGATAAGAAATATCTCAGGATCAGGCTTACTGTTAGTTACCCTGTCGCCGCCGACTATCGCATCAAAATAGGAAAGAAGGCCTGCTTCCTCTATCTCTCTTGTTACCGTAGGTGTGGAGGTGGAAGATGCGATGGCAGTCTTGTAGCCATTCTCTTTCAGTTCTTTCAGAAGTTCCTCTATGTATGGCTTTTTCGGGAGCCTTCCCCCGCCATATCTTTTCTGGAACTCTTCCCTCATCTCCTGCTTTATGCTGTCGTAGGGAAAATCCTCTCCGTAGTATTCCAGGAAGATCTTTTTGGTTGCTGCTGCATTGATACCTAATAGCTTGTGGTAGATCTTATCGAGATCTCTTATATCATGCTTTTTCGCGATATACATCCATACTTCAAGGCAGCAGGTCTCCGAGTCAAAGATGACTCCGTCCATATCAAAGATGACTGCTTTAATATCCTTTTCCATCTGAACCTTACTGCTCAAAGCTCTTAAGGATCTTTTCCTTAAAATCCGACTCCTCCAGAGAGAAGATGCAGCCGCAGTATTTCTGCCTGTATAGGCCAATGTCCCTGGCCATGTTCTGGCCTTTACGGAAACCTTCCCTGAAGTCGTGGTATTCAAAATCAATGTGATACTTTTCGGCCTTAGCCTTACCGGCACCGATGATGGCCTCATGGTTCTGGTAAGGGCTTACCAGGAGCGTGGTGGAAAAAGCATCATATCCGTTTTCGCTGGCATATCTGGCAGCTTCGTCAAGTCTTACGTCATAGCACATAAGGCATCTGCTCTTGAATTCCTTCAGGTACTCTTCACTCTTCCAGTACTCTTCCCTGCAGTCACCCTCGGCAATGAGCTTTACATCATAATGGTCTGCTGCCTTGTGAAGGTTCTCCAGGCGTCTGTCCCACTCAAACTGCGGGTGGATATTGGGATTGAACCAGAAAAGATCCAGCTCCCTTCCGCTTTCCAGAAGAAAGTCCACGGGGTACATGGAACAGGGACCGCAGCAGGCGTGAAGCAGCAGCATTACTGACCTTCCTCCGTAAGAAGCGAATCGATGCTTATATTATCCATAGCAGCCTTATTCCTGGTGTAGAAAGACGGGGGAACAGTAAGTCCAAGATGTTCGAAGGACCTCTGTGTGAGGACTCTTCCCCTGGGAGTCTTGGCCAGGAATCCGTTCTGCAGAAGGAATGGCTCGTAGACATCCTCGATGGTTACGGGATCTTCACCTGTTATGGCAGCCAGGGTCTCTAATCCGACAGGACCGCCCTTAAAGATATCGGCTATGGCCATGAGGATCCTTCTGTCCACGGAATCAAGTCCGATCTCATCAATATCAAGCGCCTTAAGGCCGAAGTCTGCTACTTCCTTATCGATGATATCCTTGTCGAGATGAGCGGCATAATCCCTCATCCTCTTAAGGAGCCTGATGGCGATCCTGGGCGTCCCCCTCGATCTGCAGGCAATATCCTTAAGTCCTTCCTCGTCTGCCCGGATACCAAGAAGATCAGCATCCCTCTTAAGGATCTGCATCAGGTCTTCGGGCTCATAGAGCTCAAGCCGGTGGATCATTCCGAACCTGTCCCTTAAAGGCGCTGAGAGCATACCTGCTCTGGTGGTGGCACCTACTAATGTGAAGTGGGGCAGATCGAGCCTTACGGATCTGGCTGAAGGGCCTTTACCGATCATGAGGTCGAGGCAGTAATCCTCCATGGCTGGATAGAGAACTTCCTCTACGCTCTTATTTAATCTGTGGATCTCATCGATGAACAGGACTTCGTTCTCGTTCAGGTTTGTAAGGATGGCAGCAAGATCTCCGGCCTTCTCTATGGAAGGACCTGTGGTAATATGCATGCCTACTCCCATCTCAGAAGCGATGATACCGGCAAGGGTAGTCTTTCCAAGGCCCGGAGGACCATAAAGGAGAACATGGTCTAATGCCTCTTCTCTCTTCTTTGCGCCGTCTATAAAGATCTTAAGGTTCTCCTTGACCTTTGTCTGACCGCTGTATTCTTCGAAGGTAATGGGCCTTAAGCTCTTCTCATCCCTGTCGTCGAACTGTTTCTGGCGTCCTATTATCCTCTCTTCATCTTCGTAATCGAACATCTTTTACCTCGCAAGGCTCCTTAAAGCTTTTCTTATAAGATCCTGAAGACTGATATCATCCTCATATGCGGCATTTACTGCAGCTGCAGCATCAGCCTCCTTATAACCGAGAACTGTCAGTGCTTCAACGGCATCTGCGGCAACTCCGGAAGTAACGGGAGAGGCAGCCTTACCTGCTGAAGATACATTCTTGAGCTTATCCTTAAGTTCCAGAACGATCCTCTCTGCGCCCTTCTTACCTAATCCCTTGACACCTGTCAGAGCCTGGATATCTCCGCTCAGGACTGCAAGGGCAAGCCTGTCAGGCTCGATCTGTGCACAGATGGACTGGGCCACCTTGGGACCTACTCCCTTGACGTTGTCGATAAGAAGAAGGAACATATCCTTCTGCTCAGGTCCTGAAAAGCCGTAAAGGGAGATATCATCCTCCTTAACGCTCTGATAGAGCCAGATCGTTGTCTTCTCTCCTTCGTGTCCCAGCTTCGATGAGATGGCGAAGGGGCACTTGATCTCATAACCAATGTCATTATTTTCGATAACGACGATATCGTCTGTTCTCTTTATAAGTATGCCCTTTATATAAGAATACATATTTCCTCCGGTTTACATATATCCGTTGCGCTTGCTGTAGCCGTATCTTCCGTACTGATATCCGGAAACGGCCTTGCCTGCGAAGTCTGTGCCCGTATGGGCAAGACAGATGGCGATGGCAAGAGCATCCGTAACATCATCGGGCTTAGGCATCTCCTTGAGCCCTAATAATGATTTTACCATTTGTGATACCTGATTCTTATCAGCTTTTCCATAGCCTGTGACAGCCAGCTTGACCTGACCGGGCGTAAATTCATATACAGGGATATTGAGCCTGGCAGCTTCCACCAGGACAACTCCCCTGGCCTGGGCAGTTCCGATGGCAGTAGTCTTGTTATGCATAAGAAAGAGTTCCTCCACCGACATATAATCAGGCTTATAGGTCTCAAGGATCCCCCTGATCTGCTGATTTATGGTAAGAAGCCTGTCCGGAAACTCCACTCCCGCCTTGGTAGTGATGGCACCGTAATCGATGCACTTCAGCCTGCTTCCGGTCTTGGAGATTATCCCGTATCCGGTGATAGCATATCCCGGATCTATCCCGATATAAGTTTTGGTAACGGGCTCAGCCATCTTTACCTCTCTTTATAAGTGAACATTTGTTTGTAGTATATATTTATTATTCTATTATGTCAATTACAGCCTTACGGGGTTCAGGCTTCTCTTTAGAATAGCTGTAAGCGCTCTGGACCAGCTCCATGATGTCGTAGAGCTTATCGTCCTCCTCCTGCCTGTTCTCGCCTCTGCAGAGGGAACATATGACATCTCCCTTCCTGACCCTGTCTCCAACCTTCACATAGAAACAGATGCCGGCACCGTAATCGATCTCATCAGTCTTCTGAAGCCTTCCGGCACCGAGAAGGACTGAAGCATGACCGATGGTATCCGCCTGGATCCCGGAGATATATCCGTCTTTCTCTGCGTGGATACGGAGTTCCTCAAAGGGCTTCTCCTTATAGACCGGCATACCAGTCTCCATAACATGTCCGCCCTGGGAAAGTATGAGTTCATAATACTTGGAAAGAGCCGAATTATCAGAGAGCCTTTTCTTACATTCCTCCACGAGTGCCTCGTGATCCATCCCCTCATTCTTTCCTGCAAGGGTGATCATCTTAGCGGCGATATTACAGACTGTCTCCACCACATCAGGTGCGCCCTTGCCACGGAGGGTATCGAAGACTTCCATCATCTCCAGTGTGTTTCCGCAGGTCCTGCCCAGAGGCTGGTCCATATCCGTAATAAGAGCCACCGTCTTCCTGCCTGCCAGATTTCCGATGCTGATCATGGTCTTTGCCAGCTCACGTGCCCTGTCCACATCCTTCATAAATGCTCCGCTTCCGCAGGTAACATCAAGGACGATGGCTTCAGCTCCGCCTGCGATCTTCTTGCTCATTATGGAAGATGCAATGAGAGGGATCGAATCCACTGTTCCCGTTACATCACGGAGAGCATAAAGGATCTTGTCAGCAGGAGCCAGATCCGGAGTCTGTCCGGAGATCACCATTCCTGTCTTTTCCACCAGTACCGGGAAATCCGCTGCAGCCACATTTATATTGAATCCCTCTATGGACTCGAACTTATCGACTGTTCCGCCTGTAAATCCAAGGCCTCTTCCGGAAAGCTTAACACTCTGGACACCGAAGGTGGCACAAAGCGGCATAACGATAGGTGTAACCTTATCACCGACTCCTCCGGTGCTGTGCTTATCCACTGCTACACCTTCCACGAAGGAAAGATCGTTCACCTGTCCCGAGGATGCCATCTTAAGGGTAAGGGTGGTAGTCTCCTTATCCGTCATCCCGTTCAACACGATGGCCATGAGAAGTGCCGATATCTGATAGTCGGGTATTGTCTTGTCAGTAACTCCCTTAACGAAGAAATCGATCTGTTCTTCAGTCAGTTCCCTGCCGTATCTCTTATCCAGGATGATGTCTACGATATTCATAACAGCCACCTGCCTCATATTTATACATCTACCTTACCACAATTTCGGAAAAGTACGCAAAAAGTACGTCTGAGCACCCCCAAAACGTACTTTTCAGATACTTTTTCAAAAAGTACGCGAAAAGTACGTCCCGGCACCTCCGAAACGTACTTTTTCGATACTTTTTATTTGATCCACGTCCCGGACGAACTAAATGTATAAGTCTTTCCGTCGATGATCTGTGTTCCGGTCAGCATCAGTCCGCTGGAATTAAAGTAATACCACTTGGTTCCTATCTTCTGCCAGCCGGTCTGGAAGGCTCCTGAATTATCAGTATGGAACCAGGAACCGTAGCACTCGATCCATCCTGTCATCATGCATCCATTATTATCGAAGTAATACCGCTTGTTATCGATAGTATTAAAGCCCACGACCATGTTCCCGGAACCGGGACGGAAATAGTACCACTTACCTGATATCTTTTTCCAGCCTTCAGCCATTACGCCATTACTGCCGAGATAATACCAGTTGCTGCCTACCTTCTTCCAGCCCGTGGCCATGGACCCGCTGCTGTTCATGTAATAATATTTCCCGTCAACACAGATCTTCCCGGTCAGCATCTGCCCATATACTTCATCAAAGTAATACCACTTTCCTGAGATCTTCTTCCATCCTTTTTGGGCTTTATGATCACTTCCGAAGTAATACCAGTTATCATAGAGCTTCTGCCATCCTGTTACAGCCTTACCATCGTCTTCTGCAAAATAGTAACGTGATCCATCAAGGGTGAGCCAGCCTGTCCAGAATCCATAACTGTTGGAATAATAAAGATCTCCATCCACTTCAAAAAGCCCGGTCTGCTGTTTACCTTCATCGTTAAAATAATAGAGCTTATCATTGATCTTCGTAAATCCTGTAGCCGCCTTACCGTTTTCCCGGAAATAATAACGGTCTTCTCCATCTGAAAGCCAGCCTGTGGTCATGCCGTAATAAACATTTATATGATACAAAGAACCGTTTATGATCTGATATCCTGTAAGGCACTTTCCATCCTGATCAAAGTAAAACCACTTATCATCTATCTTCCGCCACGAAGTCTGCATTACACCTTTATCATCAAGATAGTACCGGTCATCATCAAGATAGAGCCAGCCTGTCTTAAACTCAGCATTCACAAAGTAATACCAGGAGGTTACGATCTTCTTCCATCCTGTATAGCCTGATCCATCATCATTAAAACAGTATTTCACGCCATCAATGGTCTGAATTCCCGTATATGCCTTACCATTATCATCAAGATAGTATTTCTTTAAATTGATGGTCTGCCAGCCCGGGGTTATCTCTCCGTCCTTATACCACACACCCTCGATACAGACCCAGCCACTGAGACTTACGAGCTTTCCGTCTTCTCCGAAATAGGATCTCTTTCCGGTAGAAGGATCCGTATACCATAAACATGTAGCCATTTTTCCGTCTTCATAAAAGAAGAATGTTCCATATCCGCTTATCACTCTTCTTCCGGTAGCCATGGCACCGGCAGAAGTAAAATAATATGTCGAACCGTTGATCTCCTGCCAACCGGCTGCATATGTTCCGTCACTGTAGACATATCTCATGGTCCCGTTACGTTCATTAAACCCGGTCTGAAGCGATCCGTCATCATTGAAGATATAATAGAATCCGCCGATCTTCTTTTCGCCTGTGACCATAGCTCCGTCAGTTCCCAGATAATAAGTCTTATCTCCCTGCACCAGCCAGCCTGTATAAAAAGAAAGATCATCGTTCAGATAATAAAGACTGCCATTGATAGTATTCCATCCCGGAGTCTTAACAGGATTAACATAGACTGTCCTCGTAAAAGATACACCGGCCAGGATACAGCTGATCTCTGCCGTACCTTCAGACAGAGCCTGAATATTACCATCCTCATCTATACTGAGTACAGACGGGTCATCAGAAGACCAGCTGTCAGGCAGTACACGTATCTTGTATCTGATTATGATATTGGGACCCTTCGTAAGTGTCGCCATAGGTATCAGGCTGTAAGAATCTCCCACAAATATCATGCCGTCATCACCATCATATGTGATATTCACTGAGGAGATCCTTTCAAGATCTATCTCAAGGAGCTGTGAATCAAAAGAAGCAACATCAACTTTGCTTCCATCAGGATAATAATCCGCATCAGGGAAATAGATATCACCGTAGTTAGGATCGGTATTACATCTTTTATAGAATTCAGCAGAGACAGTGTTGTTAAAACCTGCCATACCTATCATGTTATAGCCCGGGGCGATCATGTTCATATAATGGCCGGCAGCAGCAGTATTTCCGTTGAGATAAGCATCTTTTTCACCATACCAGGACTCAAGGGCAGAAATAAGATCAGATCTTCCGAAACTGAGATTTTCCGCCATGGGCTTATATTCAAACGAGTGCATATTAAAATAATACAGATCAAGTGTCGAATGAGAGCGGGTAAAATAAGCTTCAGCTGCTCTGATCATCGCAGTCTCTTCCAGGCTCCTGGACCATACAAGGGGCATATAATCATTTTGCGTAAGGTTCCTTGAGGGATCTCTCGGATCAGGATACCCGTTAACGCATGCCTCCCACCTGTACTGGTTTATAAGATCAATGATCTCATCTGTTGAAGCATCAGCAAAAGTTCCCTCCGCGATACCAAAGACACAGTTCTCACCGGGTTCATCACATTCAGTCCTGTGAACATGATCTCCATATTCAGAAGCTGTCATCTCTTCAAGCGTTGTAATATGGACCGTTCCCTCAGGCAGGACTTCAGATATCTCTTCTTCCTCTATATATGACTCTTCCGCCGGTTCCTCATCAACAGTCTCTATTATGATCTCCTCGGCAGTTTCTTCAGGAACATCTTCTTCTGCTTCTATGTTCTCTTCAGTGACGATCAATTCCGTTTCTTCAGTCTCTTCATCAGCAAGGACACAGATACCGCAGCTTATGATCATGCCGGAAATAATAAAAAACGAGATAACCTTCTTAAACATATGCCTTCCCCCCTCGACTATCCTTATTATATCTCCAAAAGTACGCAAAAAGTACGTCTGAGCACCCCCAAAACGTACTTTTTAGATACTTTTTCAAAAAGTACGCGAAAAGTACGTCCCGGCACCTCCGAAACGTACTTTTTTGATACTTTTAATAAAAGAGCCTCCCGAAGGAGGCTCCTGTTATGTTATGGATTCTTACAGACTCCGTCGGAGCCGAAGTTATATGTCTTGTTTCCGATCTTAAGTGATCCTGTGACCATGACGCCTGAACTCTTGAAATAGTACCAGTTGCCATCGAGCTGGAGCCAGCCCGTCTTCATGACACCGTTACTCTTAAAGTAGTACCAGGATCCGGAGATCTTTTTCCAGCCGGTCTTCATGGTGCCGTCGCTGTTGAAGTAGTACCAGCTGTCGTCGATCTGCTGCCAACCGGTTACCATCAGGGCCCAGTTTTCCTCAGCCTCCTGATAGAAGTAATACCACTTGCCTGAGATCTTCTTCCAACCGACAACCATCTTACCGTTGGTATCAAAGTAAGCCCATTCGCCTTTCCAGGTAGGGTCATACGTTGAACTGGAAACCCATCCGGTCTTCATAACACCATTCTTATCAAAATAATATGTTGAAGGTTCTGCAGACTCTCCGTTCCAATTATAGATAGTACATAGCTGTCCGTAGTAGGAAAAACCGTCAACTGTATGGGTTCCGCCGATCATTATTCCGTTATATCCGAAGTAATACCACTTGCCGCCTATCTTCTGCCAGGAACGGACACTACCACCATCAGCTCCGAAATAGTACCAGTCTTCTCCGGACTGAACCCATTTATTCGTCTCCATATAGCCATTCTTGTCGAAGTAATACCATCTTCCTGCGATCGCTTTCCAGCCCTTTGCCCAGGTACCGTTATAGTTCTTATAGCACCAGCCGTCAGGATACTTTACCCAACCGACCTTAGTAGGGGCTTTAATGGTTGTTCCCTCGTCTATATAAAGATAGAAATAATCTAAAGTATCATTATCTTCATAGTTGTAATACTTGATACTGCCGCTGGTCTCTACTTCGCCCTTATCGTATGCAGTCTTAAGGCCGGGGTTTCCGCTGACATCGATAGTGGTAATTTTGGTGTTATAGCAGCAAAAATAGACAAGATTGGAATTATTGGTCAGATCGATACTTGATATAGATGTATTATAAATAGATAACAGCTCCAGATTGGGATTCTTGGAAACATCAAGTTTCTTAATGCTGTTATAAGCGCAGATAAGCTCCTCAAGTTTGGTATTCTTTGAAACATCAAGTGATGTCAGGCTATTACCGTTACAATAAAGAGCTATCAGTTTCTTATTGCTTGACAGGTCAAGTGATGAGATCTCATTTCCATTACAGGAAAGCCATTTCAGATTAGTGAAGTATTCGATACCATCGAGTTTAGTGATACCCATCTCATCAACATAAATATCATATACTTCATTTCTTTCAGCTGACGAAAGGACATTGTCACCGTCCCAATCATAGTATTCACTCAGATAGCTCCTGAATGCAGCATCCGGGAAATTGGTCTTATTCAGGGCAACATCTCCCGAAGCAAGGACTTCCACTGACTCTTCATCGTCTACAGTCAAAGGATCCTCAGCTTCTTCCGGCTCAGAGACTGGAATATCTTCTTCAATATCTGCTGTCTCATCGAAGACTGTTTCCTCTGTTACCGGCATCTCATCTTCGTTTAACTCATCTGCAGGAACTTCCCCCTCATCTATGAGCTGACCAGCTTCCTCAGGGTCCGGTTCCTGTTCCTCCACCACCGTCTCCTCAGGTATCAGTTCATCATCTTCGGCACCCAGGACACATATACCGCTTCCTAAAACGATACTGGACGTGAGCAGAAGAGAGAGCGTTCTCTTGAGCATTGTCTTTTTCATAAGGCCTACCTCCTCCGGGAATGATGTTTTTATTCTAAATCTGCCATATTTCAGTTTTAATAAACTACTATGAACAGTTTGAAAACTAAAAAAAAGAGCCTCCCGAAGGAGGCTCTCATTATGCTTGAACTATCCTGTTTATCAGATGCAGCCCTGTGCGATCATAGCGTCAGCAACCTTAAGGAAGCCAGCGATGTTAGCACCGATAACAAGGTTATCCTCGTGACCAACCTCTGTAGCTGTCTTATCAGCAGCAGCGAAGATGTTCTCCATGATACCCTTGAGCTTTGCATCGACCTCTTCGAATGTCCATGAATATCTCATGGAGTTCTGAGCCATCTCAAGACCGGATGTAGCAACACCACCGGCGTTGGAAGCCTTACCGGGAGCGAAGTAAACACCGTTCTCCTGGAAGTAAGCGATAGCCTCGGGTGTGGAAGGCATGTTAGCGCCCTCAGCAACGAACTTAACGCCGTTAGCTACGAGGATCTTAGCATCGTCGAGCTCGAGCTCGTTCTGTGTAGCACAAGGAAGTGCAACATCACAGGGGATTGTCCAGATGCCCTTGCGGCCATCGTGGTACTCAGCTGTGGGAACTTCCTTAACATACTCGGAGATACGTGCTCTTCTAACTTCCTTGATATCCTTAACAACATCGAGCTTGATGCCGTCCTTATCATAGACATAACCTGTGGAATCGCAAAGTGCAACTACCTTACCACCAAGCTGCTGAGCCTTCTCTGTAGCGTAGATAGCAACGTTACCTGCACCGGAAACGACAACTGTCTTACCCTCGAAGGATGTGCCCTTCTTAGCGAGCATGCAGTTTGTGAAGTAGCAGAGACCATATCCTGTAGCCTCAGTTCTTGCAAGTGAACCACCCCATGTGAGGCCCTTACCTGTAAGAACGCCTGTGAACTCGTTTGTGATCTTCTTGTACTGACCGAACATGAAGCCGATCTCTCTGGCGCCTGTTCCGATATCACCTGCAGGTACATCGACGTCAGCACCGATATGTCTGTAGAGCTCTCTCATGAAGCTCTGGCAGAAGGACATAACTTCGTTATCAGACTTGCCCTTAGGGTCGAAGTCGGAACCGCCCTTACCACCGCCCATAGGAAGGCCTGTAAGAGAGTTCTTGAAGATCTGCTCGAAACCAAGGAACTTAAGGATACCAAGGTTAACAGAAGGATGAAGACGGAGACCGCCCTTGTAAGGTCCGATTGCGCTGTTGAACTCAATACGGTAACCGCGGTTAACCTGGATCTGACCCTTATCATCTACCCAAGCAACTCTGAACATGATCTGACGCTCAGGCTCTACGATCCTCTCAAGAACGTGCTTCTCCTGGATGTCAGGACGCTTGTCGATGATGGGCTCCAGAGACTGAAGGAACTCATGTACTGCCTGGTAGAACTCAGGCTGAGAGGGATTCTTCTCGATAACTGACTGCATGATGCTGCTCAGATAGGAGTTGTTAAGTGTGTATTCCATAAATGCCGCCTTTCTTTTGTCTCATTTTGCAAGTTGCGAGACTAAAAATTTCATAATCGCTAAAAATAATATAACAAAAGAAAGCTTCTTGCAATATTAATGTTTGCAAAATTCAAAATTTAAGCGGTTTCTCCAGTGGCATTTTCCACAGGTTCCTGGGTACTGTTCCCTACCGTTGCGACAGTGACATTTTCGAAGGGATCCTCCTCTGTAAGGGAATCCACATCTCCGATACCGAACATCTGGCTGTACTGTTCAACATCGACATAAGGGATGACTGCATTTATGGTGATAACCAGGAGCAGCACAAAGATGATAAGGAGAAGTCCTCTCCTTAAGATCATCAGGTTTCTTTCTGCATTATATCTGGCGTCGATACTTCTCTTGGTGGTATAGCCCACGAGAACGTAGACCTTGTTCATCTCAGTCCTCTTGGGCTTCCTCTTGTAGTCGTTGATTTTACGCTTTATAAAATTAACTATCCTGTTGGGGATATTCTTTACGAATCTGACCGTCGTCCTTCCTATGGACCCGAAGATACCACCTATGGTATCGATAACGGAACGTTCTTCCTTATGATGTACATGACTGCTTCTCATATGGAAATGATTATATAGTTTTTAAAGGCAGTTGTCATCTTTGCCTTTCCGCATATATTCATCTAAAAGAACGATACCCCTCTCCTGATACCGGAAATATGTTGTCCTGGACATGTTGAGCTTCTTCTCTATCTCATCGGCAGGGATCCTCTTCAGATATCTGAAATAGAGTATCTCCGCATGAGGTGAAGGCAGCCTCAGGATCCCTGTAAGGATAATGACTGCCCTTTCATGGCTCTTCATGGCCGTTTCAGCCTTCTTATGAAGGTCAGAGACGAAATTATCATAACCTGCGCTGATGTTTATCATCTCCATAGTTGAATCCCCGTCACCTTTGCCGTGGTATACGGTCTCCATTACCTTGAGTTTTGAATTATCCCTGAAGTACAGGTCCTTCAGGAAATCACTCCTGTCCCTTGAAACCTCTCCGGCCATGCTGATCAGAGTACTGGCCACCTCCCCTGTAACCGTCAGGTCTTCGTACAGGGTCTTCAATTCTGTTTTTAATTCCTTGATCATCTTCGTTCTCCTTCTACACAAAAACAAACAAGTGTTTGACACGAAAACATATTTTCGATACAATCGTTTTAATAAAGAAAATATGTTTGGAGGTGATCTCTATGGCAACCACCCCCCTCAAGGGCGAGAGCAAATCCGAAAGGTCGATCGACAGAGTATACAGTTATGTAAAACAGTATATCCATGAGAACGCCCTCTCACCTTCTGTCAGGGATATCTGTAAAGGTGCAGGCCTTAAGTCCACTTCTTCCGTACATGCGTATCTTAAGAAACTAGACGAACTGGGAATGATCGAATACCGTCCCGGAATGAGAAGAGCCATCATACTCAAGAACAGTGAACAGTCTTCAGATGAGCCTTCTTCTGTTTCCGGAAGCAGAGCTGATGTTGTCAGGCTGCCCTGCCTTGGTAAGATCACCGCCGGTATTCCCATCTATGCACATGAGGATCATTCAGAGTCATTCTATGTAAGCAGATCCATCATCGGCAGTGATGAATGCTTTCTCCTTAAGGTCAGCGGAACAAGTATGATCAATGCCCATATCCTGGACGGCGATTATCTCATCGTACGCAAGCAGAACAGCTGCAACGAGGGAGATATTATCGCAGCTCTGATAGATGACGAAGCAACGGTGAAGAGATACGGAAAGATGAACGGACAGCCGTACCTTTTCCCCGAGAACGATCTCTTCTCCCCCATTCCGTTCAATACTGAGGGATGCAAGATCTTAGGCAAAGTCATTGGCCTTCACAGATACTCGATAAGTTGATCGGATCACTCCCTGCCATTATAAATGACAGGGAGTTTTAACATTTAGTTTTTTTATCTAATAACAGTGATATAAACAGAGTTTTTTATGCCTTGATGACTTCAAGGCATTTTTCTGCGTTATCAATGCTCGAAAGGCATCGATCCAGCTTAACGATATCATCGATATATCTGTACCAGGTAAGCTGTCTTTTCGCATAGTGCCTGGAATTGAGCTTTATATCATAGACCGCCTTTTCCAGCATGTCCTTATCGCCGGCACCCTTCTTAAAGTAGTCACCGAACTCCTTATATCCGATGGCCTGAAAACAGGTGGACTTCCTGTTTATATCAAGGGAATAAAGATACTCCGCCTCTTTGAGAAGGCCCATATCCATCATCTTGTCCACCCTTCTGTTTATGCGGTCATAAAGGATATCACGCCGGTCTTCATAATCAGGCTCAAAGAGGATAAAGGGATATTCAGGTCCGCTCTTTTTTGATTCCCTGTTCCACTGGGTAAACGTCTTTCCCGTGGCCTTATAGACTGCCAGCCCCCTGATCACCCTTCTCGTATTATTCTTATGAAGGTTGAGAGCGCAGTCAGGATCTACAGATAAGAGCTCTTCGTATATCTTATCTATCCCCTCTTCGTTATATCTTTCATAGAGCTGATCAGTCACTTCATCAGGAACCGGTTCATCCACATATCTGATACCGTCCCTTAAGGCGGAAACATATTGTCCCGTTCCGCCGCAGATAACGGGGAGCTTTCCCCTGCCCATGATCTCCCCGATCTCTTCAAGACATCTCCTAAGATAATCACTTACGGAGAAATCCTCTCCGGGATCGATCATATCTATCATGTGATGAGGGACCTTCTGCTGTTCCTCCTTTGAGGCTTTTGCAGTACCCACATCAAGATGCCTGTAGATCTGCATGGAATCACAGGAAATGAGCTCGCCTCCGGTGATCTCACAGAGCTTTATTGCTATATCGGATTTACCGCTGGCCGTGGGACCGCAGATGATGGGTATAGCCTTGTAGCCTTTCGGGGGTTCTCTCATCAGACTATCCTCTTAAAGTCCTTCTCAAGATCAGTCTGGCTGAACTTTATGAAGGTTGGCCTTCCGTGGGCACAGTGGTAAGGATCCTTACACTCACCCAGCTGCCTTATGAGCTCCAGGGCCTCTTCTTCTGTTATCTTGTCGTGGGCCTTGATAGCCGCCTTACATGCAGTTGTCTGGATAAGGGTATCCCAGATATGGCCCTTGGTGGGAACATCCTTTTTCAGGTCCTCTAAGATCTTGGTAAAGAATACGGAGGGCTTGGACATGGACTTGAGCCTGTCCTCAGCCTTAGTGGCAACAGGCACTGACCTCAGGGCGATCTGGCGGTCACCAAGGACTTCTATATCAAAGCCGTATTCAGCGAACCTTTCACAGTTATCGGAAACAAAGGAGAAGTCAGCGGTGGTAAGTTCGATGACTTCAGGGACAAGAAGTGTCTGAACATCTCTCTTCTTTCCGTCCTCCTCTGTCTTTTTCGCTGAGAACCTCTCATAGAGCACCCTTTCATGGGCGGCGTGCTGGTCAACGAAAAATACGTTATCTCCTGACTCCACGATGATATAGGTGTTGAACATGAATCCCTGGATCTTACCTCTCATAAGATCGTCGATATCGGAATCAGGTCTTTCCTCAGGAACGATGGGGATAAGTTCCGGCTCGGGTTCAGGCTTACTGATCTCAGGCTCCCTGTCCTCCATCTCATTTATATCGGGCTTGAACTCCGAAAGGATCTTAAGAAGATCTGCCGTTGCCTTAGACTGGGCAGCAGTTGGAGCTTCTATCCTGGAAGAAGTCTCGAACCTCATCTGCTTCTGCTCAAAGGCAGACTTAGGCTTGGCATCTATGATCTCAGGTGCTTCCTTTTCGAAGTTAGAAAAAGCCTTGGTATCGGACTGTTCTGAAAGAGCCTGTTTTATGCCGTGGAACACCAGCCTGAAAACATCTGATTCGTTGGTAAACTTAACTTCCGCTTTCCTGGGGTGGACATTGACATCCACAAGACCTGCAGGAACATAGATGCAAAGAAAACATACAGGGAACCTGTTCTTCATGACAGATCCCTTATATGCCTCATCGATGGCAGCGGAGGCGGTCTTATTTACAACAGTCCTCTCGTTTACATAGATATACTGAAGACCCCTGTTACCTCTGACAAGATCCGTCTTTCCGGTATAGCCCCTTATCTTCATTCCTTCATATTCGTAGTTTACGGGGATAAGTGAACTTACTGTGGACTTACCGTAGATACTGTAAATGGTATCCTTCATATCACCGGATCCCGGGGTTGAAAGGATCATCTTTCCGTCCTTAAGGAGCTTAAAAGAGATATGGGGATTTACCACCGCCAGCTTTTCCACGAGAGAACATATATACATACCCTCGGTGGAGTCCTTCTTCAGGAACTTATACCTGGCAGGGATATTGGCGAAAAGATCAGTAACGGTAACCATGGTACCGGTGTCAGAGGAAGTCTCCTCCTCCTTTACGAACTTTCCCTGGTTATAGATTATCCTGGTACCCGTCTTGGCATCAGCCATCTTGGTGACCAGCGTTACGTTGGAACATGATGCGATGGAGGCAAGTGCCTCGCCCCTGAAGCCCTGGGTGCTGAGATCGTAGATATCCTCGATACTCGTGATCTTGGATGTTGCATGGATAAGAAATGCCTTCTTTGCATCCTCGCTGTCCATACCTATGCCGTTGTCGGTGACCCTCATAAGGGAGATGCCGCCGTTCTCGAATTCTATGGTGATGGTATCGGCACCGGAGTCGATGCTGTTATCCACCAGTTCCTTGATGACGGAGACAGGTCTTTCTATTACTTCGCCCGCCTTGATCTGGTTGGCGGTCTTCTCATCCAGGACTTTAATCCTGCCCATCTTCGTCCTCCGATCTCACGGTCTCCGTAAGGCCGTAAAGGATATTGATAGCCTCAAGAGGTGTAACCTTAGTTATGTCGATGCTCCTGACAGTCTGCCTCAGCTTGTCTTCCTTCCTGAAGACCACATTGTCGGGAGAGAATATGGAATCCTGACCCGGCATGGCTGCGGAAGTGAGCATCTCCACTCCGTTCTCCACTTCAACATTTCCCTTTACCTTGAACTTTCCGATCCTCTCAAGTTCCTTAAGGATAGCCCTTGATCTCTGAAGCACATCGGAAGGGATGCCTGCAAGTCTTGCAACTTCGATACCATAGCTGTCTGAGGTTCCGCCGGGTACGATCTTATGGAGGAAGATCACTCCGTCGTCAGTCTCCTTGACGTCAACATGCTGGTTAAAGACTCCGTTGGTCATGCGCTCCAGCTGGTTGAGCTCATGGTAGTGGGTTGCAAATATAGTCCTGGAGTACAGGATATTGGGATCGATTATATATTCGATGACAGACCAGGCAATAGAAAGTCCGTCGTAGGTTGATGTACCTCTTCCCACCTCATCCAGGAGAAGAAGGCTCCTTCTGGTGGCATTTTTGAGGATGGATGAGACCTCCTTCATCTCCACCATGAACGTGGACTGGCCCATGGAAATATCATCTGAGGCACCGATCCTGGTGAAGATCTGGTCAACAAGACCGATATGTGCCTTTGTGGCAGGAACAAAAGATCCTATCTGTGCCATGAGCACGATGATGGCCACCTGTCTCATATATGTGGATTTACCGGCCATATTTGGACCCGTAAGGACCATAAGGCGGTTCTTTGTATCAAGGGTGGTATCGTTGGGGATGAACCTCTCATCCTTGTCGATCATCTTCTCTACTACAGGATGACGTCCGTTCTCTATCTCGATAACTTCGGAATCGTCCACTACGGGGCGTACATAGCCCTCTTCGGAAGCAAGCTCCGCCAGGGATGTGATGACATCGAGAAGAGCGACTGCCCTGGCAGATCCGAAGAGCCTGTCAGCGCACTCGTTCACCTTGTTCCTTATCATCACGAAAAGCTCATACTCCAGGGTGACCCTTCTGCTCTGGGCACCAAGGATCTTATCCTCCAGCTCCTTGAGCTCGGGACTTATATATCTCTCGTTATTGGCCAGTGTCTGCTTCCTGGTATACTCGGGAGGCAGTTCTGTGGTGGCACTTCTGGGGACATCGACATAGTAACCGAAGACCCTGTTATATCCGATCTTCAGGTTCTTTATGCCTGTTCTCTCCTTCTCCCTGGCCTCCAGGGACATTATGTATTCCTTGGCATTTGTGGCGATCTCACGAAGCTCGTCGCATTCCTTGGAATAACCCTTCTTGATGATGTCTCCATCTTTTATGGTCACCGGAGGATCTTCGTTTATGGAGGCCTCCAGAAGATCCCTTATATCCTCCAGGGGATCGAGAAGGGACTTTATCTCACGGAATGTACCCTTGCTGAAATTCTCCAGTACCTTTACAAGGAAAGGAAGCTTTGCCAGGGAGTTCTTAAGGGAAAGGAGTTCTCTTGCATTTACGCTTCCCAGGGAGACCTTTGCAGAAAGCCTCTCTATATCGTAAAGACCTGTAAGTCCCTCCATTACTTCCTGTCTGTTTATGTATTTACCAAGGGCCTCCTCCACGGCATCGAGCCTGCTGTTTATGGTGGACGTCATGATAAGGGGTTCCTCCACCCACTTTCGAAGGAGCCTTCCGCCCATTGCAGTCTTTGTCCTGTCTATGGCCCAGATAAGAGATCCTCTCTTAGAGCCTGACCTTATGGTGGATGTAAGTTCCAGATTGACCCTGGTGGTGAGATCCAGTTCCATGGTCTCCGTCATCTTAAAGCACCTTATATCCTTCAGGTGGGTGACCTTGCCGGTCTGGGTCTCCTCTGCATATTTAAGAAGTGCATTCACGGCACAGAGCATAAGTTCGCAGTCTGTAAACTTATCTTTTCCCAGAAGGTTTATGGACTTATCCTTTTTCAGGTCTCCGGATACAAAATCCCTGTCAGGCCTTCCGGTGAAAGATGTGGGGAATCCCTTGAGGATGGTCTTATATTCGATCCTGTCCGTAAAATCAGGATTATGGATTATCTCGGACGGTCTGTACTTACCTATGAGATTTATCAGGTGCTCGGAATTGTCGGAAGCTATGAGCTGTGTAGCTTCAAAATCCCCGGTCATGATATCAGCCACTGCGACACCGAACTGGGCTCCTACGCACATGATGCTCATGAGGAAATTATTCTTTCTGTCGTCAAGGCCTGTAGTATCTGTCATGGTACCGGGAGTCAGCACCTTGATGATGCCCCTCTTTACAAGGCCTTTGGCAAGGGCGGGATCTTCCAGCTGCTCACAGATAGCCACTTTATGTCCCATGGAGACAAGGCGGTTTGCATAGCTCTGGAAAGCGTGGAAAGGGACTCCGCACATGGGAGCTCTCAGGTTGCTGCCGCAGTCCCTGGCAGTCAGGGTAAGTTCCAGTGTCTTTGATACGTAAAGGGCATCATCGAAAAACATCTCATAGAAGTCGCCAAGCCTGTAAAAGAGGATGGTATCTCCAAGCTTCTCCTTCATCTCGGCATACTGCTTCATCATGGGAGAGAGCTGCTCCTTATCCATATCAGAAAGACGCAGGGGTTTATTCTCTGTCATAGAAAGCCCTCCAGTTCTCCGTCCACGGAATAAGGTCTTGCGGAAGTAAACTTAACATCTGCAAGTCTTCCCTCCAGATCGCCCTCATAGCTTATGCCTTCGGGGATAGTAAAGTTTATGAGATGGTTGGACATGGTCCTTCCGGTAAAGATATTATCTGCGGTGGAACTGATGCCCTCTATGAGCACCTCTTCAGTCTTTCCAACCTTGGATAGATTAGACTTATATGTAAGATCGTTCTGGATGGCAAGGAGCCTTTGAAACCTTTCTGTTACCACATCAGATGGGATCTGGTCAGGCATGGATGCCGCTTTTGTCCCGGGCCTGATGGAATACTGGAAGGTAAAGGCAAAATCAAAAGCCGCTCTTCTTACCACATCGAGAGTACCTTCGAAATCCTCATCAGTCTCACCGGGGAAACCCACGATGATATCAGTTGATAAGGATCCTTCGGGGACGGCCTTTCTGAACCTTTCCACGATACCCATATACTTTTCGATGGTATATGGCCTGTTCATCATCTTAAGGAGCCTGTCGGATCCGCTCTGGACCGGCAGATGAAGATGTGTCTCAATATTTTTATGTGAAGCCATGATATCGATGACTTCATCAGAGATATCCTTGGGATGGGATGACATGAACCTGATCCTGTCGATGCCGTCCACTTCAGCGGATGCCTTCAGAAGCTCCGGGAAAGTGCTTCCGTCTTCGCTCTTATAGGAATTTACATTCTGGCCCAGGAGCATAACCTCCCTGTAGCCCTGCTGTCCCAGTGCCTTGAGTTCCTCGATGACGGAGTTCATGTCGCGGGATCTCTCCCTGCCTCTGGTATAGGGAACGATACAGAAGGAACAGAAGTTATTGCATCCGTACATGATGGGCACCAAAGCCCTGAACTTCCTTCTTCTTTCCACGGGAAGGATGGAATCGTCGGCAATATAGTCCTCAGAGCTTATATTGACCAGCTGCTTCTTTTTCCTCAGGCTGTCACGAAGGAGCACGGGAAACAGATGGATCTGCTGGGGATCGAATACGAGATCCACATAGGGGAAGCTCTTTTTGATCCTGTCCACGTTCTCCTTCACCTTCATCATGCATCCGCAGACGATGATGACCATATCCTTATTGTCCTTCTTGTCAGATTTGAAGACTCCCAGGTTCCCGAAGAGCCTGTCCTCGGCATTCTCCCTGACGGCACATGTATTGAGCATAACGATATCGGGAGTTCCTTCCCCTGAAGCCTCTGTAAGCCCCATATCATTAAACATGCCGTACAGCTTTTCGCTGTCGGATTCGTTTAGCTGGCAGCCGTAGGTCCTTATGCTGAAAGTTACGGGCTTCCCCGTGGCGGCGCTCTTTGAAGAGAAATATTCCTTTAATTCCATGACTGCTTCCCTTACGGGACGCATATCATTATCTGTTACCTTGATTATCGACATTTATGTACCTCAAATTTTCCTACAGCATATTATACTAGAAAAACGATATTTTGTATTATAATAATATCCATGAAAAAGAACTTGATCCGAATGCTCTCAAAGGCAGCTGCTTCTGCCCTGACAGCCGTTACTATATTAGCCTCCGCGGCAAGTATCCCCGTTTTCGCAGTAAACGAGGAATTTGACGACCCGGAGGACGATAAAGTCTCACAGAACGAGGTCTATGACGACCTTTTGAACGAGACTCCCCTTGATGCCCCCGACGTAACAGGTACTTCCTATATCCTTTTCGACACACAGTCGAACCAGGTCCTTATGGGAAGGAATATCCACCAGGCACTGGAGCCCGCCGGCGTCACAAAGCTCATGACCGTCCTCCTTGCCCTGGAAAACCTGGAACTTGACGATACGATCACCGTCACGGCAGATATGTATATCACCATCCCTGAGGATTATGTCACCCTGGGAATTACCGAGGGCGAGGAAGTCACCGTACACGATATGGTCTACGCCGCCCTCCTTCAGTCCGCCAATGATGCATGTATGGCCCTGGCCATAAAGACATCAGGTGCCGAGATCCAGTTTGTCAGCGAGATGAATACCAGGGCCCAGGAGCTGGGATGCGACCCCTCCACCTGTCACTTCACCACCTGCTACGGAAACGGTGATATCACCAACACCTGTTCCGTGGAGGATATGGCCATCATCCTGAACGAATGCCTGAAGCATGAGGAATTTACGGAATACTGCACGACTTTCCAGCACACCATGCCCCCTACGAATATCTATGGAGATACCAGGATCATCTCAAATACCAACAGGTTCATCTCCACACAGGAATATTCCTATCCCAACTACACGGGAGGCCTTACGGGCTATTCCGAGACCGTTGGCTTTACCATGGCTTCCGCTGCCTCAAAGAACGGAAGGACCCTTATCGGAGTCATCTTCGGAGCCACCAGTTCCGAGAACAGGTATTCGGATATGATAAACCTCTTCGAATACGGCTACTCGGGCTTTCAGACCATATCAATAGAATCATCGGAGTTCACTCCCCTTTATAACGAGACCATAAGCCAGATAGAAGGAACCCTTCTTAAGACCGATCTCGGCATCATAGATTCGGAGATGGAATTCTCTGACTACCTGACCACCACCTCCTACAGGGTGGCACTGGGAAGCTCAAACCTTATCGATCTTTCAGATCTCATCATCGACTCCCAGGCAGATGACCAGAACTTCAATATCCCCATCTGCAAGGTCTATTCCGACGGTAAGAAATATATAGTCGGGAACTTAAGGCTCCATATAGGCATAAAGGATAAGGTCGTCGAGGTCAATCCCGAAAAGCACACTGTCTGGGCATCCCTTAAGAATATCCTTCTCACCATTATCGGTGTTACGGCGCTTATCATAATCCTCATGGTGGCACTTCTTTACTACAGGAACAAAGCCAGGAAGAGGAGCGACGAGGAATACAGAAGCCGCTCAAAGGTGCTCTGATACTATGACCATAAGGCACGCTGAAGAAAAGGATATCCCCGGGATCCTGGGCCTTCTGACCCAGGTCCTTACTGTCCATCATGAGATCCGCCCTGACCTCTTCAAGGGCAATACCACAAAGTATAACGAACGTGAACTCAGAGCTCTTCTCTCTTTAGAGGACAGGCCTGTTTTCGTATATGAAGATGACAGCGGAAAAGTAAGGGGTTACGGTTTCTGTGTTATCCAGACCCACCCCGCCGACAATATCCTTACGGACATAAAGACTCTTTATATAGATGATCTCTGCGTGGATGAGTCCTTCAGGGGCACCGGCGTGGGAAAAGCCATCTATTCACATATCGTTGGATTTGCAAAGGAGATCGGCTGCCATAATATCACCCTCAATGTATGGGAGGGTAATGACAGGGCTAAGGCCTTTTACGATTCACTGGGATTTACACCCTATAAGTAAGGTATGGAAGTCCTGTTATGACGCTTCTTCTATGATAAGATCGTCCACGTAGAGAGACAGGGTCCTTCCATCGTCTTCATTTGTTCCAATAGCCGCAGGAGATGTGGCATCAGGAAGATTAAACCTCAGCTCCACCCTTCCGTTTTCAGGTACCTCAAAGGAGAATATGAACTCATCCTCTTCATCAGTCAGCACCATCTCTTCATTTACGACGCCGTTGACCTTGAGTATGACTGTCTGCTCATCACCCAGGACCTTATCAGTATCGAGGTTACCGTTAAGCACTGTGCCCGGTCCATATTTCTCTGTATCTATAAAGATGGTGAGCTTAAACTCAGTACCTGAAGTCCAGGCATTGCCATCCTCCAAATAGACAGTGGTATCCAGGAAATCTCCGGAATTCCTGTCAGGACCCGCAAAGGATATATATTCCCCTACATCATAGAAGATCACGGGACCAAGGTACATGAACCTGAAGCTCTCCTTATCCGTATCAAGGCTGCTGTCGCTTCCGTCAAACTGGGAAGATCTGAACTCCACGAAAAGGATATCATCATCAGGGATAACATCAGGACTTATAAGGAACCTGTTCTTCTTGTCATATCTCATATCATCCTCGGTGATGGTCATAACGCTCTCACCGTTTATGATGATCTCAGTATTAAAGTCAGTTTCAGAGTTGTTATATACCCTTCTTGAAGGCTCTATCACAAGTTCGAGGCCGTATCTTCTTATGGAGTCACTGTTATTAACGGCCATGAAAGCCTGGGGCCTGAGCCAGCAGTAGCTTTCCGAATCTTTATACATTCCCGCGCCCTGAGGGACATCGTTGCTTTCTCTGTAGTAATCAACGGAATCAGATATGGAATAGAGCCTGTAGCCCTTCTCAAGGTCTATATACCAGATCGTATCCTTAAGATATTCCTTAAGATCAAGATCTTTTACATCAATGGGGTTCAGATCATCATCCACGATAAGCCAGGAACCGTCCTTTAGCTTAGACAGAGCCTCTTTACTGACGATGATCTTTCTTGAATAACCTTCGCTGTCATAGAAGGATACGGGATCCTCACTGTAGTAGATCTCGTGCTCACAGCATCTTGAGTAAAAGGTACCCACGGGAGGATCATAGACAGAAGGACATGTGGAAAGGATAAGCTTAGCCACCGGTGAAAAGTCGTTCTGTCCGTAAACAAAAGGTCCCCACAGGAAAAGCGCCATGACAGCTGCCGTGAAAACAGAACTTCCGGCGGCCAATATATGGAAGAGCTTATGGTTCCTGAAAGCGAAGTCGAAGTTAAGTACGAAATAGAAGAATATAACGGGATATATCCAGACACAGTATCTCATGATACCGTTCATGCCGCAGTTGATCTGTCTTTCAAAGGAAACGATAAAGAGCATGCCTGCAATTGCAAGAGTATAAAGCATGGTCTTTCTCAGGTTTACCTTCATCACAAGGGATGCGATGGCTATAACAGCAAAACCGATGACCATAACAGGAACATAGATGATAAGTCCGATGTTGGGGTCTACGATAAAAGCAGCGGCCTTTCTCAGAAGATCTGTGGTGTCAGTGACCTTGTCTGCGATAACGCTTATGGTACCGAAGTGGATGAGGTTCATGGCCATGGGGACAAAGGCCGGAAGATAGAAAAGGCCGTAAGGTAAGATCTTCCTGCAAAGGTAAGGAACCTTCTTCTTTTCGCCCTTGGACGCGATAAATACCTCTATTATGTAGTCGATACCGATCATCATGCCAAGGGGCAGGATGCCCAGGTTCTGAATGGCAGCGATGGAGACCATAAGGATGGAGATACCCCATTTCTTATTGTGCCAGAACACAAGTCCCATGACTGCAAAGGCAAAGATATAGACCTCGGTGTGCACCCAGGAGATATATAGGAAAGCCGGGCTCAAGAGTACCAGGAGCACCAGGCACAGCTTTTTGATATCATCCGTCTTAATAAATACCTGGGTCACAGAAGCAGCCGCGATCACAAGGATCAGGTTAAAGATGAAAAATGAATAAGTGGGATCATAGCCCAGCTTAAAAAGGAGCATCCTCAGGGGCAGGACAAGGACCGAATAGAAACCGAAGTGGTTGCAGTAGGCCTTTCCGTCCTTATCGAGCGTGAGATCGGAATACTTATCATAGGCTCTTCCGTCATCAAAGACCTTTGCAGTATCCTCCACATCCTGCTCCGTTACTTCAAAGGATAAGTGGTTTCTGAAGGAAGTTGTCTGGTACATATACTCATAACCGTCACCGTAAACAGATGCAGGCAGGGTGCTAATATAAAAGCATCCGGCTATAAGATAGACGGCTATTATGATCCAGGATACAAGTGCGATCCTTGAGATACCCGCTTTCTTCTTATCCATTTACCCTTCCTTTTTCTTAGTAAAGATTATGAGCTTGCTGGCCACATAGTTTAATACGATGACCATGACATTTGCAATGACCTTTATGATCAGATCGTTAAATCCGAGGATATCGATGAATATCCACATAAAGAGCGTCTCTGCTCCCAATGTGGCAAGACGGCAGGCGAAAAAGGATATAACTTCCCTTACGATGCCCTTACTGTCTTTGACGGTGCTCTCAAATACCCACTTCCTGTTGGTGAGATAAGCAAAGGTACAGCTTATTACCCAGGCAATGATATTGGAAGGTACGGTCCCAAGGCCCACCGGATGGGCAAACACCCAGAAGGAAATGATATTAACGACAGTGGTGAGAACGCCGAAGATAAGATACATGACGACGCTTCTGTAACTGGTGAGAAGTCCCTTTATCTTTTCGATCATCCGTTGATCCTTCTCCATGAGACTTCGAGAGCTCTCTTGACCACAACGTCCATGTCGTAATATTTGTACTCGCCGAGCCTTCCGCCAAAGATGACGTTTTCCGTCTCATCAGCCAGTGCTCTGTACTTTTCGTAAAGTTCAGAGTTCTTATCATCATTGACGGGATAATAGGGCTCGTCACCCTTTTCCCAGGTCTTGGAATATTCCTTACTGATAACGGTCTTCTCCTGGGTACCGAACTCAAAGTGCTTGTGCTCGATGATCCTTGTATAAGGGGTCTCGCTGTCGGTATAGTTGATGACTGCATTACCCTGGAAGTTAGGTATATCCAGCACCTCTGTCTCAAATCTCACGGTCCTGTACTCAAGGGGACCGAACCTGAAGTCAAAGAAAGCATCGATGGGACCTGTGTAGACCACTGTCTTTGCTATTTTATCGAGCTCTTCCCTGTTCACGAGGTAATCGCAGTTAAGCCTTACTTCGATACCGTCCAGGATATTTTCCACCATCTTTGTATAACCACCGTTGGGGATACCCTGATAAAGGGCATTAAAGTAGTTATTGTCGAAGGTGAACCTTACCGGGAGTCTCTTTATGATAAAGCTGGGAAGCTCACTGCAGGGCCTTCCCCACTGCTTCATGGTATAACCCTTGATGAGCTTTTCGTAGATATCCTTTCCCACCAGGCTGATGGCCTGCTCCTCCAGGTTCTTAGGTTCAGTGATACCGGATGCCTCCCTCTGCTCATTTATCCTGTCATAGGCTTCCTGAGGTGTGGTAACGCCCCACATCTTATTGAAGGTATACATATTAAAGGGCAGCGAATAGAGCTCTCCCTTATAGTTGGCCACAGGGGAATTCGTATATCTGTTGAACTCGGCAAAGCGTCCCACATATTCCCAGACTGTCCTGTCATTTGTATGGAAGATATGGGCCCCGTACTTGTGGACATTAATGCCCTCAACGCTCTCCGTATATATATTTCCGGCGATATGATCCCTCTTGTCTATAACAAGGACCTTATATCCGGCATCGGTCATCTGTCTGGCGAAAACGGATCCGAAGAGTCCCGCTCCCACAACAAGATAATCGTAGAACATAGAAATCACTCCTTGATCATTCTGTTAAACGCACTTATTATAGCACGAACGGATGATTTTGTTACCGAACTGGACACTCCGGCACCAAGGAATATCTTGTCGTCCGACTTCCTCCTGATCTCGATATATGTAATAGCCGCGGAATCAGTACCGCTCTTCATGGCATGCTCGGAATACATGTTGATGGAGAATGCGATGCCGGTATAGGCTGAGAATCCGTTTACGAAGGCATCCAGGAGACCGTTTCCTTTTCCGCTTATTGTCTCGCGTTTTCCGTTAACACTTATGACTGCCTCTACTTCCGACTTCTTATCGCCGATGGCATGCTCAGTAAAGGACTCCAGACCGTAAGGAGCCAGTACATTGATGTAGTTGTCGTCAAACAGCTCGAAGACCTGCTGGGGCAGAAGTTCCGTCTCATTTGTATCCGTTTCCTGCTTGATGACGGTCAGGAAATCCCGCTGGAAGCTCTTGGGCAGGATGATACCAAAATAAGTCTCCAGGACATAAGCCACACCGCCTCTTCCGGACTGGCTGTTGATCCTGATGATGGGTTCGTAATCCCTTCCCACATCCGCGGGATCGATGGGCAGATAAGGAACGGCCCAAACTTCTGAATGTCTTTCCTCCATCTTTTTCTTTCCCTTGTTGATGGCATCCTGATGGGAACCGGAAAAAGCAGTAAATACCAGCTTGCCGGCCCAAGGATGTCTGGGGGACACCTTCATCCCGGTACATTCCTCATAGACATCGATGCATCTGTTTATATTGGAAAAATCAAGTCCGGGATCGATGCCGTGCATCAGCATATTGATGGCCAGGGTGATAATATCCACATTGCCTGTCCTCTCACCGTTTCCGAACAGGGTACCCTCCACCCTGTCGGCTCCGGCCAGGATACCCAGCTCGGATGAAGCCACAGCAGTTCCCCTGTCGTTATGGGTATGCAGGGAAACAATGATCTGATCCCTCCACTTCGTGTGGGTGCAGAAATACTCGATCATATCCGCATAGACATTAGGCATGGTATATTCAACTGTCTCAGGCAGGTTGATGATGGCTTTCTTATCTTCCGCAGGCTGCCATACATCCAGTACAGCATCACAGATCTCCACGGCAAAGTCGGGCTCCGTGGAGGAATAGCTCTCGGGGGAATACTCCAGGATCCAGTTTGTATCGCTCTGGTCCTGGTCGATATATTCTTTTATGAGCTTTGCACCTTCCACTGCCAGATCGATGCATTCTTTCTTTCCGAAGCCGAAGACTACGTCTCTCTGCAGCGTGCTGGTGGAATTATACAGATGGATGACCACGTTCTTTGCACCATAGACAGCATCCATGGTCTTGTCGATGATATGGGACCTGGACTGGGTCAGCACCTGGATGGCAACATCGTCAGGGATCAGGTCATTATCGATAAGATGACGGCAGAAATTATAGTCAGTCTCCGAAGCTGCGGGGAAACCGATCTCTATGGTCTTAAATCCGATCTCTGTCAGATACTCAAAGAACTCCAGTTTCTGCTCGAGATTCATGGGAACTTCCAGGGCCTGGTTTCCGTCCCTTAGATCAACGGAACACCACATGGGCGCTTTGGTCATCTTATTAGACGGCCACTTCCTGTTCTCCAGCTCCACATCAGGGAACTTTCTATACTTTCTGCTGTTCATAATCTTCCTCCCGGCGATACAAAACGACCCTTCGTCCATTTAGAGACGAAGGGTCGTTCGCGGTACCACTCTAATTCACCTTTTACTTCGGTGCACTCACCGGATACGGGATATTCATCCGATATCCTGTCCTTTTATCGGTGGACCTCCGGCCTGTCCTACTTATCCATGAGGATGTTCAGATGGCAGCTCCGGGGCGAGTTCCCTGTCTTCTGCTCCACTGCCTCGCACCAACCGGCAGTTCTCTGTGCAAGCCTTGGGACGGTACTGTTCCCCATCAACGCTTAAGATATTCAGTTATGGCAATATTAGCAAAATGCTGACCAATGGTCAATATCAGTAATATCAGCCAACCTTACATACGTTATATGCAAGAAGGTCGCCTGTGGCATCGGGATACAGAGCGCAGAGGTAATAACCATCCTGAACTGTACCTGTGAAGTCACAGTCATAGTAGTCATATGAACCGTATGTTGTGATGCCTGCTACACCGGAGTCAACAAGTGTAAGATCGTCAACGGATGTAGGCTGGGTAGCGGAGTAATAATACTCATACTCGATGCTGTCCTGATATGTTCCGTTGAGCTGTACAGTCATCTGGATCTGGGATGTTCCTGAAGGATAGATACCTGTATCAACGAAAGCATCACCGGGAACGTCGAACCATACGGGATCATATGTTGCATAGTAGAAAGTATCATCGTAGTAAACAGCCTCACCTACGTTGAATGTGAAGTCTGCATCAACTGTGCCGGAACCACCAGCTGAACCGGATCCGCTTCCAACTGCTACGGGAACCTCAGTTACAGTTCCTGTATAAGCACCGTTAGATGTGTTCTCAACTGTACATGTATCAGTAGCGAACATGTTTCCGTTAAGATCATAGAAAGAAATGGTGTATGCACCTGCATAGAAGTTTCCATCGGGTGCAGTAAGGTAGGAAACATCAGAGGGATAGAAATAAGACTCGATATACATACCGAAATCTGTCTTATTTGTGGAGCAGTAAACTACAGTTCCATTATAAGCTACTGTATAGAAGAAATCCCATGAGAAGCTGTAATCCTGAGCTGCAGCTACAGGGATAACGTCGAGCTCGATCTCGCTTGAGTTAGTATAAACGCCGTCTCCGTCGTCCCACCACCACTCTGTATGATCGACTACAGAAGTGTAATCGCCGTCAAAGTTCATGGAGAATGAGGGATAGAAATACAGGAAATCATAAACATCATAGAGCCACTCGGGATCTACATAGGACTCACCTGCATCATTAACACCAATAGTCCATGTGTGCTGTACTGTCCTCTCACCTGTCCAGGAACCGAGAGCATCAGCAAGAGCAGCTGAATCCTCATACTCACCTGCTTCAGCGCATCCCTGGTAATCTACCATGGAGAATGTGATGTCGATAGTTCCGCTGCCATTATCGGAAAGAGTAGCAGAATCCTCATCGATCTCATAGGAAAGAGTAGAAGCAACAACAGCAGCGATATCAGGATAAGATGCAAGATCAGTGCTGAGCCAGTACTCAAGATCCTCAGGAGATGAATAATATCCTGTGGAAGCGTAATCACAGATGGTATAGAGAGCATCTGTATCCATAGCTATGACTGCATCAGCAAAAGACTCAGCAATCTCTACAAGGTTGCCGCCAAATGCGATCTCAAAATCAAGGAACTCATAGAGCTTTTCGAAATCCTTACCTTCGAAGTTTGTGCAGATCCAATCCTCATCATCAAGCTCAAACTCCATTGAAACTGTAACTTCCTTTGTCTCCTCGGAATCACCGAGAGCAGCAACGAAAGTATCCTCGTCGGCTGTGTTCTCCTCATCCTCAGCTACAGCCTCATAATCGACCATAGTGAAGACAACGTCTACAGAACCTTCGCCATCCTTTGTAGATCCTTCAGCGGAATCCTCATCCACCTCATATGTGATGGTGTCTGCGATAGCAGCAACAACAGCATCTGAGCTGGAGTTCATGCTGAATGCGAGCTCGAGCTCCTCAGCAGCATCGTCATCAAGACCGCAGAGCTCAGCAAGATCATCAGCTTTCATGCTGACGGCTGCGTCTGCAACCTCTCCTGCCTGATCGATGATCTGATCCTTGGCTTTGTCAAGGAGAGAACATGATGCAAGAGAAAGGATCATTGATGCTGTAACAGTAAGCGCGCATGCTTTTCTGAAATCTTTATGCATGGTTAATAATCCTCCTTATATAACCCATAAATATGAAATATGATACCATAGAATCCACAAAAAAATCAGTATTTTATTAAAAATATATTATTTGCCGGATATTTCCGTTATCTTTACATCTTCAGTATTGATACCCCTGACATCAGCCTCAGAGCCTTCCTCCACGGCAATACCGCCGGCAAAATCATTTTCGCCCTTGAGGATCAGGGTGATATTACTCTTTCCCTTTACCGAGATGGAGTAGCTGCTGCCCTTGGGGGCCAGCTCCACGTTCTCAAGGATCACAAGGCCCAGATAGCCGCTGGCTACGGTGATCTCCATATCAAATACTTCACCGGGGATGCCGCTTACGAGAAGATCCCTGTGGGCAGGCTCCTTTTCGTCGATGAGGATGTGGCGGATGCCTTCCTTCTGGAGAGTGGCAAGTGAGATCCTGTTCTCCCTTCCCGCCTTGTAGATACCCTTTGATTCATCGGGATCCTCCATATATCCGGAATATTCCCTTATCTCACGGATGACCTTTTCGTTTATACGGAAGATGGGTTCCCTGGCAGGCCTTGCGGTGTAATATCCCTGGATCAGGTCTGCCCCGAGTTCAATGACAGTACGGAGCTCATCTGAAGTCTCAACTCCCTCGGCCAGTGCGATGATGCCGTTGTCATGGGAGAAATGGATGATATCCTTTACGAAGTGCTGCTTCTGGGGACTGTTGGTGATATCAGACAGCAGGAGCCTGTCGATCTTTACATAACCGGGCATATATCTCAGGAGATTGTTGACATTGGAATATCCTGAACCGTAATCGTCGATGGCAGTCTCTATCTTCTTTGCAGCATATTTCTGCTTGAGTTCGCTGAGCTCATCATCACTCATTTCAGCTTTCTCTGAGAGCTCGACTACGATATTCCCCCTGAACATCTCAAAATACATATCCAGCTCTTTCAAATCCTCGTTTGTCAGCTGATAGTTGGGGATGCTGTTGATAAAGATCTTCTTTCCGTCAGAAATAGCACTCTTGTAAGCTGTGGCAGTCTTAAGGACATTGAAGAACGTCATATATTCCACATCGTGGAGGCGGTTGAAGAATTCAGCATATTTGATGATCGCCGGAGGTGCCATATATGGCGTGGTATCAGCTCTCATAAGAGCCTCATATCCGAAGATCTCACCTGTCTTTGCGCTTACCACGGGCTGGAAATGATAGGTTATCTTATTGTCGTCGATGATGGCCTGTACGATATTGGCCTCCACCTGCTCGTTTTCGGAGAGGGTATTGTTCTGCTCGATATGACGCACCCTTGCCTTGGCGCCGTTCTTTCTTCCGATGGCGGCATTTACAAGCCTTTCTATGTCCTCTATGCATTCCGGGGCAGCGACTTCAGTTCCCACATAAACGCTTATCTCACAGGGAAGTGCACCGGACTGGTTAAACTCCTCGATCTTTTCAAGGAATTCATTCTTGGCTGATATGAGTTCCTCCTTATCAGGATTACTGGTGGCCCTGAGGGCGACCATCTCGCCGTTACCGATACAGAAGCAGAAACAGTAACTGGAACTGAAGATATATTCCATAATGTTGGAAACAGACAGGATGACACGGTCTCCCATATTCCTTCCGAACTGCTCATTTACTGCTGAAAGGCCCCTGACATCTACTGCCATGGCGCCCATATAACCTCCGCCGTTCCTGATATGACCGATCAGTGTCTCGCTCATATTAAGAAAGCCCTGGTAGTTATACATTCCGGTGATATTGTCCCTTAAGATGCCGGACTTAAGGATCTGGCTGCTCCTTATAAGGGAATCGTTCTGCCTGTAGAACTCAAATCCCCTCATGACGCATCGCAGCCACGACCTGTAATCCGCACTTATCCCCTGGGGTGCATCATTGGGGAAGCTTATTACGGAATATCCGAAGACATGGTCATTAAAATGAAGGGGCAGGAAGAAAAACGCACCTGCTTCACTTCTTTCATCATCCAGGACAGGAAGCATCCTGAAGGTGGAAAAATATGAATCATATCCGATCTTATTACTTGTCCTGTCATCATTTCTGCAGGAGATTATATGATGCATGGTCTCTGAAAAGGAATCAGCTATGTCCTTAACGCTCTCCCTGGATGTCCAGTCCTCATTGAGGCAGATATCGAAGGTCTTGAACCTGCCGATCTGGAATATATATGAGAAGATGGTGCTTATCAGGGAATTAAAGCTCGTCTGACCGATGAGGTCCTCGTTCATATTGTTGAACAGGGTATTTACGGAGGACATGGAAGTCTCTGTATCCCATTCTGTCCTCAGGGGATATTCCGGGATCATGCTGTCACCTTTACAACCACAGGAACATCCGATAAAGAGCTTTGTATCACATGTAAATTCAGGATATTTCTCATTTTTAAGGATATGGTCCACAACATTTGCGGTATATACGCCGAATTCTCCGGAGGGCACAGGGGCAGATGTCAGCGGGATAGGTGCATGCTGGCCCTCATCATTGGTATCAAATCCTACAACGGCTATATCCTCCGGGATCTTAATGCCATGAGCGGTCAAGGACTTGGCAACACCGATGGCCATACAGTCGTTGGCACAGGCTATTGCATCAGGAAGGGGCGCTTTGGAGGCGATGAGCCTTTCAGCCAAGCTCTCACCGCTGGTATACCAGTAATCACCCTGGAAGAGCATGTGATCATCAACGCTGAGGCCGTGTTCCATCATGGTATCCACAAAAGCCTTCTGTCTTGCCACTGAATGGGGATGCCAGGCCTTGCCCGTCAGGAAATAGATATCCTTATAGCCGTGATCCTCGATAAGATGATCTATGACTTTCTTGATGGGGGTATAATTGTCCATCCTTACAGTACGGAAGTAACGGCTGTCATATTCAACAAAGATGACCTCACCCTTGTAGTTGGCCTTAAGGTCCTCTTCTATCCTGGTAATGACCCCCGGGGTCTGGATGGTATCGCCCATGACCACCACCGCATCGAACTCACTGTAGGAAACAAGGGAATAAATGGACGATTCTCCTATCTCGCGCTCGGGAGAGTTCTGGTATTTGATGAACATGGAGAATATACAGACATCGATATCAAGCCTCAGGGATTCCTTCACAAAACCTGAGATAAACTGGGACTGCCTGTATTCTTCAGGCTGCCCCAATAAAAGCGCTATCCTTTTTCTCCCTCTCTTTTCGCCCATGCATATATTTTACAACAGAATAAAATATTTTTAAACTATTGACTGTCTTTCTTTCTGCCGATCCTTCTGTACTGGGGAACGATGGTGATCTCGCGGACAAGGGTTCCTTCCCTGGCTGAAAGGGCATCTTTCAGAGCCTCTGCCACATCAGAAGGGTCCAGGGCACATCCCGGTTCTTCACAGCAGCCGAAGTCCGCATTTCTGTAAAGGGCCGTATCCGTCATATCAGGCAGTACATCGATGACCCTGATACCATGTTTCCTTGCCTCTTCAAAGATACTTCTCGAAAAGCTCAAAAGTCCGGCTTTACAGGCTCCGTAGGCTGCACCGTAGGTATTCACCTCCCTGGAGGTCACAGAACAGATATTGATGATGGTGCCGCTCTTTTTCTGCTTCATATAAGGGAGCACATAGGATGTAAGAAGGAGCGGGACTTCCAGGTCTGTCCTTACAAGGGTCCTGATATCCTCCGGGGATATATTTTCGTGAAGTCCGTAAAAGCCAACCCCGGCGCAGTTTACCAGGATATCAGGCTGTCTTTCCTTTATGACGGTTACTGCTTTTTCTGAAAACTGCTCCTCCGAAGTAAGGTCGCAGACCATCATCTCAAAGTCTTCCCTTTCCTTGAACTCCCTGCCTATACCAAGGACTTCATATCCGAGGTCTTTCAGCATCCGGGCGATAGCTCTGCCGATGCCGGAAGATGCACCTGTTACGAGAGCAGTCTTATCAGTATTCATATATCTTTCCTCCGTCCATAACTTCAAGGAGACTGTCCTTTACCAATGATATCATCTTTTCCCTGACCTCATCGGGATATACGCAGTATCCTTCCCTGTTCTCAAAGGGATAAAGGACACAGGAACCTTCAGAGTTCCTGCGAAGCTGCTTCAGGTAATCCTTTGAGATCCTGAAGGTGCCAATGCTCACATCCCTGACCTTACTGAGATCTATTGCTGATATCACCTGATCCATAAACCTGCCGTAGCATTCTCTGTAGTCACTGACATAGATAACGGGATCAAAGCAGAGCCTTACGGCTGCTCCCTGCTGCATGGCTCTTTTTATGGCTTCCAGCCTTACTTTTAAAGGGGCGGTCCCGTGTTCGAACCTTTCCGTGATCTCCTCAGGTGAAAGGGAAAATGCATATATGATACGTTCGGACACTGCAAAAGACGATGGTGCCGACTTTGTGCGGAGCTCTATGGTCAGGTCTTCCCTTTTGGCGGCAAGGTCTGTCCAGAAGTCGGAAAGCCCTGTAAATCCGTTGATGGCAGGAATGTCTGTCTCGTATGATGTGTTTATGTGAACAGGGCCTTCCCTCAGGAGTTCATCCACATCCTTTTCAAAATCCCGGAGGTTTACGAAGACCACCAGGTTTGCTCCGGGATACATGCCCTTCAGAAAGCAGTATTCACAGTCGAAGATGCAGTTCATGGCATTTTCGGAATAGAATGTCCTTTCCGCATCGAAATCCTGACATACGGGAGCTGTCTCAAAGATCCTCTGACCGTCATTTACTGCCAGGACCAGCTTTCGCGATGCTGCCTGCACTTTAAAGTCCTGATGCTTTCTGTTGAAGACATCCTTATAGTGGCGGATCTCTATTACCTTAGATCCGGGAAATGTGGAAAGGATCTTTTGTGTAAGGGGATATCCCAGGGCTCTTTTTTCAACGTAGATGTGAGAGAAGGCCATCTATTACCTCATTTCCTTCCTTTTTGTCATCTACGGGAAGTTCCCTGTCTATAAGACTGCGGATATCCAGGCCTTCTGCCCTGCAGTATCTGTAGATCTCAGTGAGCCTGTTTTTCATATATTCTGTACATTTTAGCTCTTCAGCGAGCTTTTTAAGGTCTTCATAGTCTTCCGCGTGAGTCTTCTTCCCCTCTCTGAGGATGCCGATGACCCTGACGATATCATCGATCACATTCTCCATGAGCCTCTGTACTACGGGTGCTGTAAGGCCGGATACATCCCCGGAGTCAGATACCACCTTCAGTACAGCGATATCATCGGGCCCCATAATGAAGTTCACGGCTTCAAAGACGGCTGAACCCTCCATATCGTAAAGGCAGTCCGTACCTTCCATATCCTCGTTCCTAACAAGTCTCGAAAAGGTAACCAGCCCCTTCTCTGGAAGGCCTGTCTCATAGACCATATCAGGATAAAGATCTCTTTTTGTATCGTTATCAGTCAGTTTGTTCACAAGGAAGATCTGTCCCTGGACGTCTCTGTCGGGACATGCGCAGATGCCTGCGTTCAGGACCTTGTCGTCACCTGTCCCGTATCTTGACAGGATATAAGATACAGAGGAAGCGGCGGACACCTTACCCATACCGGTAACAGTGAGGATCACGTCATCTGACCTGAACACCCTGAACACAGTCTCTTCAGCCACTGCTTTAAGGTTAAGAGCCGATATTATAGGCGCAGCCTCGGGATACATGGCACAAAAGATAAACAGCATAGGATCCGCCCCTTTCCCACTTTTTATAGGATAATTGTACCCTGTCACGGATCGTGATTGCAATAAAAAACCCACCAGCTGATGCTGATGGGTAAAACTGGTTGCGGAGGAGGGACTCGAACCACTCGACCTCCGGGTTATGAGCCCGGCAAGCTACCAACTGCTCCACTCCGCGGTATCGGTATGCTGCACATCGGAATAAATGGTGCTCGTGACCGGACTTGAACCGGTACGGATTTTACTCCGACGGATTTTAAGTCCGTTGCGTCTGCCAATTTCGCCACACGAGCTCATCCGTTAAGTGCTCAAAGATAATAGCACTTGATATCTTAAGTGTCAAGACAGCTTATTTCACTTTCATTACATGTAAGATAATCAATTGCTTTATTTCTTTCATTAGATTATATTTTATATGTATAAACAGTTAACTCTATCAAAAAGTGAGGTTTGCATATGCTGTTAGGATCTGACGATAACGAGAACAAGCTGTTCGGAGCCGAAGACAATCCCCCGGAGGAATCTTTCCTTAACAAAGACCCAAACGTTCAGCCTTCAGGACTGTTCAACAGTTCGTACAGCGATAACGCTGACGGAGAGAACTCTACACCTGAAAAGGCAGACGATGATGTTGTCTCCTCTCCCTTCATGGTCTCATTCAAGGCAAATGATCCGGTAAACACCGTATCTGAAAAACTCAAGGAGAACGAGAATCAGTTTGACGACGATGATCCCTTCAAGGATTTCGTTCCTGCCCAGCCTGATATAGTCCTTCCTACACCTGAGACTATCGCTAAGTCTTTTGACTACGAAGACGATCTGGCTGACTTCCAGTTCGATTCTTCCATCTCTGCATTTAAGCCCCTGAACCAGCCCGGTGCCACTGAGCCCGTTCATACTGATGCAGTAGAGCCCAAGAAAATAATCGAGAAGAAGGTTGAAGAGCCTGCTCCCGCCCCTGCACCTGCACCCGCAGCTGCTCCCGTCATCGAGCCCGACCCTTTAGCTCCCATCTTCGGATCCGAGCCCATACCTGCAGATGATATCGCACCCGAAACTATAGATCCCGGGATCAAGGAAGAACCCAAGATCGAAGAGCCTGAGCTCAAGCCTGCTCCCATCGAGCCTGACGAGAATGCTCCCCTCTTCATCGATGATGATCCCGACTTCAGGGAATTCGCTGCAGATCCCAACAAGAGTCCTTTCAAGGCAGGAAACGATCTTGATTTCGCTACATCCTCAAAAGCTAACAGCGATTTTGCAAACACTGATAATAACGGAGAATCTCCCCTTCCCGAGAATATCCCCGAGAAGAAGGACGATCTTTCCTTCCCTGCTACCGAGAAGATAGAAGAGAAGAAAGAAGAAGTTAAGGAAGCTGCTGCTCCCGTCCACAAGAAGCTCTCTCCCTTCGGAAGAAGAGCCAAGGAGGAAGTAAAGGAAGCTGCTCCCAAGGCTGAGGAAGTCAAGGAAGATATCAAGGAAGCTATTCCCGAGGCTCCCAAGGCTGAGGAAGTCAAGGAAGATATCAAGGAAGCTATTCCCGAGGCTCCCAAGGCTGAAGAAGTAAAAGAAGAGATCAAGGAAGCTATTCCCGAAGCTCCCAAGGCTGAAGAAGTCAAGGAAGAGATCAAGGAAGCTATTCCTGAAGCTCCCAAGGCTGAAGAGATCAAGGAGGAAGTCGAAGAAAAGACTCCTGCTAACCTTCAGACATATGGTAAAGTCTCCTCCGGCGTTAACGCTTTCGGTAAGAGACCCAGGAAAGAAAAGAAAGAAGCTGCTCCTAAGGGACAGTCTGATAAGAAGGCTCCCGCTGCCGCAGCTGCTGCAGGGGCTGCCGCAGCCGGTGCTGCCGTAGCCGCAGGTGCTGCAGCCGAAAAGGCCGCTGAAAAGAATGCTCCTGCTGCTCCCAAGGAATCAGCATCCGCTAAGAAATTCCAGCCCATCAAGAGACCTGCTCCCCAGCAGAAGGAAGCTGAACCTTCTCCTTTCCTTCCCAAGGGTGCAGACAGAAGACCTGCAGCACAGAGACCTGCAAACCGTCCCGGTGCAGCAGATGCAGCAAAGCGTCCTGCAGCTTCAGCAAGTGCAGATGCACCTCATCGTCCCGCTGCTTCCGCACCCAAGTCTTCTGCATCCTCTGCTATCTCACCTGTAACCACAGCAAACCAGCCTAAGAGGAAGGTCAAGGTCAAGTCTGAGAAATCCACAAAGGATCCCGGAAAGAAGACACTTATCGCTCTCGTTGCCATCCTCGCCATCTTCTTCGGTGTTGTATGGTTCCTGGATAACAGCGGAAACTTCCTTGGAAAAGGCAAGGATACGACTATCGTAACAACAACCAAGGAGACTAAGGAAACAGCTGAGGAGACAAAACCTTCCAGTGACAAGACTGAGGCTGTAGTCGATGAGACAACTGAAGCTACTACAGCTGCCACAACAGAGGCAACTACTGAAGCTACTACCGAGGCTACAACAGAAGCCACGACAGAAGCTACAACTGAGGCAACTACTGAAGCCACGACAGAAGCTACGACAACTACAACAACTGAAGCAACTACAGAGGCTACAACGACTACTACAGCTGCTCCCGTTGAATCTTCTGATGTACACTTCAGCTACACTATCACAAATGCAAGCACAACTTCCGACGGATGCCAGTTCGATATCGCAGTAACAAATACAGGTACAAGCGATGTTAACTTCGGCAGTGCCATCGAGAAGCTCGAGATCACCATCAGTGCCAACGGATCCACCATCAACTCCATCAGCTCTGATTGCTTCAACTTCACTGCAGGCGAAGGAACGAATACCTTCATCGGTACTCCTACCTCCTTCACAGTTCCCGCAGGTGAGACAGTCAACATGACATTGAACTGTTCAGCAGGCGAATCACTGCCACACTTCACCATCTCGAGTTACCACTTCACAAAGGCATCTTGATGACAAAGGTCCCGCTCCGGCGGGACCTTTTAATTTCTATTATTTTTCTCTCAGGATCCTTCAGAAGAGAAACTTTAGAGAAATAAACCATGATTTCTCTAATATTTCTCCCGGAGACTTCGGGAAGAGAAAAGAAAGAGAAAAACCACCGTTTTTCTCTATTTATTCTCCATAGACTGGTAAATAGAGAAAGAATCGAGAAATCCATCAGTTTAATACGAGATGTTCAGCTGATATATGCCTTATGATACCGTAAACTGCAGACCAGATCTGTTCAGCCGTGGGTGTCTCATATCTGTCACCGCATAAAAACACCATATCCCTGCCAAAATACAATCCCTTAAGGAGATAATCCCTGATCTTTCTTGAATTCTTCATGATATATTCTTCATCATCAAGCCTTCCAAGATATTCCAGGATAAAGCACCTGTTGAATTCAGGAAGATAGATAAGGAAATCTGCGCTGTAGCATCTGTCGCCACAGCTTATGGGACATTCATATTTAAACTCCATGCCCATATCGGTCAGGACCTGGGCTATCATCATCTCTCCCCTTGATCTATATCTGATACCGTTAAGTTCATATATGTAGTCATTTTTATATGGTGAAGCATTTTCATTAACTCTTCTATAGAAATCCCCATCAAGTATCGCATCAGATCTCATTAATATACTGTATTCCTTTGAGACTGATCTAAGATCACCGTCGAAAGATGATAACAGCGTCTTTATGGACGATTCCATTTTAGATCTCTTTTGATATATCTTTCCAAGTCCCGATCCTTTTTTTGTATCAGCTCCGTAGCAGTGTTTTTCTCCATCAATAATGATCCTGTAGACATCTTTTCCACAGTGGTGTCCTTTCGAAACTTTAGGAAGTTTTGAAAGCTCTTCTGTAAGGTATCTATACCTTGCGATCATATAAAAGTCAGGTAATCCATATATATTCATATGGAGAGACTATCATCATCTCAAGGAGGATCTGCACCAAATCCGTTACAATTTTCGACAATGCATTGAATGTAAAAAAAAATTAACTCCCAAAGCAGTGCTTCGGGAGTTTATAGTTTTTAGATCGATCGAGTATTTATTTCTCGGCTTTCATTCCGGAAAGGAATGCGTTGATGAAGCCGTCGATCTTTCCGTCCATAACGGCATCTACATCGCCTTCCTCGTAGCCTGTACGAAGATCCTTAACAAGAGTATAGGGACAGAATACGTAGGATCTGATCTGGGAACCCCAGGCAATATCCATCTGGTTGCCCTTAAGGTCTTCGATCTTTTCCATCTGAGCAGCCTGTGCAAGAGCAAAGAGCTTTGCTTTCAGCATGTTCATGGCGGTCTCTCTGTTCTGGATCTGTGATCTTTCTGACTGGCAGGCAACTACGACACCTGTGGGAAGGTGTGTAAGTCTTACAGCGGAGTCGGTCTTGTTGATGTGCTGACCACCCTTACCTGTAGATCTGTATGTATCTACACGGAGATCGGAAGGATCGATCTTGATCTCGATGGTATCGTCCAGCTCGGGCATGACTTCACAGGAAGCGAAGGATGTATGTCTCCTTCCTGCTGCATCGAAGGGCGAGATCCTTACGAGACGGTGTACACCCAGCTCGGATCTTAAGAATCCGTAGGCATTCTCGCCGGAGATCATTATGGAAGCTGACTTGATGCCTGCCTCATCTCCGTCAAGATACTCAAGTACCTTGATCTCATAGCCATGGGCTTCTGCCCATCTTGTGTACATCCTGTAGAGCATGGATACCCAGTCCTGGGCCTCAGTTCCGCCGGCACCGGCATGAAGGGTCAGGATAGCGTTGTTCTTGTCGTATTCTCCTGTAAGGAGCGTCTCAAGACGCATGGTCTCAAAGTCTTCCTTAAACTTATTAACGCCTTCTGTAAGCTCATCGAGGGAATCGAGATCCTCTTCTTCGTTGGCGAGCTCACAGAGAGCAAGCAGGTCTTCCCTCTCGCTCTCCAAGTTGTTAAATCCGTCGACCTTCTTCTGAAGTCTCTTGAGCTTTGTCTGAAGTCCCTGGGCTTTCTCAACATTGTTCCAGAAATCAGGCTCCTGGGTCCTGGCCTCAAGTTCCGAGATCTCTGTCATGGTGTGATCGATATGAAGGGAATCCTTGAGCTTTGCAAGGGGCTCCTCATAGCTCTCAAGAGAAAGTCTTATGTTATCAAATTCGAGCATCAGCTGTTTTCCTTCCTTAATGTATCAGTAAACTCGGCAAGTCTCTCCATAGCTGTCTTGATATCCTTCATGGATGCAGCATAACTGATCCTGACATATCCCTCACCGCATTCGCCGAAGGCATTACCGGGAACGATGGCAACACCCTTCTCCATAAGGAACCTCTCGCAGAACTGTTCTGAGGTAACGCCCAGCCCCTGGATCGAGGGGAATGCATAGAAAGCTCCGTAAGGAGTAAAGCAGTCAAGACCTGCCTCTTTAAAACCATTTAATATAACGCGTCTTCTGTGATTATACTCATCACGCATCATCCTGATCTGGTCATCACCATTCAGGGCAGCTTCCACTACAGCAAACTGTGACATGGAAGGTGCGCTCATGATGCAGTACTGATGGATCTTTGTCATGGGAGCGATGAGCTCCTTGGGACCTACGGCATAACCGATCCTGAAGCCTGTCATAGCATAGGATTTGGAGAATCCGTTGATCATGATGACTCTGTCCTGAAGTTCCGGGAACTTGATGAGGGAGCTGGGAGTATCATCGATATAGTTGAGCTCGCAGTAGAGCTCGTCAGAGATGACGATGATCTCAGGATGCCTCATGAGAACATCACGGATACCCTTCAGTTCCTCCATGGTCATAACTGCACCTGTGGGATTGCTGGGGAAGCCCATGATGAGCATCTTTGTCTTATCAGTAATGGCAGCCTCAAGATCCTCCGGCCTTAACTTGAAATCATCTTCCCTTCTGGTGCTGATGACAACGGGAACACCGTGAGCGAACATAACTGCTGCCTTATAAGCTACGAAACAGGGCTCTACGATGATGACCTCATCACCGGGATTGATAAGAGCTCTTGCAGCCAGGTCCAGACCCTCCGATCCGCCTACAGTGATAAGCACATCACCATTGGGATCGTAGTCTACGCCATATCTTCTGGAAATATAATCAGTTATAGCCTTTTTGGACTTCTGATATCCGGCATTGGGAGAATAGTGGGTATATCCGTCGATAAGGGAATTGATACCTGCCTCCCTGATGCTCCAGGGTGTAACAAAATCCGGCTCTCCTATAGACAGGGAAATGACTTCCTTCATCTCGGAAGCCAGATCAAAGAACTTTCTGATAGCGGAAGGCGGTACTGCTTTGACGACTTCCGATATCTTATCTTCGTAATTTATGCTCATAATACGATAGCCTGCCTGTCATCATTCTTTTCGTGATCGAACCTGATGCCGTTATCCTTGTACTTCTTAAGGATAAAGTGGGTTGCTGTGGAAAGGACACCCTCGAGAGGTGCTACCTTGTTATATACGAAGCTTGCGATATCCTTCAGGTTATCGTCTTCGTAGATAAGCATCAGATCGAATCCGCCGGACATAAGGTAGCATGCCGTTACCTTATCGTACTGGCTCAGGATCTCTGAAAGATGGTCAAATCCCTGATTCCTTACAGGTGTGACGCGTACTTCGATCATTGCAGTAACGTGATCGGGGTATGTCTTCTCCCAGTTGATCTGCGTTGTATAACCGAGGATGATCTTCTTCTCAGTAAGTCTGTCGATCTCCGCCTTTACTTCCGCGGCATCCGCCCCGAGCATAACGGCGATCTCGTCAGGTGTAAGCCTGGCATTCTTTTCGATGATATGAAGCAGTTCAATATGGTCGACCATGAATCTTTCCTCCGATCCGGTTCTTTAACTTGTAGATTTTAGCATATAAATAAGATATTTCAAAAAATCAGGCGAATCTGTAACCACAGGCGTGGCAGGCCATCTCACCCGCCCTGATAACGGGGCTTGTGAACTCCGGGATATTGACGGCATTGGGATACATCTGTGCCTCGAGACAGATACCTGAATAAGCCTTATAAGGCTTGTCGCCCTTCTGGTCGAAGCCACCCAGATGGTTGCCGCAGTAGATCTGGATACCGGGCATATCAGTAAGGGTCTCCATCACTCTGCTGCCACTCTCATTGGTAAGCTTTGCGACTACAGTGAACTTGCCCTCCTCAGAATCTACGCAGAAGTTGGAATCCAGGCCCTTGCAGTCCTTGATCTGGGGATCTTCAGAGATGATAGCCTTCTCCACCCTGTCACCTGTTGTAAAGTCAAAGTCAGTACCCTTAACATCGATATAGGAACCGTCAGGTGTGTTATAGGGATCCTTATGGGTAACCTTATCTGCATAGACAGTAAGGATGTGATCCTTTATACTGCCGGCATCGTGGCCGTCAAGATTGAAATAAGCGTGGTTAGTAGGCGCAAAGATAGTAGCCTTGTCACTCTTTCCCTTGTAAAGGATAAGGAGCGTCTTATCCTTTAGCCATGCATAGAGGACCTCTGTCTCCAGATTTCCGGGGAAACCGCAGGCTCCGTCAGGTGATGTATAGGAAAGAAGGAGTGCCTCACCAAAGGGACGCTCTATACCGAAGATATCGGACTTCTTGATAAACTCCTCAGCATCGAGCTCGTTGAGGACCTTTCCCTCCCAGAAAACATTCTGGTAACCGGGATTTCCGCTGTGAAGATTGTTGGGGCCGTCATTTACGGGAGCGGTATATTCAACACCATCGATGGTATACTTAGCTCCGGCGATCCTGTTGGCGGATCTTCCGACTACGGAACCGTGGTTGGCATCGTTTGTCATGTACTCATCAAGGCCCTTACAGCCCAGCATGATATCGGCTTTATTTCCATCCTTGTCGGGAACGATAAGTGACTCGATAAGAGCACCGTAGTTAAGGATGGTGGCGGAAAGGCCTGCAGGTCCCTCCAGTTCGTATTTAAAAGAGATGCCGTCGTACTTGGCGGGGTCCTTCTGAGACAGATACTTTGTGATCTTCATGTTTATATACTCCCTTCAGTATTATTCGTCTGCCGATACGGCAGGTTCAAATTCCATATTTTCGTTCTCCAGTTCCCTGGAGCGGACAGCTTCATTTGCAAGTTCTATGAGCTTCTCCTGGCTGTCGAGCTTTATCTTACCACGAAGGTCCAGCTTGTGATAAGTTCCGTCCTCGCTGAGATAATGAGCCCTGATGGTATCGTTAAGCTCAACTTCCAGCACCTCCATGACACGCCTTCTGCAGTCGGGATCCTCCACCGGGAACATAAGCTCCACCCTTCTGTCCAGGTTTCTGGGCATCCAGTCAGCGGAAGCGAGGTAGATATCCTCATAGCCTTCGTTATAGAAATAGAATATCCTGGAATGCTCCAGGAACCTTCCTGTGATGGACCTTACAGTGATATTGGAACTCATTCCGGGAACACCTGCACGGAGGCAGCAGATACCTCTTACGATAAGGTCGATCTTTACTCCGGCCTCGGAAGCCTTATAGAGTTCTCTTATGACAGTTCCGTCAACCAGTGAATTGATCTTGGCGATTATCCTGGCCTCCTTGCCGTTAAGGGCATTCTCGGCCTCCCTCCTGATCTTGGCTACGAAATAATCCTTGAGCCAGATGGGAGCAGGAATAAGCCTGTTCCACGTTCTGGGAATGGAGAAACCGGACAGCATGTTGAAGAACTCGGAAGCATCCTCACCGAAGGTCTCGGAAGCTGTGAACATTCCCATGTCCGTATAGATCTTTGCGGTTATATCGTTATAGTTACCCGTTGCCAGGTGGAGATATCTTCTGATACCGTCCTCTTCCTTCCTTACGACAAGGGTGATCTTACTGTGGGTCTTAAGTCCTACGAGGCCGTAGATAACATGGCAGCCCGCATTCTCAAGGACCTTTGCCCAGTTGATATTGTTCTGCTCATCAAATCTGGCCTTCAGCTCCACAAGTACCATGACCTGCTTACCGTTCCTGGCAGCCTCGAGAAGTGATGAGATAATGGGAGACTGGGGGGATACCCTGTAAAGCGTCTGCTTGATGGCAAGGACGTTGGGATCCGTGGCAGCCTGTCTTACGAACTCCAGTACAGGCTCAAAGCTCTCATAGGGATGATGGACTATCCTGTCCTTCTCCCTGATCTGGTCGAAGATATTATCGTATGTACCGTCGAACATAGCTGCAGAAGCAGGTGTATGTGCGGGATAACGAAGTGACTTGAAGCCGTCCTTGCCCAGGGCTGAATTGATCTTGGACAGGAAAGTAAGATCGATGGGACCGTTGACGCAAAAGATATCCTTCTTCTTTATGGAAAGCTCCCCTGTGATGAAATCAAGAAGGTCGCTGTCTATATCATCCTCCACCTCGAGCCTTATTATCTCACCGTATCTTCTCTTTCTTACCTGCTCCTCGATCTCCTTGAGAAGGTCCTCAGCCTCATCCTCATCGATATCAAGGTCAGCGTTTCTCATGACCCTGTAGCATCCGGAAGCGAGGACGGTCTGGCCGTCAAAGAGCATATCGAGGTTAGCCTTGATGATCTGCTCTATGGGCACGAAAAAGAACTCCCCGTCTCCCTTGATCATATAGACCCTGGGGACTACATTGGGGATCTGTAATGTAGCATAGTTCACGCTTTCATCCTCGTCCTTCCTGTTGGGCAGGAGAAGGCTTCCCTCACCGTCCAGCATGACGCACATATTGAGCATCCTGTTATAGATAAGGGGGAAAGGCCTGGAGGAATCCACAGCCATGGGCGTGATTATGGGATAAAGGACATTGGCGAAATAAGTATCCGCATCCTTTTTGTGGTCTTCTGAAAGGTCCTCATAGTTACAGAGGTTTATCTTCTCCTGGCGAAGGGCCGGAACAAGGGACCTGTTATATGTGGAGTACATGAGAGCCATGGAGCTCCTTGTCTTGATATCGATGTTCAGGAGCTGCTCGGATACTGTCATACCTGCGATATCCTTCTCCTCGAAGTTGACGCTCTCCATATCCCTCAGGGAAGCGACCCTGACGATGTAGAACTCATCCAGGTTTGATGCGGTGATGGAAAGGAAATTGAGCCTTTCAAGAAGAGGGTTCTTTGTATCCCTTGCCTCGTGGAGGATCCTGTCATTGAACTCAAGCCAGCTGAGTTCCCTGTTAAAGAACCTGGTATCCTTATCAACGGTCTTCGCCTTGGGGGCAGAGACCTTCTTGGCAGTCTTTTTCGAGGACTTGCCTGCTGACTGTTTCTTGCTCTTCTTTGCTTTTTCGGCCATTATACCTGTCTCCTGAACCTGATCTGAGGTTTGACTCCGATAACTTCCTCAAAGAGCTTGCTCCTGTGTTCGAAGGACCACTCCTCAAAGGACATATCGGCAGTAACTTCGCAGGAGATATGGAGCTTGTCCTGATGAAGTGTAACGGACATATCCTTTATCTTCTGCTTATGGGAAGAATCCATGGCATCTGCGATCCTTATGATGGCAGTAAGCTTGGAAACTATTATCTTCTTATGGGGCGGGAGCATCTGATAGTAGTAGTTCTCATAGGGCTTCTGCTTGGGATAGAGCCTTACCACGAGAGCGACTATATCCAGCTCCTCGGAATCGAGACCTATAAGGTCCGTGTATCTTATGAGATTATAAGCAGCCTCGTTATGGCCTGTGGCATGAACGAACTTACCGCACTCATGAAGGATGGCAGAGAGCCTCAGGAGGAGCTTCTCCCTCTCGTTAAGGCCGTTGAGCCTTGCGGAGGCGTCACATATCTCTACTGCAGCCTTCTCTACGAAATCAATATGCTTCTTGTTGGATCTGTACCTCTTGGCAACGTTCCTGGCAGATCTGATAAGATCATCCTCCCTGCTCTGGGAAAGCTTGAATCCCTCATTCTGCTCGCAGTAGTCGTAGATATATCCGTCTGACAGGGATACGAAAGGCAGGATTATCTTTTCAAGTCCTACATACTCCAGCATGTTCTTGATGATAAGAGCCGAAGGCAGGAGCAGCGGTGCGATATAGGAAGGTATCTTGAGCTTAAGGGTAAGATCGGAAGGCCTGGTCTTCAGAAGGAGCTCATAGACCTTCATGAATTCAGTCTTTGTGATCTCGCAGTTCCTGTTGGGATCAAGACCTGCCAGCATCTTTATATAGCCCAGCTCACCGCCGAAAGCCACGATGCTCTTATAAGTAATGCCCTTGGGCTCTACCAGGTGGTAATCCTCAAGATCCTGGGCGATAAACTCCTGGAGTACATCCTCATAATGGGAAGTCCTGCTCTGAAGATCTGAGAGCATCTCATAGATACGAAGAGATCCCAGTACCATATTCTGGCTGAAAATGAAATCAGACTTGTCATAAAGGGTTACCTGAAGTGAGCTGGCTCCGATATCCAGGATCATGGTGCCGTCCTTGGTGATCTCCGAGAACTCGGGCATAGCCTCCTTAACGGCGATGTTCTGGTAAAACCTCTCCATGGAGTTATCCAGGACTTCCACCTTAAAGCCTGTCCTTGTCTTTATCTGCTCAACGACAACATCCCTGTTGCCGGCATCCCTGATGGCGCTGGTGGCGATACAGAAGATGTCGTCCACCTTATATTCCTTACACTTGATCTTGAACTTCTGAAGGCATTCGCAGATCTCATCAACCTGGTCAAAGGCGATGACTCCGGTAATATAGCTCTTTGTTCCAACGGAAATGATCTTCCTGACAGCCTCGATCTCCCTGGGCTTACCCTTGGAGCCGATCTCAAATATCTTAAGTCTTGCGGTTATGGAACCGATATCGATCACTGCAACGAGTTTCTTTGCCATAAGTCTTAGATCCCCCGCCGACTTTATAAGATCACGATCAGAGCGATGATCTCTACTATTATGAGAAGCGAAGCGATAACGCAGCCTATTACCAGAGAAAGGGGATCCTTGAAGAGCTCAGGAGTGCCATATGCCTCCTTGGGTATCTTCCCTATATCTTTCCTGATGGGATCTATATCCCTGGATCTGTTAAGGGAAAGAGCTTCAAGATTATCGCTGGAAGGATCGTAGACCTTAGGTCTTCCGTCATAACCGGTATCATAATAACCTGCTACGGTGGGAGTCACTTTTCCTGAAAGGAGCTCCTCATCCTCAAAAGGCTCAACATAGCTGACAGACTCATCGGTAAACTCAACGGAACTGTATCTTCCGCTCCTGGCATCAGCACGCTTATCCTCCTCTGTCCTGATGACGAATCCTGTCTTCTCGTTCATCGGACCGGTATTGAGGACTTTACGGTCGATATCTGTGCTCAACTTATCGTATGAGTTGTCAAAATTATACTGAGGTATCATATCTTTCGATTATAACACCTTATTATAATTCTTTAAAGTAATGGGAATTGTTACATGTGCTTAAAGAGATCCTGGACAGATGACCTTCTCACATTGGAAGCTGCTTCAGTTTGTTTTACATCCTCGGGAGCCTCGGTCTTCTGAACAGGAGCTGTCTGCGTTTGTTTTACTTCAGGAGTCTCTACGGTCTTCTTCACTTTTCTCTTTGCGGGCATACCGTCTTCGGGGTATCTTACGTCAAAGGGCAAACCTCCCACCAGAAGGGACTTGTAGATAAAGATATTAACGGCATCAGCCATGGTCATACCGAAGGATGCGAATAATTCTTCTGCATTCTTCTTTACTTCCGGATCCATTCTGAGATTGAAATTCGCGGTCTTGTTAGCCATAGTAAATGCTCCCCCCATTTAGATAAAGCAAGCGCTCACCCGTATCGTACCACGATGTTTTACATTTTTAAAGACCAACTTGCGTACATCTTACAGTAAATCTGCTGCTTCCTCCGAAGGTGCATGTATAAAGTGAGAGATCATATCCACTCTCGATCATCTTTGTGACATCTGTACCGTTCAGGACTTCTGTCATCTCCACGGTGTATTCCGTGACATTTCCGTTCATATCGGTAAAGATGACTTCATCCCCCTCCCCGAGCTCCTTGATCTTTCCAAAGCCGCTGTCATAGTTATGGCCGCATATGACCATATCATTTGTATAGGGAGATCCGTAATATCTGCAGGCTGCGAACTTGAGCCATTCATCGTTGGGATCTGCAGTGACCGCCATGATGAGATCCTGGGACGGTATGGTTATATAGCCTATATACTCCACCCCGTCGATCTCCACGGTCTCAAGAGTCCTGTTTTCGAGAAGCTCCTGTTCCCTGGAAAGGTCAGTATCGTTATATCTTTCCCATGCGACTTCCCTTACCCGGACTGCCGTGTCCAAAGATCTTTCCAGCGCTCTGTTATTGTCATACTGAAGGTACAGAAGATAAAGAAAGCATAACAAAAGACAAAGCATGCCTGCCCCTACAAGGATGTTACCAAGCCGCTTTGTCTTCATGTTATCTCTTCTTTTCAGTTGCCTTGACTATCAGGCCTGCTCCCAGGAGCAGGATGCCGGCAACGAACAGTACCGGTACCGGTCTCTGTTCGATACCGGTCTGCACGAGTTTTGATGTGTTAGTGACGGTAAAGTCGTTTCCGTCGCTCTTATAAGTGACGGTATATCCCTCAGGGACACTGGCCTCTTCTACAGACCATTCCTTGTCCCCGGGGAGGGATTCCCATTCAAACTTCCAGTCACTTTCTGCTGTAAGGGTAACTGTGTCATAGATACCGTCTTCGTTCTTAAGGTTGATCTTTACACTCTCAGGTCTGTTCTGGCCGTCGTCATTCCAGACTTTCGTTACGGTAACAGTTACGTCCTGTTTCTTCTGCTTGCTCATAGCCGTGGTCTTTGGTTCTGCGATCACATCAGGGCCGTCCTCGGAAGGAAGGATTGTAAGGAACGGCGAAAATACCTCTGACAGATCGCCGGTATCCGTCTCGATGACAAGATACATACCGGGGGCAAGGTCCTCGAAAACAGCCTTGCCTTCACTGTCCGTTACAAGGACATCTCCGGTAATTGCGTTATCCTCCGCATATTGAACCAGATCTTCGGTATAAGACTTCTCAGAAGCCAGGAATACATCCTGACCGAAGGAAGCGAACGCATCATTATAGACAAGACCTTCTTCGGTCATGTCACATACAGGGATCAACCCGACGCTTACACCCTTAAGCTCCTCATCGCTATCCGCAGATACCAGATGGACTGTAAGGCTGCAGGTCATTCCAGGGTCGATCGTGGCACCCATCAATTGCATAGCAATGATGATAGCCATGATGCATAATAAGAATTTCCTGATCCTCATCTTTAGCTTCCTTTTTTCGTTCTCTTTCTGATGTCTGTAACCACCCAGACCATCAGTGCGATGATCATCGGTGTACCAAACGCCAGTGATACAAAGAATGTATCGATCTTAAGTGCCTCATTGGGGGCATCTGTAGCGATGTAAGATCCGTCATCTTCGACTCTTACACCCCGCACCAGCAAACGGTGCGTATTGATGCCGTAAGGCGTACATGTAACAAGTGTGCAGTAGTCCCCGCCTTCAACGATCTGAAGCAGCGAGGTCTCCGTAGGCAGGACCACTTCTATCTGGTCCACCTCGTACACGAGCCGCATGTCCAGGACGGTTATAACGAACCTGTCCCCGATCTCGAGTTCATCAAGGTCGGTAAACAGCTTGGAGCTTGGAAGTCCCCTGTGGCCTGACAGCACACAATGGGTATTCTCCCCACCCACAGGAAATGAGCTTCCCGGCAGATGGCCTGCTCCTATCTGGAGTATCTCCTTTTCCACGGTATGGTATATAGGCAGGTTCACACTGATCTTTTCGATCTCTATGTAGCCCATGATACCTGTGCCTGTGATATCCAGGATATCCAGATAACCGTCCACTTTCTCCGGATGTTCAAAAGAACCCGAAGTGTTGTAAAGTTCCGTATTGTAATCCCTGGCCCGCTGGATCATCTCTTCTTTCTCTTCCTGAGCCAGGTTCTCCGCTAACTCGTTATAGTCTGATATAACGCGGGCGGCATTCATGCTGTTGATCCTGTTACTCACAACAGGATATAGCAGCAGGCCGGCGCCGACTGTCATGACCAGTATGGTCAGTATTGTCGATCTCCGTTTTTTCAACTAGTTCACCGGTCCCGTAGGATCAGTCCTGCTGTTCTTTCTTCCTGAGGAGCATTACTGCGCCGCCAAGAAGAAGGATTCCACCGGTTACGTAGAAGATAACCGTACCGATACCACCTGTTGTAGGAAGGTTGATACCCTGGGTATTCACGATGGTTACCTCAAACTGGTTATCAGTTGTATTATATGTAGCTGAAGCAGTATTACCTGAAGCTCCTACAGCCCAGTTAGGTCCTGTAAGATCAGGGTTACTTTCAACTGTAAATGATACAGGAGCAGAAAGGCCTGTATATCCGGCAGGAGCCTTTGTCTCGGTAATGGTATAAGTACCGTCGCAAAGTCCTTCGATCACAAGGAAACCGCTGGAATCAACAAATGCTGTTACCTTCTTGGAGGAAGTTGCATCTGTCTGTACTTCTGTCTTATCTGTAAGCGAATACTTTGTAGTCTCAGAATCATACTTGGAAGCTGTAAGAGGTGTGGGAGCTGTTGTGGTATAAGTACCGTCATTGAGCTTCCAGTAAGCACCTGATGCATCCACCTCATACTCACCGTATGTGACGAGCACCTTGCTCATGCCACTTGTGCATGCAACCTCGAACTCAGCACCTGTAAGAGCAGCATTACTCTCATCGAGCTTGATGAGCTTGATGTCTGTTGTATAAGTGATGGTATTGCTGGGAGGTGTAACACCTGTAGGCTCACCATTATCAGGCTCATTTGTTCCGGTATAGGTATGGTTAGGGTCATTGGAATAAGTAAGATCTACTGTATTCTCATTACCTGCATCTGTCCTGTCGCAGTCCTCATTGAGGATAGCATTATATGTGATCACTACCTCATCGCCCGTCGTATACTGAATAAAATTATTAAATACGATCTTAAGAGTGGTCTCGCCTGCGGTAGGAGTATCAGGTGATACTGTAAGTGTATAACCTGTATCTGCAGTCAGAGCTGTACCTCCTACAGAGACTGTAAGATCTGCAGAAGTAGCATCATATGTGAGACCGGGGCAGAGAACATCGTTAACGATGAAGTAATACTTGTTGTATCCTGTCATATCAGGAACAGTAGATGTGATCTTGAAGGGAATCTCATCGCCGATACTTGCAGTATTTGCGGAAACTCCTCCATTCTCATCGATAACCTTGGTGATGGTGGGCAGATCTTCCTTGGATTCGACAGTTACATCTGTATCCTCTACGACCTTCAGCATGAAGTTAGAGATGGCACCCTTATCCGCATCAGAAGCATTGGTAAGTTCATCAAGGATAAAGTAGTAACCGGGACCCGTAACATCAAGTACAGCTGTTGTAACTGCAGGTGCGATGGTCGCATCATCAGTTGCAGTAGTAAGGATCGAATCTGTGTAATCAGGCTCTGTTCCCCTGAGAAGGTCAGCAAGACCCTCTGCATCAGTTGCATAATTGGTCTGTATAGCATCGGCACATTCCTGTGCTGTAGCTGTAGCAGCCAATCCTAATGCCGTTCTGAGAGCAGCAGCATCAACACCTTCACCAAATTGCAGGTTTATGAGGCTCTTCTCTCCCGTAGCAGGATCTTCATAGATATCTCCTGTGAAGATCTGGTACGCTGAATACTTGTGCGTAGCCTTGTCGTCGCCGGGCTTTGTGATCGTGATGTCAAGGGGTGTCTGGGCAGCCATCGCAGTAGCGAAAATACCCATTACCATGACAAACGAAACAAGCATCGAGACGATCTTTTTCATTGTCTTTCTCATAGTTTTTTCTTCCTTCCTTTTTTGTATTTTTTATTATCTGTTAAAATAATAAACACTCTGGATCGCACCATCAGCGGTGCCGCAATGAGTATGAGTCCTGTCAGGTAGAACGGCAATGTGCCTGCACCTCCCGTCTCAGGCAGCTCATAGACCTTGAATTCATTGATAAACCTGAAATCATAGTTATTCGACGCTTCAACGACATTGGCGGTCAGCATTCCACCGGATCCTTCCACCTCAACAATTTCAACCATGATCTTGTATACTGCATCAGAGAACTTGATATCTGTTCTTGTGCCGCTCTCATCCTTTTCTCTTATGATGTAATAATATGTACCGGGTGATTCGTAATGCTTCGTCTTAAATAAAACTTTTCCTTCGGCATTATTAGTCGTATATTCGATGATCTCATTACCTGAACCGTCTAATAAAGGTTCATAGTTACTGTCACAGGCAACGAGTTCAAAAGTGAATTCACCGTCCTGCAGGTCTGCATGAAGGAGCTCCTTATTTGCCTCAAACTGGACCATTGCAGAATTGGCATGGATCGTGAAGTCAAGTCCTGTATGGTTGGGACACTTGTTATAAGCATCCACGACAGCATCCCTTTCAAGATCGAAGATGACATTGGGTTCTGTTCTCATGATGGTAGAGGGATCGTCAAGAGTGACATATGTGTCACCGACCTTCTGCTGGTAGACACCATTTTCAAGATCGACATTATATTCCAATGTCTCTTCAGGCATCGGGACCCAGCTCTGGGTTGCCTCATCCCATCTGTCCTTATTTATCTTGGTTGTAACGACATTTATATCTATATCAAATCTGGCAGACTGGACATCATCCATTTAAAAATACTTATCATTGGAGATATAACCGGTATCGAAGATACCATCGCCATTAGTATCTTCCCTGTAGTATTTGGAAGTATATTCATACTGTGAATCACCATAGGGATGATTAGGGTCAGTCCAGTACTCATCTTCGGTGTAGCACCATTTGTCCTGTGGAAGTCCAACATTTGACACGGTATACCACCCGAGATCATTTGAATATGCGGCGGTATGCTTATAGAAAAATACAGGCTGGCCGTCTGCTCCAAGGAGATCGCACCGGTTAACGTTTGAAACATATGCCTGATACTGGGTAGTGGTCCTGACCATTCCCTCGTCGCCAAGTTCAAAGCTGACAGAAGTATATACACCCTCATCTGCTATCTCGACATCGGCATGATCGATAGCATTTCTCTCATAGTTATCGACTATGATCCTGACCTGTTTCTTGCCATTATTGGACCACAAAGTGATGATCTCATCATAATTATCCCTGTTATAAATGTCAGCATAAAAGACAGTACTTCTTTGTCCTGTCGTCACATATGGATCACTATGGGAAACCTCGGTCAATATCTTATTATCTTGACCTCCATTATCGTTACTTGAAGCATATGGCCAGTCACCATTAAGATTATACTGCCCCGGAGTACCTGAAACGACAATAGTATCATGAAGATTGACATGAACTTCCGGCAAAGTGCCCGATGTAATCTGGTCCATATCGATATAGCGTGTTTGATGAACAGCCTTATTTCTTACATCGATCCAGAATTCTTCACCTGTACCGTTAAGAGTAAGCTTGACCTTACCGGTCGAAACACCTGTAACTGTGACCCTCACTTCTGAAGGGGATGCACTGTCTGTGACAATACTTACATTGCCATTGCTGGCCGAAATGGAAAGATTATTACTTCCCGGATTATCCACAGATCCTATGAGCTGGATGGATTCTCCGATTGGCAGCAGATATGGCTGGCTTTCCGTGTTATCGATAAAACCGTACTGATTCTCGAGGTCATTATTAACTGCATTAATGAGAAATGCATGGACCTTATCCTTATCCCTGTCACCGGTTGCAGTTACAACAAAGATAGAGAAGCTGTCTGTCATGAATTCAGCATCAGTCGACGTGACTTCTGCATCTTCTATCTCCACGCCTTCACCGTCATTATCAAGATGGATGATGGTATATTCCTCACCCTCGAGTTCGATATCCTCGGGAAGTTCTATATATACACTTACAAAACAATTATTGTCAGGTTCAAGTTCATTTCCGAAAGAGTCATAGAAGGAGATATCCACTGCTACCATTCCCATGACTTCAACATCTTCTCCAAGGGTCAGGGTTACATTTTCCTCGACATCGACGGATTCGATGTCTTCAGCCACCATGGTGACATCTTCAGGGAAAACACCTTCATATGCTTCAGCTGTTACTGTAATTCCGCTGTCTGTAACAGCCTCGAAGGAGATAAGATCTATAGTATCCTCATAATCGTCAGATTCATATCCCTCCTGGACAGTTGTATCCTGTGTGGTCTCTTCAGAAACAAAAGTCTCTGTCTCCTCATCAGAGAAGAGAGTCTCAGTGGGGTCTGTCTCATCGGGAACAGATACTTCGAAAAGCTCTTCTGAAATCTCTGTTTCGGCTGAAAGTGTCTCAGAAGAGGTCGTCTCCTCTTCTGAATAGAATGTAGTTTCCTCAGAAGTCTCCTCATCAGCTCTTATAAGTCCACTGAAGCCGGAGATAAAGAAAGACGCAGCAAGAACAGATGAGATCACTCTCATCTTCTTGTCATAAAGATCATTTCTTACCGCTCTTTTCAATTCGTACCCCTTCTATCAGACCAGAGGCCAAACTCTTGTGAGTACTTTTCCTATGATCAGGTCCTCACTTATGAAGCCTATGTCAGGATCTCTGCTGTCGTATCCTGTCAGCCTGTTATCGTTAAGGACAAAGACACTGCCCTGCGGTACTACGTAGGAAAGATCCGTTTCCTCCGGGTGTTTTTCGTTTATGTAAGGCTCGTCGATAAGCGTACCGTTTACATAAACGTCTCCCCCGGAAGTGATCACGACCTGGTCCCCACCACGGCCGATGACCCTTCTTACCAGGATCTTGTTACCTACAGAGATACTGCAAAGGTCCCCCGTCTGATATTTATTTTTGTCAAACAGCAACAGGATATCGCCGGAACGCCACTTTGGCTCCAACGAGTCACCTCTTATCTGAACAACCGGGAAAACAGAATGTGACAAAAAAACTGAAATCACCGCAATGATCACTACAATTATCGCTACGGCAATAAGTCGTTTATATTCACCGTTCTTTGTATTTCCGTTATTTTTACTTACCATTCTCCCACTCTCTATACACCTATAGAATATGACGGAAATGTGAAAAGGTCAATCAAAACGCAAAAATTTCAACAAATCGAGTAAAAAAATTAACATTTTTCTTTAGGGTACTAAAAAGACCACCTCCAATGAGGTGGTCTTCGTAGTTTTCGGATAGTTATCTCTATCAGATCTTGTTGTCAGAACCAAGAACGTTAACGATCTTGTGAGCAACCATATCCTTAACAGCCTGACGAGCGGGCTTAAGGTACTGACGGGGATCGAAGTGATCGGGATGCTCAGCGAAATACTTACGGATGTTACCTGTCATAGCAAGACGGATATCGGAGTCGATATTGATCTTACATACAGCGAGCTTAGCTGCCTCACGGAGCTGCTCCTCAGGGATACCAACTGCATCAGGCATGTTACCGCCGTACTGGTTAACCATCTTAACGAACTCCTGAGGTACGGAAGAAGAACCGTGGAGAACGATGGGGAAACCGGGAAGTCTCTTGATGCACTCCTCAAGAACGTCGAAACGAAGCGGAGGGGGTACAAGGATGCCGTCAGCATTTCTTGTGCACTGAGCAGCTGTGAACTTGTAAGCACCGTGAGATGTTCCGATAGCGATAGCAAGGGAATCACATCCTGTTCTGTCAACGAACTCTTCTACTTCTTCAGGTCTTGTGTAAGCTTCCTTACCAGCCTCAACTACTACCTCATCCTCGATACCGGCAAGAGTACCAAGCTCAGCCTCAACAACTACGCCGTGAGCATGAGCATACTCAACAACCTGCTTTGTAAGAGCGATGTTCTCCTCGAAGGACTTGGAGGAAGCATCGATCATGACGGATGTGAAACCACCGTCGATGCAGGACTTACAGAGTTCGAATGTATCACCATGGTCAAGGTGAAGAGCGATCGGGATCTGAGGGTTCTCAATAACAGCAGCCTCAACGAGCTTTACAAGATAAGTGTGGTTAGCGTATGCTCTGGCTCCCTTGGAAACCTGAAGGATAACGGGAGAATTAAGCTCTCCAGCAGCCTCTGTGATTCCCTGAACGATCTCCATGTTGTTAACATTGAAAGCACCGATGGCGTAACCGCCGTCATAAGCCTTCTTAAACATTTCTGTGGTTGTTACCAATGGCATGGGTAAAATCTCCTTTAATTATTAGAATTACGAATAATTTTTCGCTAGGAATATAATACATTTCCGCAGTATGTGAAGTCAATAATGCTAGGCATCAAATAAGGCACAACGGCGGGCTTATACCCGCTGTTATGCCTTCAATGATTTTCATTTGTATCCCCTGTCAGATCAAATAGATGATGACTGCCGTAATGATGGCGATGACCACATCTATGGGCAGCAGTATCCAGGGATGATCCTTTATAAAAGGCACATGGACCAGTATGATCCCGAGGATGGTAAGGGCTGCCGGCAGGATAAGCATCAGAAGAGAGACTATCATTGAACTGCTGAGCATGAAGAGCACCAGAAAGCCCAGGAACAGAAGGATCATGGTGAATATAATGGCTTTTATGAACTTAGAGCTGAAATCTATCATTTATGCCACCCCCTCTGCAAAATCAGCTGTGGACTCGATGACCTTATCTGTTACCCAGAAATCGTTATGGCCGATCCCGGAGATGGTCATGAAATCAGATGATCCGCCTGCACGGGCAAACAGATCCCTGCTGCTCTCGTAAGGAATGACTTCATCTGTATCGGAAGCCATGATCAGGATGGGACATGACACATCCTTTATATACTTATCTGAATCCATCTTGTAGAGTACAAGGAGCTTCATAGGTCCGTGGAATACGTCGATGTAGTTGTTATAGACATCATAGGCGTTGGCATAAGGAGCCCAGAGCACCAGCCCGTCTGCCTCCCTCTGGGATGCACAGTAAGTTGCAGGGCCTGTTCCGATGGAATATCCGAAACATATGACCGAAGATGTGGTAGACCAGGAATCGACCTCGTCGAATACGTCCAGGGCCATCTGTCTCAGGCTGTCACCTGTGGGCTCACCGGCACTTGTACCATATCCGGGGTAATCGAAATATACGAAATCACAATCAGCATAAAAAGGAGCATAAAGCTCAGGTTCATCCAGGAGCAAGAGCTCAGCCGTACGTGATGAGTTCATTCCATTTCCTGCAAAGAACAGGATCACAGGCCTCTTATCTTCAGGTCTGGCATTTCTTGCACATACCCTCCACCCTGTCAGATCTCCGCAGACTATCTGCTGTACGGTGTTATCCTTAGCTTCTTCCAGCTTCTCCACAGCCCTAAAGGCATCCTCATCATGGTTTTTCGGGAAGAGCATCATAGGCGCCAGCACCATGATTACCGACGAGAATATTATCAGGACTCCAAGTACCGAGACTCCGGCAATAGCTCCGGCCTTAACCTTCTTAGACTTGGTATCCAGTGCGATAAGGAGCACCAGAAGGACTGCCCCGAGAACGACTGCTGCTATAAGAAGTACAAGGAGCAGCGTATGAAACGCCTTTTCCAGCAGGCAGAGAGTAATACCATAAACTATAGCTGCAGTAAGCGCAGTAACCAGCGAATACAGCAGTTTTTTTCCAAATCCCATATCTTCCATATCTTATCCTCCAACTTAAATATTATATCATTAATTTATTGTCGTGATAAAATACTCCCATGAAAGATATATACGAGAGAACCGCCCTTATGCTGGGCGAAGAAGCTGTTAAGAAACTGAACGGATCGAGGGTCGCTGTCTTCGGTCTCGGAGGCGTTGGAGGTCATGCTGTGGATGCCCTGGCCAGGGCCGGTGTGGGCACCCTGGATCTTATCGATAACGACAAGGTAGATCCCACTAATATTAACAGGCAGCTAATTGCCCTTCACAGCAATATAGGAAGATATAAGACCGAAGCATTCTCTGACAGGATCAGGGATATCAATCCCGATATCACCGTAAATATCCATAATGTCTTCTTCTTGCCCGAGAACTCGTCTGATTTTGACTTCTCCCAATACGATTATGTGATAGATGCCATCGATACCATCGCAGCCAAGGTCGAACTGGCAAGGCTCTGTGATCTTTCAGGCACAAAGCTCATCAGCTGCATGGGAGCCGGCAACAAGCTGGATCCCACACGTTTCGAAGTATCAGACATCTACAAGACCGAGGTCTGCCCTGTCGCCAAGGCGATGAGGAAAAGACTTAAGGATCTGGGCATAAAGAAGCTCAAGGTGGTCTATTCCAAGGAACAGCCCTTCAAGAGCGGAAGCAGGACTCCGGGTTCCATCTCATTTGTCCCCTCTGTCGCAGGCCTTATCCTGGCCGGCGAAGTCATAAAAGACCTGATATCCTGATAAGATTCCCCTCACCACTCCCCTATTTTGCCGTTTCAAGCCTTAAAAAGGGGTATAATCTGTTAAAAGCCTGGAATTATTCCCCTATTATCCCGATAATCCGCTTTATCCGGGGAATTCCAGATCATCAGTTCTTCCGAATTCAGTTCAATGGCTATCTCCACCATTCTTTTAAATGTATTTAGATCGAAATTATAAGGATCAGACATCCTGAAGAAAAGAACATCCTTGAATTCTTCGAAGCCGGCAGCATAATAATTCCCCTGTCTTCTTTTGGCTTTGCTGTAATACTTAAAATCATCCATGGCTCCATCCAGTTCGACAGCAAGAGCTTTATCCACTTCAGGAGCAAGAAACATTACATCCGGAAACAGATAATAATCAGGGATCAGTACTTCAGTCTTACATTTGTAGCCCATACTCTCAAGAGCCTGGACAGCGATCAGCTCGTTCTTAGAACGAAGCTTGCTCTTTCCCTTCAGCACCTGATCATCAATGGGGATCTGATTGGCATCTGTTTTGGCATTATTGAAAAAACTCGTGGAAAGGATAGGCTTTTTGTCACGTTTAAGAGGAAACCCGACAATGGCCGGCTCAATACTGTATAAGAGCTTCCATTCATTGAGCAGATCCTCATATTCTTTTTCGAGCTTAAGATATTCGGAAACAAGCTTTGAATATAACGAACCTCTTCTGGTATCTGTATAATACCGTCTCTTATTTATGGTCGAAACAGTCCGGTCAGAAGGATCATATGTAACATAGACTACCTTCCTGCCCCTGTAATGTCCAAAGCATCCATGCGGCAGCCTGTTCATCTGATCCTCAAGATATGAAAGCCTGAGCTGATGTGTATTTATCATCTTCATACACAGAGTATAGACTGTTGTAAACCCTTTTTTGCACCAAATCCGTTACAATTTACGACAATCGGATACAAAGATCAGACGTTGTGAATTCCCCACATTTTCTATTATTTCGAGTTTTTTGGGGAATAATCTTAAGAAATCTTCGATTATTCCCCAATAATCGCGTTGAAACTAAGAATTAGGGGAATACAGAGGGGAATTGGGGACATAAAAAAGCCGGCCTCCATGGGAGACCGGCATATTTGTCAGATAATCCGGAAGATCACTCTTCGATAGCCTTCTGAACGATATCGTCAACATCGTCCTCGGAAGACTCAGACTTATCAACGGAAGCCTTCTTAGCAGGCTGGTTGGGCTTGATAGCATCCTCGCTGTTCCTTGCGCCATAAGCATCAGCGATAGCGAATGTCTCTTCCTTGAGCTGGAAGAAATCATCTCTTGAAGCGAGATCCTTTGTTGATGTCTGGAAGCAAGCCTCATCGAATACGTTATCAAGTACGAGATAGAATGTCTTCTCTCCACTGTTGTTAGCATTCTCAAGAAGCTCTTCAGCCTTGTCAGGCTCACCGTCTCTTGCATCGAATGAATCGAAGGGGATGGAGATGAGGCTGAATCTGTATCTGAGGATGACCTTCTTCTCATTGTAATCTACTGCTACGCGGTACTTAGCAATGAGGAATGTCTGGATAAATACCAGAAGAGAAACGATAAATGCTGCTACAGCGATACCGCCGATAAGAAGCTGACGGTTCTCGTTTAAGAAGAACAGAGCAGCGAGTACTGCAAATACGACCATAAGGATGACCGTTACGATCCTTCTAACTGAGATCTGCTTGCTGTTGGCAGCATAGCAGTGAACTCCCTCCTGGGGCAGTGCTGCAACCTTTGCAGCGTCTTCAAGTCCTGTTGCCATAATTGTTAACCTCCCTTAAATGTTTGACAATATCTTAATTCTCTCGTCAAGGCTGGAGTACATTTCCTTGTACTTAGCCTGCTTTTCTCTCTCAGCGTTGATGACATTCTCCGGAGCTCTTGAAACGAAGTTCTCATTGGAGAGTTTGCCCTCTACCCTCTTAAGTTCGCCTTCGAGCTTCTCCTTCTCCTTGGAAAGTCTCTCAAGTTCCTTACTTATATCGATAAGATCCTCAAGGGGCATGTAGATCTCTCCGCCTGCAAACATTGCTGCAACTGCAGTAGCGGGGATCCCTTCCTTTGTCTTCTGCGTATCCAGCGAGCTTACTGAAGCAAGCCTTACGAGGAAAGGAAGACCGTCCTTAAATATCTTAGCGACTGAATCGTCGGGAGAAACAAGAATAACATGAGCCTTTCTGGAGGGTGCAACACCCATCTCGGCTCTGATGTTACGGATAGACCTGATAGCTGACATAAGGGTCGTCATCATCTTCTCATCCTCAGGGAAAGAAGGAACTGATGAAGCGTCAGGCCAGTCGGAGATCATGATGGAATCCGTCTTTCTGTCGATAAACAGGTTGTCATAGACCTCTTCTGTTACGAAAGGCATGAAGGGATGCAGGAGCTGCATGGAGACACCGAGTACATAGTTAAGAAGGTACTGGGCCTCGAGCCTTGTCTCGCATTCCGTATCGAAAAGACGGCTCTTTGCGATCTCGATATACCAGTCACAGTAGCTCTCCCAAAGGAAATCTACGATCTTGGAAAGTGCTACGCCGTAATCATAATTATCGAAGTTTGCTGTAACTTCAGAGATAAGCCTGTTAAGACCTGTAAGGATCCACTTATCCTCAAGGGTGAACTTGCTCTCGTCAACCTTGGAGAAGTCGATATCATCCTCACAGTTCATGATGACGAATCTCATGGCATTCCAGATCTTGTTGGAGAAGTTTCTTCCCATCTCGATCTTATCTTCCTGGAATCTCTGATCGTTTCCGGGAGCATTACCTGTTACAAGGGCAAATCTGAGGGCATCTGCACCAAACTTCTCGATGATCTCAAGAGGATCGATTCCGTTACCCAGGGACTTACTCATCTTTCTACCCTTGGAGTCTCTTACGAGACCGTGGATCAGGACATCCCTGAAGGGGATCTCATCCATATGTGCCATACCGGCAACCATCATCCTGGATACCCAGAATGTAATGATGTCATAGCCTGTTACAAGTGTATCTGTAGGATAGAACTTCTTAAGGTCTGCTGTCTTTTCGGGCCATCCAAGTGTGGAGAAAGGCCAGAGCGCAGATGAGAACCAGGTATCAAGAGTATCGGGATCCTGACGCATGGGCTTGCCGCACTTGGGGCAGACAGCGCTGGATTCCTTGGTGACGACTATCTCTTCGCAGTCATCGCAGTAGAATGCAGGGATCTGATGGCCCCACCACAGCTGTCTTGAGATACACCAGTCCCTGATGTCCTCCATCCAGTTGAAGTAGTTCTTCTCAAATCTCTGGGGAACGAATCTCGTCCTTCCGTCCTTAACAGCCTCGATGGCGGGCTTTGCCAGCTCCTCCATCTTAACGAACCACTGAAGGGATACCCTGGGCTCTATAGTTGTACCGCATCTGTAGCATGTACCTACATTGTGGTTATAGTCCTCTGTCTCGATAAGGTATCCGCCCTCTTCAAGATCCTTGACGATAGCCTTTCTGGCCTCCTCACGGGTCATGCCGGCATACTTGGGATAATCCTCGGTGATCCTTGCATCATCAGTCATGACGTTGATGACCTCAAGGTTATGACGAAGTCCTACCTCAAAGTCGTTGGGGTCATGGGCAGGAGTGATCTTAACTACACCTGTACCAAACTCGATATCAACATAATCATCTGCTATAACAGGGATCCTTCTGCCGACAAGGGGCAGGATCAGCATCTTGCCGATCATATCCTTATATCTCTCATCCTTGGGATTAACAGCTACAGCTGTATCACCCAGAAGGGTCTCAGGCCTCGTGGTGGCAAGCTCAACAGAACCTGTTCCATCCTCGAGGGGATATCTCAGGTGCCAGAAGTGGCCTGCCTGATCTTCATACTCGACCTCTGCGTTGGAAATGGATGTAAGGCAGTGGGGACACCAGTTGATGATCCTCTCTCCTCTATAGATAAGACCTTTATTGTAATATTTAACGAAAACTTCCTTAACGGCCTCGGAACATCCCTCATCCATGGTGAAGCGCTCGTGGCTCCAGTCACAGGAGGATCCGATCTTCTTGAGCTGCTCGACGATTCGTCCGCCGTACTGCTCTTTCCATGCCCAGGCTCTCTCAAGGAACTTATCTCTGCCGATATCCTCCTTGAAGATGCCTTCCTTGCGCATCTCAGCAACGATCCTTGCCTCGGTGGCAATGGACGCATGGTCAGTTCCGGGTACCCAGAGTGTTGAGAAGCCTCTCATCCTCTTATATCTGACAAGAATATCCTGTAATGTATTATCAAGAGCGTGGCCCATGTGAAGCTGTCCCGTAATGTTCGGGGGCGGCATCACGATAGAAAAGGGCTTTTTTGCCTCATCGTCATCGGGCTTGAAATACCCGCTCTCACTCCATCTTTTGTAAAGTCTCGGCTCCGCTTCGTTCGGGTCGAACGTTTTGCTTATTGAATCGATCTTTGCCATAATTACTGATGTTTTCCTGCTTTCCAACTAAAATAAACACTTTATTATCCCTTATTATGGTGGAAAATGCAATTTTTCCTTATAAAAATTAATCTTGCATATTCTCGAAAGTTGTAATAATATAATTTAGCTGTCACGGATAAGCTGTATACGGATACGGCGGGGTGTGGCTCAGGTGGTAGAGTGCTTGCTTCGGGAGCAAGAGGCCGCGAGTTCGAGTCTCGCCACTCCGACCAAACTTGATTCCGTTACAGCGCGTGACATATACCGGGGTGTAGCTCAGGTGGCTAGAGTGCTTGCTTAGGGAGCAAGAGGTCGTGGGTTCAAGTCCCGTCACTCCGACCAGAAAAAGAAAGACCTGCATCTGCAGGTCTTTTTTTATTTTGATTATTCTTCGCTGAAATCGTCGGCTATCTTCTTTACTTCATCCGCCGCCTCTATGAAAACTTCCGCTATCTTCGGATCGAACTGGGTCCCCTCTCCCTCCTTTATGATCTCCATAGCCTTATCAAAGGGGAAAGGCTCCTTATAGCTTCTTCTGGATACAAGGGCATCGAATACATCGGCGATGGTCATGATCCTGGCAGAAAGAGGTATCTCCTCACCCTTAAGGCCTTCAGGATATCCCTTACCGTCCCATCTCTCATGATGGTAGTGGGCCATATTCCTGGCCTCCATAAGATATCCGGACTCGGGAACAGTCTCGATGACCCTGTCGATAACATCCCTGCCGGCAGTGGTATGGTTCTTCATGATGGCATATTCATCATCTGTAAGCCTGCTCTTGCTGTTGAGTATAAGATCGGATACAGTGATCTTTCCGATATCGTGGAGAGGCGCTGAATCCTTCAGGTACTCTGCATAGCTCTCAGTCAGCTGATCTGCATATACACCCTTTTCCATGAGTTTCTTTGCGATGAGCTCAACATAGGCGGAAGTCTTCTTTATATGGTCTCCCGTGCACTTGTCGCGGTTTTCCACCATATCTGCAAGGACCATGATAAGTCCGCTCTGCATCTTTGCTATGGTCTCGTTCTTGAGCTGGATATCAGCCACATAGTTCATACTGTCTTCCGTAGTCTTGGAAAAAGCTCCGTACAGGTTCTCGATCTCGTCACCTGTATGGATATCCAGCTCCTTGATCTTATACACCGAGTCTTCCCTGACCTCTTCAGTATCGTATGCAAATGCTCCGGCAACATGGGCCATGGAATTAACGGGATAGATGATGTTATATTCGGCAAACCAGAAACCGAGGGCCAGGATCATGATAAAAAATCCCAGGAAAAGTGAGATCTGCTTGGCCAGGAAACTGTAAGTCTCCGTCTCCAGCTGCGCCATGGAAATATCGGCAAAGGCATAGCAGACACAGTTACCGTTACTGTCGTAAACAGGACAGTAGGCCGTAAGGAGCCATCCATAAGTGTCGTTTGTGATGAGAGGCTCTATGGTCTCGCCGTTCAGGAGCGCAGGGATATACTCCGAAAAGCTCTCGTCAAAGGGTACAAGATCTCCGGGGTCACTTCCGGGAACATCATCCGTATCAAGGTCGAATACCACGTGGCATCCGTCAGGCTTTATCTGATAGACATAGACATAGAGGATATCCGGGGAACTGTCCCTTATGCTGTAGAGGACATCCTCCGTCTCCTTATAACCTTCAACTTCCTCTCCCCTGACCAGATAGGAATTGACCATGTCGCCGTCGATGGCACTGGCGGAAAGAGAAGCAACACCTTCTCCAAGCTTCATGTGGTCACTGATGGTACCTCTTCTGAAAAGGATATAGCCGATGGCCACTGCCACAACGGAAATAAGAAGTGAAGCAACGATAAGAAGGAGCATGATCTTTGTTCTCAGGGAGACCTTACGGACGCCTCTGGAACCCAGTGACTGGCGGAGCTCCTGTGTAAGTGGTGTCTGCTGCCAGCCGTCATATCTGAACTTCTCGAAATGCTTCGGCGGTATAAAGAATACCGTGGCAAAGACAAGGGCTACGGTTATTCCCTTATCGAAAACATCGATGAGCACATCGGCATATATCTCGGACCAGAAACGGCCCAGGGATGAACTCTCATATACCGCAAGGGCAAAGTTAGCCGACAGGCCCTCTGTTGCAAATCCGAAAAGGAACCAGGTAAGGATACCACCGATACCGCCGCCTATAAGGGCCAGGAGCGCCACAAGGATAAAAGCACCGCTGACCTTCTTAAAACAGCCCTTCCTCGCACATACAGATGTACAGAGGGCGATCATAACGTTTATGGAACTGTAGTAGATGGATGAGGAGTCGTGATATATAAGGCTCTTTAAGATATTGGTGAAAAGTCCTACTGCGATACCGGGAAGAGTTCCGCTTATGGCAGAGATAAATACCGTACCCACGGAATCCATGTAGAGCGGAAATCCTGTGGCTCCCGTTATATATGAACCGAGAAGATTTATGAGCACACAGAGAACGCAGAGTAATGAGACCCTGTGTAGTCTTCTGCCTGTCTTATCTCCACTGAGATTCTCCATATATTACTTCCCCCTCATCAGGATTGTATCATAAGGAGGAGGAACAAATAACATAAAATATGACGTAATTAAAAAGAATTTGAGATTTATTTTCCGTCAGAATAGCAAATCTTCAGGAAAGTGCAGTCTTAAGCACCTCAAGATCCTCAGTCATGATGGATATATAGGAAGCTCCGTTACTGATATCCTCATCCGTTACAGACTGGAGGGAATCAAGGACGAGTACCTCCTGATCCTTTGAAGATGTATTATTGATCACGGACTGGGCGATATCAGTCCCCTTCCCTTCGATTACAAGGATATATCCCAGATCAAGTTCATCAGCCTTTTCGGCAAGGAATATCACCGTATCAAAGCTGGCCTCACTCTCGGCGGAACAGCCGGGGAAAGCCGCATAGTATTCAAGTCCGTAGTCCTCCACAAGATATCTGAAGGGGAATCTGTCAGCGAAGATAAGAGTATCCTTGGATGCTTCATCCACAGCCTGCTGATACATGATGTCAAGTTCAGAAAGCTCTCCTACATAAGCCTCCGTATTACTCCTGAAAGCATCTGCATCCTCAGGTACTGCATCACAGAGCCTGTCAGATATCTCCTGACAGAATACTTCGGCATTTCTAAGAGAGAGCCAGACATGCTCATCGTAAGCAGGCCCCTCCTCTTCCTCTTCTTCCGCCTCCATGCCTTCTACAGTCTCTTCTTCATAGGCGCGGTCCCCCAGCACCTCAAGAAGGCTGATGGCTATCTGATCCTCATTTCTAGAGCTTCTCAGGGCATCTTCCACCCAGCGGTCAGACTCTCCGCCAATATAGATGAACATATCGCAGTCGCTTATGAGGGTGAGGTCAGCTGCAGTGGGCTGGAAGCTGTGAAGGTCAACGCCGTTTCCGGTGAGGAGCCTTACATCGTAGTCCTCTGCCCTGTCGCCTAATATATTCATTACCCAGTCATATTCGGGGAATACCGTGGTAACTATGGTATATTTCTCATTCTTCTCAAAACCCGAGCAGGAACAAAGGCTCAGGCCGAGGATGATGACTGATATGACTGCAGATAAGATCTTCTTCATTAATACAGCTCCATTCAAATTTGAAAACGATTCTCATTTTAAGATTCAGCCCCTATTTTGTCAATATGAATAATTGAAGAGCCCATACCTTTGTATTAACCTTATATGCATGAAAGACGGTAAGGAAAAAAAGACCTTCTCTTCGGACTTTTCGAAGGGGTCCATGGCAAAGCTCATACTCAGGCAGGCACTTCCCCTGAGCATCTCCCAGCTTGCCCTTATCCTTTATAACATCATAGACAGGATCTACATCGGCCATATCGATACAGTCAGCGGCTACCCCCTGACAGGCCTGGGACTAACCCTTCCCCTGGTATCCATGATATCCGCAGTCACCCTTCTTGTCGGACAGGGTGGCGCACCCATCTTTTCCATAGCAAGGGGCGCAAAAGAAACGAAAAGAGCTGCCAGGATCATGGGCAACTCCTTTACCCTCCTGATCATCGCTTCGATAGTACTCACGGTGCTCGGGTATATCTTCATGAAGCCGGTCCTCTATGCCTTCGGTGCAGGAGATATGTCATGGCCCTACGCCAGGGACTACCTGAACATCTATCTGGCAGGCACATTCTTTACAGTAGTGGCCACGGGACTTAATTTCTATATAACCGCCCAGGGGCATCCCAAGACAGCCATGATAACCATACTTTCAGGCTCCATCCTGAACATCATCCTGGATCCTCTGTTCATATTTGTACTGGGCCTGGGGATCAGAGGTGCTGCCATAGCTACGGTCATCTCCCAGTTCGTATCCTTTGTCTGGGTAATGCTGTTCTTCATTGGCGATAAAGCTGAGATAAAGCTAACAAGAGAAAATATGAAGCTCGACCCGAAGACGTGCGCAAAGATCACCGCCATGGGTTTTACCGGATTTATCATGGAGATCACCAACTGCGCCACACAGATAACATGCAACAGGACCCTCAGGTTCTGGGGCGGCGAGGAACTTGGCGACACCTATATAAACATCATGACCATCGTATCTTCCGTAAGATCTGTCATGGGCGTAGCAGTAACAGGTATAACTTCGGGAGCACAGCCCGTGCTGGGCTATAACTACGGTGCCCACAAGTGGGACCGCGTAAAGGCAGGCATCAGATGGTCCGCCCTCTTTGGCTTTGCCTATACGGCTCTCGCCTGGCTCATAGTATTTCTCTTCCCGGGCTTCTTTATCTCCCTTTTCGGGCAGGATCCCGGAGAGGATATGATGGCTGTAAGATACCTTCATATCTTCTTCATGGCATATGTATTCATGTCACTTCAGTTCTCGGGACAGTCCACATTTATGGCCCTGGGAAAAGCAAAGCAGGCCATATCCTTTTCCATATTCAGGAAGGTGATCCTGGTAATCCCCCTGACGCTTATCCTGCCTTATCTTCTGGCAGATCATGCCGGAGGTGTATTCTGGGCAGAACCCATATCAAATGCTGTGGGCGGCGCAGCCAGTTTCTTTACCATGTACTTTACGGTCTATAGAAGATTAGGCAAAAGTGACGTCTGAACATTTTCTATCTGCCAGTCTATCTCCTTCTCCCCGTGTTCTTTCAGGAATTCGTTGCACTTTTTAAAATGGCCGCACCCGTAAAAGCCCCTGTATACTGACAGAGGTGACGGATGTGCAGATTCCAGCACAAGATGCTTTTCGTTCGTAAGGAGCTTTGCCTTTGACCTGGCGGGTCCTCCCCAGAGCATAAAGACAATGGGACGGTCCTCTTCGTTCAGGAGCCTTAAGGCATCATCGGTAAAGGTCTCCCATCCCTTCTTCTGGTGGGAGGCGGCCTCATGTGCCCTCACCGTCAGGACAGTGTTCAGAAGGAGTACCCCCTGCTCAGCCCACTTGGTGAGATATCCGTTATCCGGGATATAAAGTCCCAGCTCATCCCTGAGTTCTTTATAGATATTCATAAGAGATGGCGGTATCTTCACATCAGGCCTTACCGAAAAGGCAAGTCCGTGTGCCTGCCCCACGTCGTGGTAAGGATCCTGGCCCAGGATAACGCATCTGACCTTATCCAGGGGTGTGAGCTCAAAGGCGGTATAGATCTCGCCCCGCGGGGGAAAGACCTCATTAACTTCATATTCAGAAGCGACAAAAGAAGAAAGATCTCCGAAAAAATCTTTCTTCTTCTCGCTTTCTATAAAACTTTCCCAGGTGGTCATCAGACTACAGGCTTGACCTTGTCGTCAACTACCTTCTTGAGGTGTGCGGCAAAATCATCAAGGGACATGGTTCCCAGATCCTCTTCAAATCTTGCCCTTACGGCAACGGATCTGTCAGAGACCTCCTGATCTCCCACAACGAGGAGATACTGGATCTTCTCCTTTGTTGCCTCTCTGATCTTCTTGCCCATCTTCTCATTTCTGTCGTCCACCTCAACTCTGAAGCCCTGCTTCTTGAGCTGATCTCTAACTTCGTAGGCATAATCCAGATGAGCATCGGATACGGGGATGACCCTTGCCTGCTCATATGCCATCCAGACGGGAAGCCAGCCGGCATACTTCTCGATAAGGTAAGCAAGAGTCCTCTCATAGCATCCGAGGCTCGTTCTGTGGATGATATAGGGAGTCTTCTTCTCTCCGTCCGCATCCACGTATTCCATACCGTAGCTCTTGGCAAGGAGCATGTCGATCTGGATGGTTACGAGGGTATCCTCCTTACCGAATACGTTCTTATACTGGATATCGAGCTTGGGTCCGTAGAAGGCTGCCTCGTCGATACCGATCTCATACTCTACGCCGAGATCGTCAAGGATCCTTCCCATGGTCTCCTGGGCAAGATCCCACTGCTCCTTCGTACCCTCATACTTGTTCTTCGGGTTTGCGGGATCCCACTGGGAGAAACGGAAGGTACAATCCTCGAGAAGTCCCACCGTATCAAGGCAGTACTTGGCAAGATCCAGACACTCCTTGAACTCGGACTCCAGCTGATCGGGTCTTAAGATGTAGTGGCCCTCGGAGATCGTAAACTGTCTTACTCTGATAAGGCCGTGCATCTCACCGGAATCCTCATTACGGAAGAGCGTGGAGGTCTCCGTAAGTCTCATGGGAAGGTCCCTGTAGGAACGCTGCCTGTTGAGGAATACCTGATACTGGAAGGGGCAGGTCATGGGACGGAGAGCAAAGCACTCCTTGGTCTCGTCATCCTGATCGGCCTTGTCACCCATGACGAACATGCCGTCACGGTAGTGATCCCAGTGGCCGGAGATCTTGTAAAGATCCCTCTTGGCAAAGTAAGGTGTCTTCGTGAGCTGGCAACCCCTTGATGCCTCCAGATCCTCGATCCATCTCTGCATGAGCTGAACGGTCTTCGCGCCCTTGGGGAGGATGATGGGAAGGCCCTGGCCGATGTAATCGACGGTCGTGAAGTATTCCAGCTCACGGCCCAGCTTATTGTGATCCCTCTTCTTGGCTTCTTCGATCTTGTCCAGGTGCTCCTTGAGCTGAGCCTTGTCGGGGAAAGCGGTTCCGTAGATCCTCTGGAGCATCTTATTCTTGGAATCTCCCCTCCAGTAGGCACCTGCTATGGATGTGAGCTTAAATGCCTTGATCTCGCCGGTGGACTCAACGTGAGGGCCCTTACAGAGGTCAGTGAAATCACCCTGCTTGTAGAAGGAGATGGTAGCCTCGTCGGGAAGGTCGTCGATAAGCTGGACCTTGTAGATCTCGCCCTTTTCCTCCATGAACTTTCTGGCTTCCTCCCTGGGGAGCTCGTAGTATTCAAGGGGAAGGTTCTCCTTGACTATCTTCTTCATCTCCTCTTCGATCTTCTTGAGGTCATCCTCAGAGAAAGGCTCCTCCCTGTCGAAGTCATAGTAAAAACCATCATCGATGGCAGGACCTATAGCCAGCTTTGTGTCGGGCCACAGTCTCTTTACTGCCTGCGCCATGATATGTGAAGCAGTATGTCTGAACTTCTTTCTGTCTTCAACGTTTGAAAAATCAACCATTTTTCTTTCCTCCGCTTTCTTTTTTCCGGGGACAAAAAAACCATGCCCCACTTCTAAAATGGGATGCATGGCTGCACGGTTCCACCCAAATTGCGCCCTAGGACGCCTCTCATTATTCCTTAACGCGGATAAACGGCGAGGATCACACCATAAAGGTTTTACTCCTGCAGCTCCGGGGTTGTATGCTTCCGTCCGTGATCTTCGAAGCTTTCAGCCGATGACTTCGATTCTCTGTAAGACCCTGACAACGGGGCACGTGTCCCCTTCATCGCTTTTGATCGATAGTAAGTGGATTTTGTCACTTTTGGACCCGGTTGTCAATGATTTAAATGTTGGGTACCGCTTTTTTTACCCTCTTGGCAACTATGGATGCCACAACGATCTTGATGATATCTCCGGGAAGGGGCAGCACCATATATGCCCAGACGAGTGCCCTCAGGGTAATACCGTCTCCCTCTGTAAAGAAATTGAGGAGGATATATCCGTAGGTCCCGCCGATCAGATAAAGGACCGCCGTCCCGATGGCATTGGCCGCGAAGAGGTTCATACCTTTTTCAGAGAGGAAGCCTATAAGGAACGCCGTGACGATAAAACCCAGGACATAACCGAAGGACGGACTTAAGAAGGCCCAGACTCCACCCCCGTTTGTAAATATGGGAAGGCCGATAAGTCCAAGGATGACATAAAGACCTGCACTGAGGGATGATCTTCCCTTACCTAAAACATTTGCTGCCACCATCACGAAAAGCCACTGAAGTGTCAGAGGCACCGTGGGAAGAGGGATCTTTATAAATGCTCCTATTGCGATAAGTGCTGTACACAAAGCCACTAAGGCCATGTCTTTCGTCTTCATTGTAAACCTTCTTTCGATTTAAGTTTACAATATACTATCAAAGCACCTTATTCCTGTCAATTGTGTGGTAAAATCAACTTATGCTATCAACTAAGGACTACATCTTATCCTATCTTCTGGAGCAGGAGGACTATATCTCCGGCGAGGTATTAAGTTCACGCCTCGATATCAGCAGGGCTGCAGTAAATACCGCCGTCAAGGCCCTGAGATCCGAAGGATATGATATCCTTTCATCCACGAAAAAAGGATATAAGCTCACCTCCCGCCCTGACAGGCCCTGTTATGGGGAACTCCTTCTTTCCCTTCCGGAGGAAAGGCTGGATAGGATCCGTTTCTATGATGAAGTCCCCTCTACTAACGATACATTAAAGCAGCTTGCCTTTGAGGGTGCTCCTGAAGGCACCGTTGTCATCGCAGATCATCAGAGCAGGGGCAAGGGACGCCGTGGCAGGTCCTTCGATTCACCCCATGGCACCGGGATATATTTCTCATATCTCATGAGGCCCTCCATCTCCCCTTCTGATTCCACCTGCATAACAGCCTGGACTGCTGTTGCCGTCTGCCGCGCCATATCCAGATCCTGCGGGATAGAACCCTCCATCAAATGGGTAAACGATCTGGTGGCAGGATCAAAGAAGATCACCGGGATACTCACGGAGATGACCCTGGAGAGCGAATCCGGCATGATCGACAGCATCGTGGTTGGCATCGGCATCAATGTAAACCAGAAAGAGTCCGACTTTCCCGAAAATATAAGACACATGGCGGGTTCCCTGCGTATGGCAAAGGGAGAGATCATCTCCAGAACGCCTCTCATCGTCGCTATGGTGGAAGAGATGGATATCCTTTCAGCTTCCATAACAGGTGATACCTCGGGATACCTGGAGGAATACAGGAAGTCCTGCCTTACAGTGGGAAAGGAAGTCAGCGTTGTAAGAGTCCATGACTCAGGGGAGATCCCCCGTCACGGTACTGCCATTTCTGTTAATCCGGATCTTTCACTTAAGGTCAGGTTCCAAGACGGGAGCGAAGAGGATCTTCAGAGCGGAGAAGTATCTGTCCGCGGCCTCTATGGCTATATCTGATCAGACGCAGATAAGATCCTTGATATTATTATATTTGCTCTCCCCTATCCCCGACACGTTCATTATATCCTCGGTGGACGAAAAGCTGTTGTCCTCACGGTAGTCGATTATTGCTGAAGCGGTAGCTTCACCTATGCCGGGAAGGCTCATGAGCTCCTCCTTGTCTGCTGTATTGATATTTACCTTTCCATCGCTTACGGGATCTGATATGGCTCCGATGCTGAAGTCCCCCTGTACGGCTTCGTCCCTGGAAGGAATATAGATGGAGATATTCTCGGTAAGGACATAGACAAGATCGATGCTCTCTGATGCCGCATCCTCCGACAGGCCTCCCGCCAGTTCCACCACATCGTTCAGGATAGATCCTTTTTCCGTCTTATAGACTCCAGGTTCATTTACATGGCCGCAGATATAGACAGATATCTCAGATGGTCCTTCCGAAAGCCCGGTCACACCGGAAGATACTTCTGTACTTTCAGGTGACTTTTCTAAGAGCGCATCAAACCTGCCGTTCAGGAACAGCTTATATACCAGGCTTATAAGAAGGGTTATTACAAAGGCCGCCACATAAACGGCATTTCTTGTTTTCGTCTTCATTAAAGGTCTCCTTTAGTTCAAGGATAAACCTTTGTAAAGGGAAAAAAGACGACAAAATATAACAATCCGTTACAAACGGATACAAAGTAAATAATATTTTACAGGCGGGATGTCACTCGGGTCTCTTTGTCTCCCAGAGCTTCTCGATATTGTAGTTTGCGCGCTCCTCGGGATGGAAGACGTTTACTACAACATCCTTATAATCGATGAGGATCCAGCGGTCACCTGATCTTCCCTCGATATGGTCGGGATAAAGATCATCCTCTTTCTTGAGAACAAATTCCACTTCATCTGCAAGAGCCTTGATCTGGGTGGTGGAGTTACCGCTTACCACTATAAAAAAATCTGCGAGGGTAGTCTTATCAGCTACATCCAGCAGTTCGATGTCGATACCTTTCTTGGAATCGAGTATGGTAATGATCTTGTCAGCCAGTTCCTTGCTTGTCATAAATTATCTGTTCTCCTTTTCGGTTGTAATTAGATTATACCCAAATCTTTCATAAACTCCAAAGTATAGGGATGTATTTCCCTGCCCTTCATATCAAACTTGTTCTTTACCGCCTTGACGCAGAGTATCAGCGAAGCATCAAGATCAGTTTTAGAAAGCTCCCTCATAAGTGTCAGGTCCGTATATGTCCTGGAGGGCTCGAGCTTATCTGCCAGGAAGACTATCTTATCAAGAACAGTCATATCCTTTTTTCCCGTGGTATGGAAAGTGATGGCTTCTAAGATCTCTTCATCATCTATCCCCATGAGCTTTGAAGCCATTATGGCTCCTGCCGGGGAATGATAGAGCTTGGGATCTGTTGTAAGTTCAGGGCATCTCTTAAGAGCCATCTTCTTCTGCTTATCTATATCGATCTCCTTGGCACAGTCATGAAGTGCCCCGGCGATAAGTGCCTTGTCCGGATCAGCTCCGAACCTTGTGGCATAGAGGGCCGACAGAAGTCCTGTATTAAGTGTATGAAGAAGCCTCTTTTCACCCAGGATGGGATACATGGCGATGGCTGAATCAAGATAGACAGAACAGGCTTCATCGCCAACTTCTGAAAGCGGGTCCTCCGAAGGATAAAGGTCATGTGTCTTTATAAACTCCAGTGCCGCCTCCGGGATATCGTCAAAATCCTTTTCCTCCCTGATGGCGGAAGATGCGGCTTCCACGCCTTTTATCTCAAAGCTCCTTATATCGGCATCGATCTCCAGGGCTTCACTTATGCGCTTTTTTTCGTACTCTATATCGGTGCTGTCCCCGGGTCTTTGTGCCACCAGAAGCCCTGCGTTCTGAAGGATCTTTTCGGGCTTATACCACTTATCGAAAGTGGGCAGTATATCGGATCCGCAGATCCAGCAGAAGGAATGGTCCTCATCAGCCTTCTTTCCCAGGCCGCACTCCTTGAGGAAGGTCTTCAGATAATTTTTCCCGCAGAACTTTTCGATGGTATTGGCGGTGTAGCTTATGCCCTCCATAAAGAACTCTATGTCACAGAGAAATACGTTCTTTTTAAACCGGGCCTCCACTGCCCTTTTTGTCATATAGAACCTGTAAGGGGCCGCACTTAACATGCGTCCCCTCTTAAAAGGATTTCTGGCTGTAGGGATAACGACTGCGATATCAACGCATCCGCTCTCAAGAGCACCTTCTATCATGGAAAGGTGTCCGTTGTGGATGGGATCGAATGAGCCGCCGAAAAGACCTATCTTCAATATCAGTTCCTCACAGGATCAGCCAAGGATGCCCAAAGCTCTCTTTCCGATATCGGTCCTGAAGTGCTTGCCCTCGAAGTCGATCTTATCAACTCCTTCGTATGCCCTGGCAAGTGCTTCCTTAAGATCGTTTCCTCTTGCAGTAACGCCGATGACACGACCGCCGTTTGTAAGGAATGTACCCTCATCGTCAAGCTTTGTTCCTGCGTGGTAAACGAAGCAGCCGTCGATCTGGCCCTTTTCGTCAAATCCAGCCATGGGGATACCTTTCTTGTAACTCTCGGGATATCCGCCGGATGCCATGATAACGCAGGCACAGGCTCCGTCTCTCCACTTGATATCCACATCAGCGAGGCGGTGCTCATAGATAGCATCAAAGATCTCGTAGAGGTCTGCATCCAGCATGGGAAGTACGACCTGTGTCTCGGGATCTCCGAAGCGGCAGTTATACTCGATGACCTTGGGTCCCTTAGGTGTGATCATAAGTCCGAAGTAAAGGCAGCCTTCAAATGTCCTGCCCTCTTTGTTCATAGCTTCCATGGTGGGAAGGAAGATCTTCTCCATGCACTCCTTGGCGATCTCGGGAGTATAGCAGGGATTGGGAGATACAGTACCCATCCCGCCGGTATTGAGGCCTTCGTCGTTGTCCTTTTCCCTCTTGTGGTCCATGGATGAGATCATGGGAACCATGGTGATTCCGTCGGTAAATGCAAGAACAGATACCTCGGGACCTGTGAGGAATTCCTCGATGACGATCCTGGAGGAGCTCTGTCCGAACTTCAGCTCGTCGATCATCTCATGGACAGCAGCAACAGCCTCTTCCTCGTTCTGTGCGATGATAACGCCCTTTCCGAGAGCAAGTCCGTCAGCCTTGATGACTGCAGGATAGGAGTTCTGCTGCTTAAGATAAGCTATGGCGCTCTCACTATCGGTAAATACTTCATAGAAAGCCGTAGGGATACCGTACTTCTTCATAAGCTCCTTGGAGAATACCTTGGAACCTTCGATGATGGCCGCGTTCTTCCTGGGACCGAAGGTCTTAAATCCGGCCTCCTGCATAGCATCTGCCATTCCCAGTACAAGGGGATCGTCAGGAGCTACCACTACCATATCGGGGTTGAGCTCTTTTGCCAGCTTGACCATATTCTCGATATCAGTCGCCTTTACGTCAAAACACTTGGCGAACTTTGAGATACCGCCGTTTCCGGGTGCGCAGTAGATCTCGTCTACCTTTTCGCTCTCAGAGAGCTTCATGATGATGGCGTGTTCTCTTCCGCCTCCGCCGACTACAAGTACTTTCATCTTTTATATCCTCCGGTCTTATATATATTCAAATACGATACGCAGTATATCAGATACCAGTGCGAATCCCGCCAGACCCAGTATCAGTATGAAGCCCACCACAAGCAGGACATTTTCCGCTTTCTCTGACAGGGGCCTTCCGGTGATCATCTCATAAAATATATAGACCACCTGGATACCGTCAAGTCCCGGGATGGGGAGCATGTTGGTGATGGTGACAGCTATGGTGATAAGGGCGGCCATAAGGACCATATTATAGGCCTTTTCAGAAAAGGAAGAATCAACATTATCAACTACTTCCGAAACTGAGACCGTCATTCCCACGGGACCCTGGACCATATTATATACTTTTTCGTGGCCATCGAAAATGCTGCCGATCACCTTATAGGAGACCTTTAAAAGAGATATCGGGATCTTGATCGAAGTATCAAGTGCTTCCCAAAAAGTCTCAAAAGAATCCACGGGGACAGTATAGATGGAAAGCCCCCTGGAATTGGTGGTGGTCATGGTATGGATGGTACATGTATCCTCCAGCTCGTGACCATTCCTTACATATTTCAGGGTGACCTCATCACCATCCTGATAATCAGAAAAGAATTCAGTAAAATCCTCATCCGATACGGCCTTACCGTCAACGCTTAAAAGGAAGTCACCCACCTTCAGCACGGGATCGCCGTCATTATGGCCCTCAAAGACCTCCATGATCTCCCATCCGCCGTACTTCGGATCGATGGCATCCACATGGGATATACCTATAAGGATGCTGTGACTGATCTCAGGCTCCAGGACTATGTCATATTTCTCACCCGTCTCACTGGACAGCATGGTGATGGTGGCAGGCTCAGTAGCCGGCACACCGGAATCTATATCATATACAAAGTCAAAGGCTGAATAGATCTTCTTGCCGTTTATACTTACTATCTTATCTTCAAACTGGAAATCGGAGCCTTCCTCCACCACAGTTTCCAGCTGGGATCCGAGATATCCTGCTCCCGGGGCGGCACGAAGGCTGTAGTAACCTGTTGTTATGAAAAGTCCCATGAAGATAAGGACACCCAGAGCATAGTTCATGAAAGGTCCCGCCAGTGCTACCAGGAGTCTCTTCCACCTCTTCTGGTTAAGAAGGAATGTGGGATCGTCGGTATCCAGCATCTTTCCGTTTTCGTCAAAGTCGTTGAACCTTACATAAGCACCGAAAGGCAGTGCCCTTACAGAATAGTCCACGCCCTTTCTCTTCCAGGACAGAAGCTTCGGTCCCACGAAAAAGGAAACTTCATAAACCTTGATCTTGAGAAGGCACGCCATCCAGTAATGCCCCATCTCATGGATAGTGACAATGATACCAAGGATAAGGATGGCGACGAGGATACTCCAGATACTGATATCACTCAGCATAGGCACTCCCTTGCAAGAGCCCTTGCTTCCCTGTCAGCCTGAAGGATATCATCCAGGGAACCGGCAGACGTATGTCTTCCCTTGAACCTGTCGAAAACATAGGATACTGCCTTTTCGATGTCGAGATAACTGCACTTTCCGTCAAGGAAATCAAATACGGCTACTTCGTTGGCAGCGTTTATTACAGCGGGAAGGAGTCCTCCCTCACGGCCTGCATCATATGCGATATCAAGAAGGCGGAATACGGATGTATCACACCTTTCAAAAGTGAGATTACAGCACTTGGGATCGAAGGGATCGAACTTCTCAAGAAGGCGGTCTCCCCTGTCCGGATAATAAAGAGCCACCATGATGGGAAGTATCATGCTGGGCTTTCCCATCTGTGCCAGGACAGATCCATCCTTCATCCTTATCATGGAATGGATGACGCTCTGGGGATGGACGACAACGTCTATATTGTCCACACCTACTCCAAAGAGATGCTTTGCCTCTATTACCTCAAGGCCTTTGTTCATCATGGTGGAGGAATCTATGGTGATCTTTCCTCCCATCTTCCAGGTGGGATGGGAAAGGGCATCGTCTATAGTTACCTTTTCCAGAGCCTCTCTGGGCTTTCCCCTGAAGGGGCCGCCTGACGCAGTGATGAGGATCCTGTCCAGGTCCTCTTTCTTTTCGCCCCAGAGGCACTGCCAGATGGCACAGTGTTCGCTGTCCACGGGAAGGAGCTCAACGCGCTTTTCCTTAACAAGGGGCATGACGATATCGCCTCCTGCCACCAGGGTCTCCTTATTTGCCAGGGCAATATCCTTGCCCTTGAGTATCGCTTCGTATGTGGGCTTGAGTCCTGCCACGCCTACGATGGCACCAAGGACTGTATCAGCCTCGTCCACAGTGGCGACTATATCGGCACCTTCTGCTCCTCCGAAGATCTCGCATCTTATCTCGGGATGCCCGGAAGAAAGCCTCTTCTTCAGATCAAGAGCCTTAGACTCATCGGTGACTGATGCCACTGAAGGTTTAAACTCCAGTATCTGTTCGTATAAAAGATCTGTATCTGATCCGCAGGAAAGGCCTGCAACCTTAAAGTCCTCAGGATTATTCCTGACGACCTCCAGTGTCTGGGTGCCTATGGACCCGGTGGAACCTAATACTGATAAGATCCTTCGCATTATCGATCAACTCCCATATATCACAAGATAAAGAATTCGACGATGAGCGCCAGAAGTACTCCCGAAGGGATGGTAAAGAATGCGCTGTCGAACCTGTCCAGCATACCGCCGTGTCCGGGGAAGATATTCCCGTAATCCTTTATGCCCACCCTTCTCTTTATAAGGGAAGCGACCCAGTCACCAAGCTGGGACATGACGGACATGATAAGTCCGAGGACAAAAGCGATAAGTGAGAACACAACTATATTCGTGTTGAAATCATCGAGCCTGTAGATGATAAGGTCAAAATAGATCATGACCGCAAGGGCACATCCGATGGCACCTCCGATACATCCCTCCCAGGTCTTCTTGGGACTTATGTGGGGAACTATCTTGTGCTTTCCAAGGGTAACACCTGAGAAATAGGCACATGTATCGGATACCCAGCTGGCAAAGAGCGCGGGGATAAGATAGAACCATCCCTTTTCCGGGAAGATGGAGACAGAGCACAGACAGTAGAGCGGGAATGTTATATAGATGATAGCCGCTGCAGTGATAAGACCGTCATGAAGATAGATCTCACCATCAGTCCTTACAACAGATGGTATGACAACGCTGGCCATGGCGAAAAGGAGCATTATCAGAAGATAGTAGCAGAGTGCTGTGGTCATCTGGACCTTCATGAAATAAGATACCAGAAGGATCAGGAGAGGGATCATATCCCCCATGACGATAATGGGGACACAGGGTCTCATCCCTCCCGCCTTCATAGCCTTGATAAGCTCATATGTACATACAGCCCCTACCACAAGGGCAAAGGCGATCATTATCCCGGAAAACCAGTAGGAAGGGATAACGAATGCTGCTACGAGCAGTGTGAATACAAGTCCGGTGATAACCCGCTGCCTCATTTTTTGTCAGCCTCCGAAAGTCCGCCGAACCTTCTGTCCCTCTTTGCATAATCGGCAAAAGCCCTGGTGAGCTCATCATAGTCAAAGTCGGGCCAGAGTGTCTCTGATACCCAGAACTCCGAATAAGCCGATTCCCAGAGAAGGAAATTGGAGAGTCTCATCTCTCCGCTGGGCCTGATGATGAGTTCGGGATCAGGTACATCGGGAAGATAGAGATTGTCTGAGATCATCTGCTCCGTAATATCAGAAGGCTCGATCTCACCTGCCTTCACCTTCTCGGCGATCTTTCTGCAGGAATATTCGATCTCTCTTCTTCCTCCATAATTGAAGGCAACGATGAGGGTCATCTTCTTTCTGTTCTTAGACCTCTCCTCGCCTCTCTTACATACTTCCTGAAGTCTCTCGGGAAGTCCTTCGATATCACCTGTAAATCTTAATCTGATGCCTTCCTGTTCGAGTTCGGCATCATATCTGTCGAAGAACTCGATGAAGAGCTCCATCAGCTGATGGACCTCATCCTCGGGCCTTGACCAGTTTTCAGTAGAAAAAGCATATACCGTAAGATACTTAACGCCGTAGTTTCCGCAGTTCCTGCAGAGTTCCTTAAGGTTCTCCGCTCCGGCCCTGTGGCCTGCAGATCTTGGGAGCAGACGCTTCTTGGCCCACCTGCCGTTACCGTCCATGATAACGCCAAGCGATACCGGGATCCTAAGGCCTTCAGTATCGTATGATTTCTTCTTGGAAGGGATAATAGCCATTTATCAGATTTCCATCAGTTCCTTCTCTTTAGTCTCACAAGTCTTCTCGACTTCCTTTGTGAACTTGTCAGTGATCTTCTGGATCTTCTCTTCGTACTCAGAAAGAGAATCGTCTGTAAGCTCCTTCTTCTTGTTGGCAGCGCGCATCTTGTCGATACCGTCTCTTCTTACATTACGGATAACGACCTTGCACTCTTCACCATACTGCTTTACCTGCTTAACGAGATCCTTTCTTCGATCCTCTGTAAGAACGGGGAAAGCAAGTCTTATGATCTTACCGTCGTTTGTGGGAGTGATACCCAGGTCACTTGCCTGGATAGCTCTCTCGATCTCCTTGAGCATTGAAGGGTCCCAGGGTGCAAGAGTGATCATCCTTGCCTCGGGAACCTGGATATTTGCTACTGCGTTCAAGGGAGAAGGAGTACCATAGTACTCGACCTTGATCTTGTCCAGAACATGGGGATTAGCTCTTCCTGCCCTGATAGCATTAAGGTTCTCCTGAAGATTTGCGATGCAGTTCTTCATCTTGTCTTCGATCTTGTCATAATCTGCCTTTGTGATCTCGATCATCTTTGTTTCCTCCCTTTGATCATTCTACTATTGTTCCTAAGTTCTCTCCCTTAACGATCCTGACGATATTGTCGGGGTCCTTCATGGAGAATACGAGTATCTTTGTCTTATTGTCCCTGCAGAGTGCTGCAGCTGTGGCATCCATTACCTTAAGGTTGGACTTGAGGACCTCATCATGGGTAACCTTCTCATACCTTACGGCATCAGGATAGATGTTGGGATCCTTGTCATAGACACCGTCTACCATGGTAGCCTTCATAAATACATCGGCATTGATCTCGGTAGCTCTGAGGGCTGCACCTGTATCTGTGGAGAAATAAGGGTTACCTGTACCGCATGCAAAGATGACGATCCTTCCCTTCTCCAGGTGCCTTACGGCCCTCTTCCTGATATAGGGCTCTGCCATCTGCCTTATCTCGATGGCGGAGAGGACTCTGGTTACTGCGCCGTGCTGCTCGAGAGCATCGGAGAGAGCCAGTGCGTTCATCATGGTAGCCAGCATTCCCATATGGTCTGCCGTTACCCTGTCCATCTTCTCGGAAGATCTTCCGCGCCAGAAGTTACCTCCTCCCACGACTACTCCTACTTCAACTCCAAGATCGGATACTTCCTTGATCTTGGCGGTTATCTCGCTTACGACATCGTCGTTGATACCGACCTTATTGTCACCTGCGAGAGCTTCACCGGAAAGCTTGAGAAGAATCCTCTTATACTTTACTTCCGACATAAAGGTTACCTCCGCCTGATTTATCCTTCATTTATTTTATACATAAAAGGCTCTCTTTAAAAGACACAATTTAGGTCCCGCCGCCATTCCGGATAAGGGCAGTTATCCGCTGCTGTACCTCTTTTCTGTCCTTGTCTCCCGGGATCCTGCCCACATAATCAAAGAGCGCGGAACTCATATTCTGCTCCTTTATCTCGAAAAATACATTAAAGGGCGTATAGATCATGGTCTTACCGTCCTCCTTGGAGATCATCTCTATATGATCCATGGGTACGGATGATATCACGGGGCGGTAGTTTTCGTAGCGCCTCATAAGATCCAGGATCCTTTCGAGATGGGCTTTCCTCACCTCAGGAGAATACTCCCCGGATGTTCCGGGATATATGAAGGCCTTAAGGTCTTCCCGGTCTTCCGTAAAGTAAGTAAGGGGAAAAACTTCCGTGATAGTGACATTGTTTTCCAGGGCCCTGAAAAAAGCCTCTTTCAGGTCAAAGAGCGTCTCTCTTACCCTCTTGGGTGCATCCCTGAAATACTCATCGGGGATCAGCAGGAACAGGGGATGTGAACCCGCGATACAGATACTCTCCTCCCCTGAAAAAAGATCCATGAGCGACTTGGCAAAGACCTTGTCCAGATCCTCCCTGTACACATTCATCAAAGGCCGGCACACAGAAAGATAGTTGCTGAATTCCTTCTCAAATGCCTTGATGGCTTTCTTATCGTAAAAGAGCATATTTACCATCTCTTTCGTATCATCTGCGATGGATGTGGAAGTTATGGCAGAATGGCCCGGAGCCACAAAGATGGTCCTTCTGTAGATCTGGTCCCTGATCCTGGGACAGTAATAAGGTTCTATAAGACCTGTAAGATAAAGGGGCATCCACTTCTTGATGGCCACTGTCATCTCGTTCAGATCCCTTTGTATACTGTGGATTATCTTTATCTTTATTCCTTTTGAAATTACTTCCTTTAATGCGGCACTCCATTTCTTCATAAAGGGCGCGGACTCATACATCCATTCCATATTTTCGTTGGAAAAAAGAAGTATCTTCCTTACCTTCCCGGGCTCCTCTGATATCTTTTCCAGGAACTTCAGCACCGCTTCCCTCTTTCCTTCGTTTCCGTAATAGAAGCTGACGCCGTTTCCGGTTTCAGTATCATTTTTCTGACCTGTTACCGCAAAAGAAGGTGCATCTGAAGCATAACCGGAAACGGAGCTTATGATGTCAGTTATATATTCCCCGTCTTCATCCTCATCAAGGAGCCAGGACCTTATGAGAGTGATCCTTTCCTTCCTTTCAGAAGGCAGCGGCATTCCCTTGAGGATAATGTCAGATACCACTTTCTCCTTTTTCTTTTCCGTGATCTTTCTCTCGAAAAAAGAACAGACGGAATCCAGGAACTCACTGTTCTTTGGAGGATTTCTTACGCCTCTTCTCATCTTGGAGATATAGGACGGATCAAAGGAGATGCCTCTTCCCAGGGAACTGTTCCCGGTATCGGTGATCTTCATAAGGATATCTAATCTTTCATAAAACATAGAAACGTCCCCCTTTTTGCATAATATATCACAGATCCGGGGTTTTGTCCCAATCTGGGACAAAAGTTGTCAATGACAATATCTTATATAAACAGTTAGTTAACCGATTGTACATATTTAAACTATACGATTTACATATATGGTTTTAAAAAAGGAGGGCATAGAAATGTTTTGTAAGCAATGCGGCGCACCCTTAAGTGACGGAGCAAGGTTTTGCGAATCATGCGGAACTGCCGTGACGGCACAGCCCCCGGTACAGGAAGTTCCTGCCGAACCCGCTCCCGTTGAAGCACCCCAGCAGCCTGAACCTGCTCCCGCCCCTGTGGAGACAGTAAGTCAGCCTGAACCTGCTCCCGCCCCTGTGGAGACAGTAAGTCAGCCTGAACCTGCTCCCGCACCTGTGGAGACAGTAAGTCAGCCTGAACCTGCCCCCGCACCCGTGGAGACAGTAAGCCAGGCAGCACCTGCTCCCGCTCCGGTAAAGCAGGCCCCCGTAAAGGCCGAGAAACCTCCTAAGGAGAAGAAGGTCAAAAAGGAAAGACCTGCCAAGGTAAAGAAGGAAAAGACAAAGAAAAAGGGCAAGAAAGGCTGGATCATCGCAGCTGTTGCATCTGTCCTGGTACTTGCCATCGGAGGCGGCTCCTTCTTCTTCTTTAACAAGAAGGGTAAGACAGATAAAGCAAAAGAATCCTACTCGGATCTTTGCGACATGACCTCATTGGGAGCCCAGAGCTATCTCTATGCCAGGATCCTGACTGAGAGACTTCTTGAGACCGATCTGGCCATGGCTGATCCCAATGAGACACAGGCCCTCTTCAAGGAATGTATCGACGCCTGGGAAGAGACTGAAGCTGTCAGCGAGGACATGATCTCCATGTCAGATTCCATCAAGGATTCAGATGACATGAAGGTACTTGCCTCTATTGATTCCAGGAACTATTTCTCTGAGCTTCTCTTTGGACGCACAGCATATGCTGCAAGCAACAGTTCCGAAGATGATATCGCTGAGACATTAAGTGCCGAGGAATCCGTAGAGCAGTGCGCTGTACTCGGCGAGCAGATCAGCATCGATACCACGATCTGTTCTGCAAAGATCGAGCAGCTCCAGGAGATCTACGACGGCAGGAACACCAATTACGAGGCCTGGAGCACCCAGGTTGAGCAGATCTCTGTATGCTTCACAAATACGGTCTTCCTTTCCGGTGAAGTCGTAGAGGGCGATAATACGATCCTTGAGAACGGCCAGCCCCGAAGCGTCTACCAGATCTCCACGGATCCCAAGCCCAGCGTTACCACCATCGAGAATACAGATATCCTTATCGATGTAGGTTCTTCATCAAGTACCTTCGTAATGAGTTCCAGCAACTCCGTTACCATCGATAGTGAGCAGATATCACAGTACACATCTTCTTCCAGCTCGTCCTCGACTATCTCCATTTCCACACATACGAGGACGGTGGAAGAAGTTGGTATCACTTTCCACAGCACAAGCTTTACCACCTGGTATATCCTTGAAGAGGTTGGCGGTTATACAATCACCAGAGGCGACAAGGACGATAACGGTCTTTTCGAGGAGCCTGAGGTTGAAGAGGGCGATATCGTGCCCGATCCCGTAGCCTGCCCTATCGTCGACTGGGAGCCTTCCATCGGCGCAGATGATATCTCTGTGGCAAGGAACCGCATCAACGGCGGACGCATTGAGACAGACGATACAGAGACAGACATCTCCTCCGATGATCTCGACGAGCAGAGAGAGCTTCTTGTAGCAGGTACCGGTGAGATAACAGTCACTGTCATCTGGGGCACCCACGATGACGTTGACCTCCACGTTATCACCCCCGAAGAGAACCGCATCTATTATGCAAACAAGACTGCAGACGGCGGAACTCTCGATATCGATATGAACGCCTCCTCCTCCAACCTGTCGGATACTCCCATCGAGAATATCTTCTTCCCTGAACCCATGGAGGGTCACTACGAAGTATATCTCCGCGACTTCAGGGACAGGACGGACGACATGGAGACTTCCTATATCGTTAGAGTCCAGATCGGTGACGATGTTGAGGAATATGAGGGCGAGATCGACGGTACATCAACAGAGATCTTTATCGTTGAATTTGACTACGGCGGATCTTCCGAAAACTCACGTCCCGAACTTACAGACGAGCTCCTTGACGATCTTTTGTCACAGGCCAATGCAGGTTCCGGCGACATTACCGTTTCCCTTATGTGGGATTCCTGGGACGATGTAGACCTTCATATGGAAACACCTAACGAAGAGCACATCTACTACAGCAACAAGGCAGCTGACGGCGGTATCCTTGACTGTGATGCAAACTCAGGAAGCCAGAGGATCACGGATCCCGTTGAGAATATCTATTTCGCTGCTCCCTCCAACGGTCACTACAGGGTCTATATCCACCAGTTCAACGACCGTACCGAGGATCGTGAATCCAACTACTTCGTAAGGATCACGATTGGCGGCGAATCCCAGACATTCTCCGGCACCATCGACGGCACAGGTACGGATATCGATATCCTGGAGTTCGATTACGGCGGCGCCACAGGCATTCAGCAGACATCCTATGTAGACCATACTTATTCATATATCAATTCCAATATGTCCTGGAGTCAGGCGAGGACCTTCGCAGAGTCCCTGGGCGGACATCTCCTGGTCATCAACGATGCTGAAGAGCAGGCATTTATCGAGCAGGCCTTCCCTGATACCTACGGCTGGATCGGATTCGTAAGCACCTCCATCGACTGGGGCTGGATAAACGGCGATCCCGTAGACTACACCAACGTCTGCGATGTACAGCCTGATAACTACGGCGAAGAGACGCTTGTCGGATTCCTTTATAACGATATGCAGTGGGGCTTCACCTACCCTGATGATGTGGAATACCACTACGGCTTCTACATCGAGTGGGATGAAGTACTTGAAGGCGCTGTAAACGGTGTCCTTTCCGAGGATCTCCTGGACGATGTACTCTCCGGTCTCAATGCAGGAACCGGCGACATCACCATCTCAGTCCTCTGGGATTCCGAGGACGACCTGGATCTCCACGTCTTCACTCCTGACGGATCCGAGATCTACTACAGCAATAAGGTAGCCCAGAACGGCGAGCTGGACGTTGATGCCAATACATCTTCCAACATGATGGATAATCCTGTTGAGAACGTATACTTCACCAATCCTTATAACGGCCAGTACTGGGTATATCTGGACGACTATAATGACAGGACAACAGGCACCACGAACTTCATCGTCAAGATCACCATCGGCGGCGAGTCCCAGACCTTTACAGGAACCATCGACGGTTCCGGAACCACCCTGGAGATCGTAGGATTTGAATATGGCGGCGGAATCGATGAAGCCACCATGGACGATGTCCTTAACTCCCTCCAGGCCGGCACCGGTGAGATCACCATCTCGATGCTCTGGGATACAGAGGACGATCTTGATCTCCATGTAGTAACACCTGACTCTTCCGAGATCTACTTTGGAAACAAGGTAGCAGGCGGCGGCGAGCTGGATATCGATGCCAACACATCCTCCAACATGATGGATGATCCTGTAGAGAACATCTACTTCGAGACTCCTGACGGTGGTCTGTATGTAGTCAGCATCGTGGACTACAGCGACAGGTCTTCCGGCACCACCAACTACATCGTAAGAGTAACTGTAGGCGACGAGTCCCAGACATTTACAGGAACCATCGACGGATCCGGCACCACCATCGAGATCGTATCCTTCAACTATGGCGGAAGCGGATCCACCATCCCTGATGAAGATGCACTTGATGCAAGGCTCGATTCCCTTGAGGCCGGTTCCGGTGAGATCACAGTCTCAATGCTGTGGGATTCCGAGGACGACCTGGATCTTCACATCTCCACTCCTGACGGATCAGAGATCTATTACGGAAACAAGATAACCGGCGGCGGTGAGCTCGATATCGATGCCAACACCTCCTCCAACATGATGGACGAGCCCGTTGAGAACATCTACTTCTCAGATCCCGACAGCGGAACATATTCCATCTGGATCGAGAACTACAACGACAGATCTGACTCCTCCACCAACTATATCGTAAGGGTAACAGTCGGAGATGAATCAGAGACCTTCAGCGGAACCATCGACGGATCCGGCAACGAAGTAGAGATCGTAACCTTCAACTACGGCTGATCAGAGTAAGATAACAAAAAAGGCATAAAAAACGGGGGCCGTCATCGACGGTCCCCGTTATCATTTGTAGCAATAGTCGTTAAGATCAAAGACCAGCCTGCTTCATAACCTCAGCAGCGAAATCGTCTTCCTTCTTCTCGATACCCTCACCGAGCTTGTAGTTTGTGAACCTTACTACAGAAACCTCAGTGCCGATAGCCTTTGCAGTGTTAGCAATGTACTGTGCAACTGTAAGGGAATCATCCTTAACGAACTCCTGGTTCTCAAGAACGTTGAGCTTGTAGAAGTTCTTGATCTGACCGGGAACGATCCTGTCAGCGATGATCTTCTCAGGCTTACCCTCTTCGAGAGCCTTGTTTGTGATGATCTCAACTTCCTTGTCGATCTCAGCCTGGGGAACGTCAGCCTCAGCTACCCATGTGGGAGCAGAAGCAGCGATCTGCATTCCGATATCCTTAGCAAGTGTCTTGAAAGCGTCTGTAGATGCAACGGAAGCATCACCGAGAGCGAACTCAACAAGTACGCCGACCTTACCGCCTGCGTGGATGTAGGAAGAAACAGCACCGTTAGCTGCCTCATATGTAGCAAATCTTCTGATGGATACGTTCTCGCTGATGTCTGCGATAGCTTCCTTTGTGAAGACCTCAACAGTCTTGGAAGCGTCGTTATACATAGCGGAAGCCTTAAGAGCCTCGATATCAGCGGGCTTTGTAGCCATGATCTGAGCTCCAACCTCATTTACGAAGTTCTTGAACTTATCAGTGTTAGCAGCGAAGTCTGTCTCAACATTGACCTCAACAAGTGTACCTGTCTTTCCATCATCAGAGATGAAGGAAGCAACTGCACCCTCTGCAGCTACACGAGTGGACTTCTTCTCAGCCTTAGCCATACCCTTCTCACGAAGCCAAGCCTTAGCCTTCTCGATATCACCGTCAGCCTCTGTAAGAGCCTTCTTGCAGTCCATGATACCGCAGTCTGTAAGTTCACGAAGTTCTTTAACCTGCTGTGCTGTAATAGCCATAATTAAATCTCCTTAAGAATAGTTAGTTACGATCAAGCCTCTTCTGCTGCTGTCTCTTCAGCGGCAACTACTTCCTCGATGCTCTCGGGCTCAGCTGCAGCCTCCTCAGCTGCCTCTTCCTCAACGGGAGCCTCATAGAAAGACTCACCCTGGTTTACTTCGATGATAGCGTCAGCCATCTTACCAGCGATGAGCTTAACGGCACGGATAGCATCGTCATTACCGGGGATTACATAATCGACCTCATCAGGATCGCAGTTTGTATCAACGATAGCGATGATGGGGATGTTAAGTCTCCTAGCCTCAGCAACTGCAAGGTGCTCCTTCTTTGTGTCAACAACAAAGAGAGCTGCAGGAAGCTTCTTCATTCCAACGATACCGCCAAGGTTCTTCTCAAGCTTCTCCTGCTCGAGCTTAAGCTTAGCAACTTCCTTCTTGGGAAGTACGTCGAATGTACCGTCTGTCTCCATTGCACGGAGCTCAAGAAGTCTGGAAACTCTTGTCTTGATGGTCTTGAAGTTTGTAAGAGTACCACCGAGCCAACGGTTGTTTACATAGAACTGTCCGCATCTCTCAGCTTCTTCCTTGATGGAATCCTGAGCCTGCTTCTTTGTACCTACGAAGAGGATATCGCCTGTAGCAGCGAGTTCCTTCATAGCCTCGTAAGCCTCGTCAACTTTCTTGACTGTCTTCTGAAGATCGATGATGTGGATGGTGTTACGCTCCGTGAAGATGTATTCCTTCATCTTAGGGTTCCATCTTCTTGTCTGGTGTCCGAAATGTACACCTGCCTCGAGGAGCTGTTTCATAAGAATTACTGGCATAAAAAATATTCCTCCTTGTTTTTACTTCTGCAGCAGTAATGCATTTTTTGCACACAAAAAGACCTGCTGCATGTTTTTTATGCCCGAATATATTAACAGATGAGGGATTTCCAGGCAACCCCCTTTTTATTTATTTATAATTTTAAACGCCATCTCCAAAAAATCACCATATTCAAACCAGAATGGTAGTGATAATGGTGATTAATCTTCTTTCACCAAAAAATCACCATTTCACCCATCTTAATGGTGAATTATTGGTAATTACATATCCGACACGAATCAAATAATCTTGACCTGCACCAAATTGTATCGGATTGTAACGGATTTGGTGCAAAAAAGAGTTGAAAAGATGTTAGCATCCATTTATGGAAAAACTAAAGATGCCTGAAAACTATATGATCTCAAGGTTTTTACACCTTACAAAAGAACTCGGGAGGATACCTGTCATCACGAGAGGGTATCACATGGGCAACCGGATATACCGGATATATTCAGGAAAGACTATACACAAATATTACGAATCATCAAGGAACGGGATCAAAGCTGCAGGACTATATAACAAAAGGTCTCAGATGATGAAACAAAAGGAAAACCTTATACAGGAGTTTAACGGAGATATAAAGGCTGCAGCATCAGATTACATAAATACAAAGTATGCCGGTTCCCTGCTGAACGAGGCATTCTACAAAAACGCTGTTCCAAATTCATCACCTTTTGAGAACAAGAAAGACTATCACCTGAATGGGATCAACTACAAATCCAGAGGCGAACTAATGGTTGCCCAGGTCCTTACCGACATGGGACTGGAGTTTAAATACGAAGTCGCTATTGTTTGCGGAAAGATAGAATATACTGCAGATTTCCTCGTCTATCTTCCGGAATTCGGAAGATGCTTTATCATCGAATACCTCGGCAGGATGGACGATGAAGATTATATACTTAAGAACTCCTTAAAGATTAGAAATTACATGGTCAAAGGTCTTTATTTCGGAAGAGACATGGTCCTTATCTGTGGGAGTCTGAACGGAACTCCCACCGACGATCAGATAAGAGCTGCTATCTGTCGAACCCTTTACCATATATCCTCTACTCACCTGATCAGCAGGGCCAACAGCATTTACCAGTAAAAAGAGCCTCCCGAAGGAGGCTCAATAATTTATGGATTCTTGCATCTACCGTCAGAATAGAAATAATATGTAACCCCTTTCCATTCAACAGATGATGTAACCATCTCGCCGGAAGACTTAAAGTAATACCAGTAGTAGCCAAACTTGAGCCATTTCGTATGCATAGCTCCGCTCTTGTCGAAATAGTAGGTCTTTCCGTCGATAGTCTTCCATCCGGTGACCATAAACGGTACTCCACTTTCACTGAAGTAGTACCACTTTCCATCGATCTTCTGCCAGCCGGTGACAATGGTACCTGCATCTTCGCCTTCCCTGGTAAAGAAGAACCAGCTATTTCCTATCTTCTTCCAGCCAAAGGTCATAGCTCCACTGTTATCGAAGTAATACACTTTTCCGTCGAGATCCATGAATCCCGTCTGCATTATTCCATCTGTGTCAAAGTAATACCATTTATCATTGATCTGCTGCAGACCTTTTAACGCTCTATAATAGTACTCATCATCATCTTCAACACCACCATGTACTTTTTTAAAGAAGTACCAGTTATCCTCGATACATAACCAGCCCTCCGGAGAAAGATATCCAAACTTCCCATGAAAATTATAAGTCCTGCCATCGATCTTTTGTGTACCGGTCTGCATAGCACCAGATTCATCAAAATAATACCATCTATCGCAAGCCACAACACCTTCATCATAAGGATCGTAGTAGTGGTTGCCGGGACCATAATCACTGAAAATATCACATGGGAAACCAATCGTTATGTAATTCCATCCGGTAACCATAGCACCGTCTTTGCCATAATAGTAAAGAACATCGTGAGGCCCACTTTGGTCACATAGCCATCCGGTATACGCTGCACCATTCTCATCAAATAGATAATGCTTTCCATCTATTACCTGACTACCGGTTAAAACTTCACCATTCTCATCAAAATAGAAAGAATCCTCCCCCATTCTCAACCAACCCGAAAGTGATCCGGCATCAACTTCGAGCATAGCCCCACGACTATCCATATAATAATACTGTCCGTCTATTTCGATCACCCTGGGGCCTTTAACCTCTTTACCATCAGTCCCGAAATAAAAGAGTCTTGAGTACAATTCTACAATTCCCGTCTGCATAACACCATTATCGTCAAAATAGTAGTATCCGGCAGAATCTTTATAATTTAAATCGTAACAATAACGTTCACCGGTTAACATATTACCATCTGTCATCCTATAATGACTACTAAAGAAATACCACTTTCCTGAGATCTTTTTCCATCCCACAAAGATCTTTCCATTCTCATCCACATAGAACCAACCGCCGTTTTCTGTCTCTATCCATTTATTAGTATCGAGATAACCAGCAGAATTAAAGTGATAATAGACTCCTGAGATCTCTTTCCAGCAGTCCTTCGGATATGTTCCGTCTGAATCTCTATACCACCAGCCTTTGGAGTTTTTTCTCCATCCATAGGTAATAGATTCTGAAAGAATGACCGATGATATCTCCTCTTCAACAACGATCTCCTCGGGCTCCTCAACAGGGATATACTCATCCGTCTCATCATCGAAGATCTCATCAGATATTTCTTCGTCGAAGTTCTCATCAGAAAACACTTCTTCGGTGATATCCGCATCATGATCCGTATCTTCAATAACAGTCTCTTCCACAGGGACTTCTGTTTCTTCAGCTATTACTTCCTCTGCTTCTTCAGGCATCTCTTCTTCCTGCTCATCAGCAAAGACACAGATGCCGCTGCCAAAGATCACAGTGGATGAGATCAGTAATGATATTGCTTTCTTGAAAAAACGCTTTTTCATAAAGATACCCCCCTCAAAGATCTATGATACTATTTTACTTCCTACAGAGGTTTTCTTCAATAAAAAAGAGCGCCCATGTGAGCGCTCCTTTTGTGGTCATCAGCCGTTGTTCCTGCCCTTTTCGAAAGCCTGGAGGTTTCCGGGGATGGTCTTGGGCTTCTTTTCGAAGGCCTGCTCTATTGCCTGCTTCCATAAAGCCTCATCGACACCCAGGTAGTTGGAGAGTGCTCCAAGCATTACGATGTTGACTGCCTTGGAGGTTCCGGTCTCAAGTGCGAGGGAAAGTGCGTCGATATCCACGATCTTTGCATCGGGGTCGCAGCTCTCCTTAAGGGCATCTATGACGTTTCCGGGATATTCCATCTGTCCCATGAGGACAGGAAGGGATTTGATCTTCTGGTCGTTGACGATCATGACGCCGCCCTTCTTGAGAAGGGACGCCCACCTTACAGCCTCCACCTGCTCGAAGGAAAGGATGAAGTCTGCAGTTCCCTCTTCGATGATGGGAGAGTGTACTTCAGGTGCGATCTTTACATATGTGATTACGGATCCGCCTCTCTGGCTCATTCCGTGAACCTCTGAAACCTTTACATCAAGGCCCATGTTCATGGCAAGGATACCCAGGAGCTTTCCTGCTATAAGTGTTCCCTGTCCGCCTACGCCGGCAAGTACTATTGAAGCTTCAAGACTCATATCACTGTTCCCCCTTTGTAAGTGCGCCAAACTTGCATACATTTACGCAAAGGCCGCAGTTGTTGCATGATTCAGTATCGATAACAGGCATCTTGTTCTCATCAAGGATAAGAGCAGGACACATGATCCTTGCACAGGCACCGCACTTCTTGCACTTCTCGTAGTCTACCTCGGCATTGATGCCCTTGACTGCCCTTCCTGTGGGAATGAGTGCACAGGGTCTTCTTGCGATGACTACAGAGACCTGATCCTTGGAAAGTTCTTCCTTGATGATCTTCTCACATTCGTATGTCTCTACGGGATCCACCACCCTGATGTTTTCGGGAAGAACTCCAACGCTCTGGCAGAGAAGCTCAAGTGATACTGCAGGAGCAGCCTCGAGTCTTATATTCTTACCTGTGGAAGGATTCTGCTGGTGGCCGGTCATGCCGGTAATGGAGTTATCGAGGATAACAAGTGTCATGGCACTCTGGTTATATACAGCGTTCATGAGGTTGGTGATACCTGAATGAAGGAATGTGGAATCTCCGATGACACCAACGGTATTTCTGGAAGCCTCACCATCTGTTGCCTTATCAAAGCCGTGGGCCATACCTACTGATGCACCCATACAGATAACTGCATCTACTGCCTGCATGGGAGGAAGTGCTCCCAGGGTATAGCATCCGATATCACCGGTAACATTGACCTTGAGCCTGTGAAGAGCCAGGAAAAGTCCCTTGTGGGGGCATCCGGCGCAGAGCACGGGAGGTCTTCCGGGAGGCGTGGGAAGCTTACTTGTATCGATGGAAGCCTCAGGAAGGGGCTCTTCGGAAAGAACGCTCTTAACAAGCCTTGCGGAATACTCGCCAAGGAGCGTGAAGAGTTCCTTACCCTCACACTCGATGCCCATAGCCTTGATCTCTGTCTCAAGGAAGGGATCGAGCTCCTCAACGATAACGAGTCTTTCTACGTTTGCTGCGAACTCCCTGATCTGCTTTTCAGGAAGAGGCCATACCATACCGAGCTTAAATACGCTGGCAGAGGGAACAGCATCCTTTACATACTGATAGGAAGCGCCGGCAGTGATGATGCCGAGCTTTCTGTCGTTATACTCCACCTTATGAAGGCCCGTGGAAAGATCCCTGTCGCAGTCTTCGATGATCTGCGCGGTCCTCTTCTCAACAACCACATGCTTTGTTATGGCATTGGCGGGCATCATTACATACTTCTTGGGATCCTTTACATAATCCTTTATAACGATCTGGGAAGGATCGGTAACATCAACGATACTCCTGGAGTGGGAAACTCTTGTGTGGAGCCTGATGATGACAGGTGTATCGTACTTCTCGGAGAACTCGAAGGCATACTTTGTGAAGGCCCTGCACTCCTCGGAGTCGGAAGGTTCGAACATGGGAACCTTGGAAGATCTGGCATAATGTCTGGAATCCTGCTCATTCTGGGAGGAATGCATTCCGGGATCGTCTGCTACGCAGAAGACAAGACCGCCGTTTACTCCTGAATAGGAAACTGTGAAAAGAGGATCGGCACAGACGTTCATTCCAACGTGCTTCATGCAGGTCATGGCCCTTCCGCCCCTTATGGAGCATCCGATAGCAGCCTCGGCTCCTACCTTCTCATTAGGTGCCCACTCACATGAGACCTCTTTATATCCTGCGATCGTCTCGGTGATCTCCGTACTGGGAGTACCGGGGTATGAAGAAACGAACTTTACGCCTGCTTCATAAGCGCCTCTGGCGACAGCTTCGTTTCCCAGCATTATCTCTTTCATAAGCCAAACTCCTTTTCTCTCGAAAAAACAACTTATTATATCATATACCAAACAAAAAGGACCGTTCTCCATCGAAAACAGTCCTATTGTTCTTTTCTGGCGAGCCATGGGGGACTCGAACCTCCGACCCACAGCTTAGAAGGCTGTTGCTCTATCCAACTGAGCTAATGACCCGTATAAAGTGGAGCGGGTGATGGGAATCGAACCCACGTGGTCAGCTTGGAAGGCTGAAGTTCTACCATTGAACTACACCCGCATCTTGGGAAATGCTTAACTATATTACAATATGTCTTTCAAAAAGTCCAATACTATTTTTGATTTTTTTCACTTGACACGCCACGAGCCTATCAGTATAATCATTCATGCTTATTAATTAAGCCACGCGGACTTGTTGGAATTGGCAGACAAGCAAGACTAAGGATCTTGTGCCAGCAATGGCGTATGGGTTCAAGTCCCATAGTCCGCACCACGGTGAGGAGCAGAAATGCTCCTCACTTTTTTATTCCTGTAAATACTTTTCGCGCATAAAAAAGCCCCCGCCCTGCACTGCTGCAGAACGGGGAACTGAAATTACTCCAGTTATTCTTCTGTCAGGAAGGAGACTCTGTAAGATAGCTTCCTGATACATAGAAACCATCAAGGGTCTTATACCATCCGTCGGAAGTTACAGCGATGACTACGACCTCCTGGTTCCTTGTAAGGGATCCTACGATATCATATTCTGTTCCGGGACCCTTACGTACTCTAAGGAACTCACCGGCAGTAATGGATGCATATCTGACAGTCTGATCGATCTCTGTCTCTGTCCATGTTACTGCAATGTCACTGGCGGGCAAAGGTCCGCTGAACATCGTGAGAGAAGTGGTAGCTTCTGTAGTAGTAACTTCAGGAACAGTCTGGGAGATCTCGGACTCCTCGGACTCCTCTGCATCATCATTTTTATCTTTATTCTTACAAGCAGCGAAACTAACAAGGATCGCTGAAGCGCATACGATAGATACAATCTTCTTTAAGCCAGATCTTTTCACTTTCGTAACCTCCGTTATGATTGCTCAATATCTATTATATACTTTTTTCTTTGCAAACAAATAACTTTTATAAAAAAGATTTATCTAATATATAGAAGGACCTGTGATCCTCCCAGCTTCCGTTTATATGCATATAGGACTTCCTGTAGCCCTCGTCCTCAAAACCGCATCTCTTTATAAGGGCGATGGACTTCTCGTTATCAGGAAGGATGAATGCCTCTACCCTGTGAAGCCTCAGATACTTCATCACCATCTTTACAGCCTCAGAAACAGCTTCTGTCATATATCCGTGACCGCAGGCATCCTTATCCTGGTGATAACCCATGGCACAGCTCATCATCCCGCCGTAGGCAAGATTAAAGAATGAGACCCTGCCTATCACCTTCTCAGGATCATCCTTTAAAGTGATCCAAAGGGGAACCAGCCTTCCGGCCCTGTACTCTTTCAGGTCCTCGTTCAGATAGTGCTTCTGTGTATAAACGGAAAAATAATCGTCATTATGTGTCTGTGCCCACCTTCTGTGGAACTCACGGTTCCTTATAAGGTAATCAGTTACCTGCCTGGCGCGCGACTTCTTATAGACAGACAATCTGAGCCTGTCCGTCTCCATGGCAAAAACCTCATAACCCTTAAGCGGCACATCTGTATCGTACATAAGATAGAGTATATCATAATGGTAAAAAACAGTCCTTGACTTTATATATCCTTACTAATATAATTTTTAAGCGCTGAACGGGTAGCCGTTTTTGAATATCTCTTGAGCATGGTGGGATTAGTTCAGTTGGTTAGAGCGCCAGTTTGTGGCACTGGAAGTCATGGGTTCGAATCCCATATCCCACCCCACTTTTTTCTTCATCCAAGCTTTATTAATTAATAATACTGGGGTGTAGCCAAGGGGTAAGGCACGGGTCTTTGACTCCCGCACTCGTAGGTTCAAATCCTGCCACCCCAGCCATTTTCGGTTCATTAGCTCAGTTGGTAGAGCACTTGACTTTTAATCAAGGGGCCTGGGGTTCGAACCCCCAATGAGCCACCAGAAAGCTGTCCTTAAGGGCAGCTTTTTTGTTGCACGAAAAACACAAGGGTGACACACGGGGACGTATCTCTTAGTGACACACTTTGCATGTCAGACGAGATACGTCCCCTAATGTCACCCTTGCAGAAAAGAGCCCCTCCGAAGAGGGGCCCCGTTAATTACTTCTTCCCTGCACTCTTTCTCGGTGCTTTCACTTTGACTTCCGGGATCTCGCTCTGATCCTTAAGGAGCGTAAAGGTAAACTCACTGCCGTCAAAGTCTATGGTAAGACCGGTGGCCTTCTTGAGCTGTCCCTCGAGGAACATATCGGAGAGACGGTCCTCGATCTTCTTTCTGATCTCACGGCGAAGCGGCCTTGCTCCAAACTTGGGATCGTAACCGTTCTTAGCCAGCTCATCTAAAGCGGCATCGGTGATCGCACCCTTTATCTTCTTCTCGGAGAGAGAATCGAAGACTTCCTTCATCATGATCTCTGCGATCTTCCTTATCTCCTCCCTGGTGAGTTCCTTGAAGATGATGGTATCATCCACACGGTTAAGGAACTCGGGACGGAAGGTCTCCTTAAGGGCTGAATCCACCTTGGACTCAAGAGCCTCCTCGGTACCACTGAAGAAACCGATGGTGGGAGCCTTGGCAGAGTTACCTGCATTGGAGGTCATGATGATGATGGTATTTTCAAAGTTGACATGAAGTCCGTGGCTGTCAGTAAGACGTCCTTCGTCCAGGAGCTGGAGAAGAAGGTTGAATACATCGGGATGTGCCTTCTCGATCTCATCGAAAAGGATGACGCAGTAAGGCTTTCTCCTGACCTGCTCTGTCAGCTGGCCGGAATCCTCATGGCCCACATATCCCGGAGGGGATCCGATGAGCTTACTTACGGAATGGGGCTCCATATACTCGGACATATCGATCCTGATAAGGGAATCCTCTGTATCGAACATCACCTCAGTAAGTGCCTTAACGAGCTCCGTCTTACCTACACCGGTAGGTCCTACGAAGATAAACGAAGCAGGCTTGTTCTTCTTAGTAAATCCGGATCTTGTCCTTCTTACCGCATTTGCTACAGCCTTTACGGCCTGTTCCTGTCCAACGACTCTCTCGTGGAGTCTCTCCTCAAGGTGAAGGAGCTTCTCTGTCTCTGTCTCGGATATCGACTTAAGAGGGATACCTGTCCACATCTCGATCACCCTGGCAATATCCTCACGGGTAATGGGATCAGGTTTGATCTCGCTTCTCAGGTCATCGAATTCCTGCTGGCACTGCTGCATCTTAACGCGGAGCTCGGCAACCTTCTCGTAGTTCTGCTCCCTTTCTGATTCTGACAGTTCCTCCATCTTCTCCACCATGGCAGAGTATTCAGCATTAGCCTTGTTAAGGTTCTCCTCTGTCTCGGAGAGCTTGACCAGCTTGATGTTGTTGAGGTTAGCATGGGAGCCTGCCTCATCGATAAGGTCGATGGCCTTATCAGGAAGATATCTGTCAGTTATATATCTCTTGGATGCCCTGACGGCAAAGTCGATGACATCTTCGGAATAGGAGACCATATGATGGTTCTCGTAGTAATCCTTGATACCGTTAAGGATGGCGATGGAATCCTCTATGGAAGGCTCGTCCAGGATGACCTTCTGGAAACGTCTCTCAAGAGCCGAATCCTTCTCGATCTTCTTATACTCAGAAGTGGTGGTGGAACCGATTATGCGGAGCTCACCCCTGGCAAGAGCCGGCTTCAGGATATTGGCCGCATTGGTGGAACCTTCGGAATCACCTGCACCCATGATGGTATGGAGCTCATCGATAACGAGGATAACATTCTCCTCCCTGATGGCTTCATTGATAACGCCCTTTATCCTGCTCTCGAACATACCCCTGAACTGAGTACCTGCGACCATAGCCGGAAGATCCAGCTGCCATACCTGCATATTCCTGAGCTTGGCGGGAACCTCTCCCTCCACGATCTTGTTGGCAAGCCCCTGTGCAACAGCTGTCTTACCTACACCGGGAGCACCGATGAGCACAGGATTGTTCTTAGTTCTCCTGTTAAGGATCTGAACGACTCTCTCGATCTCTTTATCCCTGCCCAGGATCCTGTCTATCTTTCCTTCAGATGCTCTGGCGGTAAGATTGGTACCGAACTCATTAAGGAACTTCAGGCGGCGCTTAGGGGGCATGTCAGGACCGCCCTTCTTATTCCTGTCGCCCTTCTTTCCCTTGCCGAAGGAATTCATGATGGACTCGATGGGGTTTGTGAATGCCTTGGAGGGATCATCGTCATCGAAATTACCGGGACGTGTTCCAAACTCCTCTTCGGGATCTATATCAGAACCCGGGCCGAAATCGGCAACGCCTATTCCGGCGCTGTCATCCTCAAAATCGTAATCATCATCATCCATGATGCCTTCGAAATCATTGTTTACTATGGACTTGAAGAATTCTGTAGGATCTGCGGCAGGGCCGGCATTTCCTATCATGTTCTCCACACGGTCGCTCATCTCGTCTATATTGTCAGAATTGATGCCTGCAGCAGCAAACATATCGCTGATGCCTGCAAATCCGGACTCATAAGCGCATTTAATGCAGAATCCTTCGTCTATCCTTTTCCCGTTCTCATAGCGGCTCGTAAAAACGATAGCCTGACGGGTCTTACATACTGAACATAATGACATATCTTTATACTCCGTTCTCCTTAGCTTTGCGCCTTACGCGCGGACCGGTCCTGATCTCCATTGCCTCCTGCTCCAGCCTTACCTCATCGATAAACGAAGCCAGAGTGGCATACCGGCCTTCCTTCTTTGCTTTTTCCAATACGGGCTTAAGGAACTGTCCCGTATATGATCCCTTATTCTTTGCGACCTCTTCCGGAGTGCCGCAGGCGATGACTTCTCCGCCTTCATCTCCGCTCTCCGGACCCAGGTCTATTATGTAGTCTGCCGTCTTGATCACATCAAGATTATGCTCTATTACGACTACCGTATTATTATTTTCCGTAAGTCGCTCCAAAATGTCAACAAGCTTGTGGACATCGGCTATGTGAAGGCCCGTGGTGGGCTCGTCCAGCACATAGAGCGTCTTTCCCGTGGACCGTCTTGAAAGCTCGGCCGAGAGCTTGATCCTCTGGGCTTCTCCTCCCGACAGCTGGGTAGATGGCTGACCTAACTTAATATACCCCAGTCCAACATCCTTAAGTGTCTGTACTTTGCGGAAAATGTTAGGCACTGAAGCGAAGAACTCGCAGGCCTCATCCACGGACATATCAAGCACATCAGCAATGTTCTTACCCTTATATCTGACCTCCAGTGTCTCCCTGTTATATCTTCTTCCCTTACATACGTCACATTTAACGTAAACATCAGGCAGGAAGTGCATCTCGATCTTGTTGACGCCGTCACCGGAACAGGCCTCGCATCGTCCGCCCTTAACGTTAAAGCTGAACCTTCCGTTCTTATAGCCTCTCTTCTTGGCATCAGGGGTATTGGCATACAAAGCCCTGATAAGATCGAAAACGCCGATATAAGTAGCCGGGTTACTTCTGGGAGTCCTTCCGATGGGAGACTGGTCGATAACGATCAGCTTATCCAGATTGCTGTATCCGGAGATATCGTCACACTTAACCTTCTGCTTCCTGGCTCCGTTCAGCTCGTGGGAAAGGACAGGCACAAGGGTTGAGTTGATAAGAGATGACTTACCGGAACCTGATACGCCTGTGATACATGTAAACAGGCCAAGAGGGATATCAACATCCATATCCTTCAGGTTATTGACCTTGGCGCCCCTTATCTTAAGGAACTTATCCCCGGGCTTTCTCCTGTCCTTAGGTACAGGTATGAATTTTCTTCCTGACAGGTAATCACCGGTAAGAGATCCCGGTGTGGCGATAATATCGTCCACAGTTCCCTGGGCCACGATCTGTCCGCCGTTGATGCCCGCAAGAGGTCCTACATCGATAATATGGTCTGCCGCCCTCATGGTATCCTCGTCGTGCTCTACCACGATAACCGAGTTACCAAGATCTCTCAGCTTACAAAGTGTAGCCAGAAGCTTGCTGTTATCCCTCTGGTGAAGACCGATGGAGGGCTCGTCAAGGATATAGAGGACTCCCTGAAGTCCTGAACCGATCTGGGTGGCAAGACGGATCCTCTGGGCCTCACCGCCTGACAATGTGGCAGCGGGACGGCTCAATGTCATGTAATCAAGTCCTACATCAGACAGGAACTCAAGACGGGCCTTGATCTCATGCATGATAGGAGCCGCGATCTGGGCATTTCTCTTGGAGAAAGAAAGCTTATCTATAAACTTCCTGCAGTCCTTAACGGACTTGGAAGTAAACTGGCTTATATTTGTCTTATTAATAAGGATAGAAAGACTTTCCTTCTTAAGTCTCATTCCCTTACAGGAAGGACAGACGTCGATAGTCATATACTGCTCGTAACTGGCCTTAGCCTCCTCCGAGTAGGACTCGCGGTAACGCCTCATGATGCTGTGGGTCAGACCTTCCCAGGCAGAGTAGTAATCACCCTTCCTGTCGTAGATACTGTTAGAAGTATCGATCTTCAGCTTCTCCCCGTCATTCCCGTACATGATGATGTCCTTAACGGACTGGGGAAGCTTTTTGTAAGGAACATCGAGGGAAAAGTTATATCTCTCTGAAAGGGCCACGATAAATCCCCTGCCCCAACTCTTGCCGTCGTTAAAGTTCCAGCCGCCCGCAGTAATGGCGCCCTCGTTAAGGGAAAGGTTCTGGTCGTTGACGCAAAGATCCGGGTCCACCTTTGTAAGGGTACCGATACCTGAGCACTCGGGACATGCGCCGTAAGGATTATTGAACGAAAAACTCCTGGGAGTAACCTCACCATAAGAGATTCCGCAGTCAGGACATGACAGGCGCTGCGAAAAGAGCTCCTCGGAGACATCATAGACCCTCTCCCCGTTCTTATCCTCACGGGCAGTCTGGACCTCAACGGTAAGAAGGCCGTCAGCAAGTTTCAGAGCCGTCTCACAGGAATCGTAGATCCTGGTCTGGTTATTCTCCCTTATTACAAGTCTGTCTACTACTACGGAGATCTCATGCTTAACGTTCTTATCAAGCTTGATGTCATCATCCAGTTCATACATGGATCCGTCGATCCTAACCCTTACATAACCTGACTTCCTGTAGTCCTCCAGCTGCTTGGCGAACTCACCCTTCTTACCTCTTACTACAGGTGCCATAACGATGATCCTGGTGCCTTCCCCGTAAAGAAGGAGCTTATCCACGATCTGGTCTATGGTCTGGGACTTTATGACCTTGCCGCACTTGTAGCATACAGGCTGGCCCACTCTGGCATAAAGGAGCCTTAAGTAGTCATATATCTCGGTAACGGTACCTACTGTAGACCTGGGGTTCCTGCTGGTGGTCTTCTGGTCTATGGAGATGGCGGGAGACAATCCGTCTATACTGTCTACATCGGGCTTTTCCATCTGGCCCAGGAACATCCTGGCATAAGATGACAGGGACTCCACATATCGTCTCTGGCCCTCGGCATAGATAGTATCAAAGGCAAGAGAACTCTTACCTGAACCGGAAAGTCCCGTGAGCACCACAAGCTCTTCCCTGGGGATATTCACATCGATATCCTTCAGATTGTGTTCCCTGGCTCCATGTACCCTTATATACTTATACTCATTCATATTAATACGCTGTTTCTCCAAAAAAGAAATTATGTTCGTATACTATTCTAACACATACCTTTAAGATATGCACACAAAAACTCTTGCCAATTCTAACTGCCTATGTTAATATAATCAAGCTTTACAAACGGCCCCATGGTCAAGCGGTTAAGACGGCGCCCTCTCAAGGCGCAATCACGAGTTCGATTCTCGTTGGGGTCACCAATCAAAAGAGCTGTCAGACTGACAGCTCTTTTTTTATCCTCTTTTGGACCACATTCTCAGGAAATATATAAGGATCACCGGCAGGAGCCACATCAGCGTAAAAAGGAAAAACTCCTTCACTAAGGTCAGATGTGTCATAAAAAGAAGGATCATAAAGCTTAAGACCACTGCTCCTCCCGTCACAAAAGCGGAAAGCTTGAGTTCCGTTTCAGATATCACACTGTCTTTTTTGATCCCCGCAAAGGCCAGGATAAGACTTAATATCAGACTTAAGACAAACAAAAAAATACAGTATGCGGCTGAAGTGACAAATGATTCCGCTTCCCTGGCGCCCGTCTCAGCCAGATCAGCCACAGGGGTTACGTCTGCTCCGTCAACGATAAGCTGCTGCTGATCATACCTTGTACTGTTTTGTGTAAAGACAGCAAAAGAAGCGCTGACCGAAAAAGAAGCCAGAATGATCAGCACCACTGAAAGACAAATAAAACGCAAAACACCTCTTCCGTACATATCCCTTTATCAGAACGTGTGATAATCGCGTTCTCCCTCCTCGCCGTATGTAACAACGAATCCCGGGGAATCCCTCTTATCCATCTCTATCTTCTGCTTATAATCGATAAAGTGCTCTACCGTGGGAGGCGGATCCATATGGAAAGAACTGTCGAACTCAATATCCTTCCTCTTCTGTAAGATCCACTTCCAGAAATACTTAACGCTGGTAAATCCTGCGAAGAACAGTATAAGTGCAAAGGCCAGAAGGACGATGGCATATTCCTCTGCTATGGAAAAAGCCAGGATATTCAGGAGCAGTCCTAATACGAAAGAAGCTATAACAAGTCCCGGAAGGATCCACTTAAAGAAAGCAACCTTAAGTCCCTGCTTAACAGGATCGGTGGGCAGTTCTCCCGTAGCCTTTCCCGTCTGACCGTTAACAACGAAGTCGTACCTCTGGTTGTTATACTTAACACTAGTAAACCATATGGGAAGCAAAGCGTAGGACTGGGAAAAATCAGTAGCATCCGAAAAGTCGAAATTGACCCTGACCTCCTGGTACTCTTCAGCAGTAGCATACTTACCGAACTGTCTTGCGTGGGCATAGAGCCTGGACTGGATACGGGCAGTCATGTCCATAGCCGACTCGTCGTAGCGCTGGGCATAAAATCCCGGAATATAGTTGTCGCTATACTCCACCAGATCATCAAAATCAAAGGGCTCCACCGCTTCCATAAGAATGTTGTCTATCTTTTTCGAGCCGTCAAAGGGCACGTTCTTAACAGTAAAGTGTATGGTCCTGTCCACGTTGTATACGGTCTTGATGGATGTATCCTCTATGGTAACGCCTGAACCTGCCACATCTGTATGGCATCTGGCCTTAATGAGCCAGAAAGGCACATAGATGCCCCGGAGCTTATCAAGTTCCTTATTTTTTAGAAGGCTTCTGGGAGCTTTAGGCTCTGACTTAATAAAATCGATAACGTTCTGCTTAGCTACTTCCTTATTCACCTTGAAAGGAATTATATAGTCCGGCCTGAACTCGTGGGACAGTCTCCTCTTAATTATTGAAGGAGATGCGCAGAAAGGACAGAAAGCTGCAGCCGTAGTCTCATCAGCAACTACTACGGCGCCGCAGTTATCGCAGATAAACTCAGACCTTTTATCGGAATCATCAGAAGCACCTGTATCCCTGACGGCCATATTACCGTCAGATCTCATGGTCTTGGGGTCATAGATATTACCGCAGACACGGCACATCATCTTCCTTATGTTCTCATCATAAAGAAGATTTCCTGCGCACCCCGGGCACTTCTTACTAATACCGGTATCTAAAGCCATCAGCCGTACCTTTCGTCAATAACTCTCTTTGTCTTCTTCTCAGACCTGGGCAGAAGTCCCAGCTCAACTACCTTAACGATAGGTGTAAATCCGATCTTGGACTTTACCTTCTCAGCGATCTGCTTGGAAAGTGCATCGAAGTCGTATTCACCTGTTGTCTCTACATAGATCCTCATGGTATCCCTTCCCTCAAGGTGTGAGATCCTGATCTGATACTCACTTGAAAGCTCAGGGAATGTCTTAAGGACTTCCTCGATCTGGCTGGGGAATACGTTAACGCCCTTGATCTTCATCATGTCGTCTGTTCTTCCCTTGATAACATCGATCCTGGGGAACTTTGATCCGCAGGGGCACTCGCCGGGGATTATCCTGGAAAGGTCATGTGTACGGTATCTGATAAGAGGTGCACCCTCCTTAACAAGTGTAGTGATAACGATCTCACCCCACTCGCCGTCAGGAAGGTTCTCACCTGTAACGGGATCGATGATCTCAAGATAGATGAAATCATCCCAGATATGCATACCTGTGTCATACTTACAGTTGATACCGATACCGGGACCATAGATCTCAGTAAGTCCGTATATGTCATATAGTTCGATACCGAGTTCGTTCTTGATACGGCTCCTCATCTTATCGCCCCATCTCTCTGAACCGATAACGCCCTTCTTAAGGCAGATCTTGTCCTTTATGCCCCTCTTCTCGATCTCCTCTGCAAGAAGGAGCGCGTAAGAAGAAGTGGCACAGAGAACAGTGGACTTCATATCCATCATGAACTGGAGCTGCTTGTCAGTATTTCCGGGACCCATGGGGATAGCCATGGCTCCAAGCTTCTCACATCCGGCCTGGAAACCGATACCTGCAGTCCAGAGTCCGTAACCGGGAGTGATATGGATGCGGTCCTTATTTGTTATACCTGCGAACTCATAACATCTTGCGAACATGGTAGCCCAGTCATCCACATCCTTCTTTGTGTAAGGGATGATAACAGGAAGGCCTGTTGTTCCGGAAGAGGAATGGATACGTACGATCTTATCCTCGGGTGCAGTCATAAGTCCGAGAGGATATGCTTCACGAAGGTCCGCCTTTTCGGAGAAAGGGAGCTTTTCGAACTCCTCTGCCGTGGCTACTCCATCGATGCCGGCCTCCTCGAGTTTCTTTCCGTAAAAACTGCCGGCCTTTACTAAAGCCTTTATCCTGTCATTTACCTGCTTGAGCTGGGTATCAGAAATCTTCATAGAACGTTCCTCTTTTCGATTGATCACTGTCTCTAATTATAAAACAAAAATATTTTATATGGTATAATCAAAAACAGGGATAAGATATTAAAGGAGATATAGTAATGGCAACACTTTGCAGCAACTGTGGAGGGGCGCTTTTATACAGCCCCACCAGGCATGCGATGTACTGCAATAAATGCGGTTCTACTTTTAAACCGGAAAAAGTCGTCAACGATTCAAAAAAACTCCTGGAGGACGTGGATGTCGAAAAGGCATCAGAAGTCTTCGGCGGGAACGACAACGGGGCCTACGACTGCAATATATACATCTGCAATCACTGCGGCGGCGAGATAGCCGTAAACGGTACAGAAGCATCGACTCTCTGTATCTACTGCGGTAATCCCACTATTGTATTCAGCAGAGTTACAAAGGCCATGAGACCGGACGGCGTAATCCCTTTCTCGGTCCCCAAGAGCGAGGCTGAAATGCTCATAAAGATGCATCTGAAAAAAGGGGCATTCATCCCGTCAAAGATCAAAAAGGCAAAACCCGATAATATCAGGGGCATTTATATCCCCTACTGGATCGTAGACTGTGAATTCTACGATGCGGTACTTTTCAAAGGGAAGAAAAAAGAAGGAAAGAACGACAGGACCACCTATGCCGCCCAGGCGGGATACAGTACTTTTACCAATCTCCCTGTCGATGCCTCATTAAGGCTCAATGACGAGATCTGCAAGAGACTGGAACCCTTCTATTTTGAAGATGCCAAGGCCTTCGATGAGGACTATCTGAGCGGTTTTTATTCTGACTCTACAGACATGACAGTCTCCGATCTTCGAAAGAGCGTATTGCTGCGATGTGATGAACTTTTCACATCAGAGTCGAAAAGAGACATACCTCTGACCGATCTCGAACAGGTTAGATCGACTCCCTATGCAGACATCAAGGACAGCACTGTCTATCTTATGGTGCCCGCCTGGTTCTATACCTTCACCTACGGAGGGAAACCCCACACCATCCTCGTAAACGGTCAGACCGGGAAGACTGTCGGTGCCCTCCCCTTCGACAAAGCAAAAGCCTATACCCTGGGAGCTGTTATCTTTACGGTACTGTCACTTATCTTCCTCATCCCTTACTTCAGACTGGATCCGAGCATCAGGTTCCATCTGATGAGGCTTTATCTGACTTATCTCCTTACGTTTGGCGTAATGATCATGGGTGTAGCAGTAGCCAAGGTAAAGCATTTTACAAAGATGATCAGGAGCACACAGTCGGGATCTACATTTGTTTATGTAAAGAAAAGGCAGGAATAATAAGATGGGTTATATATTAAACGACATCGCAGCAGTCATCTCAGTATTGATATTTGCTTCCAGCATCTCCATATTCATCGTTGTCTTATGTCTTAACCGTTCAAACAACCTTGGTGACAACTTCTGTGGCTTTAAGGACTATTCCACTCCCATAAGGATCAGATCCAAACTGGTGGATGTGAGTGAGCCTCAGGGATCGCGCTTTGTGACCGAATTTGGCGACAACCCCTTTAAATATGACAACAGCAAAGCTCCAGAGATATTAAAAGCCAACGAGGAAGAGGACATCTTCGGCGATCTTCCAGACGTGGATATCCCCCTGTTCGTTCCTTCAAAAAAGACTGAATAATATCAGATACTTGCAAATTCCAAAGCCTTTATATTCATCTCCACGAACTGGGGCTTGACCTTCCTCTTCATGGCCTCGATTATATCCTCGTGGGTTATCTCACCAAGAAGCCCTGCACGTGATGCAGCGCCGAGAAGCACCATATTCATTGCCTTTGGAGATCCGATCTCCCTGACAGCAGATTCTGTATCCACGATAACGAGCTTTCCGATACCGGGATACCCCTTCAGGAAATCCGTCATATCAGAGCCCTTATAGGATGATCCCTTCAGTGCAGCCGTAACCGGCATTACTGCGCGGTCGGAAGTGATGACGGCACCTCCCTTCTTCAGGAACGGGAGCATACGAACTGTCTCAGAAGGCTCAAATCCGATTATAAGATCTGCTTCTCCTGAACCTATCATAGGTGAATGGCATTTACCTATACGAAGGTGGCTCATGACAGAACCTCCCTTCTGGGCCATTCCGATGGTCTCTGCTGACTTTATCTCAAATCCCTTGGCCATGGAAGCAGAAGCAACGAGCTTTGATGCCAGGACTGTTCCCTGGCCTCCGACTCCGCATAAAACGATATTCGTACTCATACCTGCACCTCCTTACCTATGGCATCCACGGGACATATCTTCGAACAAAGACCGCATCCGTTACAAAGGGATGTGTCAACTACCACATGGCCGTCGCTTATAACGAGACCGGGACATCCTATCTCCTTTATGCACATCCTGCAGTCAACACACTTATCAGCATTGACAGAATAAGGCTTTTCCGGCTTAAAGAGCATTGCACAGGGACTTTCGAATATGATGGCCTTTACGCCGGGCATATCAGCCACTTTCTTAACGGCGGAAACTGCATTTTCGAGATCTAACGGATCCACATGTTCGACGGTCTCAACACCTACGCCCTTAAGGACAGCATCTATATCGACGGCTGAATTGACTTCACCCATCATGGTCTTTCCTGTTCCGGGATGGGGCTGATGTCCCGTCATGGCGGTGGTGGAGTTATCAAGTACCACGAGTGTCATATCTGCCTGGTTATAGACACCATTGATGGCACCTGTTACTGCAGAAGCGAAGAAAGTGGAATCACCCACAAATGCAAAGCACTTTGTATCGGGTTTGATCCTGCCAACACCCTGGGCAATATTTACTCCTGCACCCATGCAGAGGCATGTATCAACCATATCCAGGGGCATGGCGTTACCAAGGGTATAACAGCCGATATCTCCCGCAAAGATGGTCTCTCTTCCCTTCATTGCCTTCTTTACTGCATAGAAGGAAGCCCTGTGGGGACAGCCTGCGCAAAGGACAGGCGGGCGCACCGGAAGTTCCGGGAGCTCTATATCAGAAGCAGGTGCTTCAAGTCCCATAAAGGAATAGACATAGCCTGTCACGTCGTCACGGAGGTTCTCTCCGGAGAGCTTGATATCACCTGTAAACTTACCTCTTATGGTCTTTTTAAGACCGTGCTTTCCGCACACCTCAAGAAGTGCCTTCTCGATAACGGGATCAAGTTCTTCTATACATAAGACTTCATCGACAGAGGAAAGGAACTCGAGAGCAAGATCCTCAGGGAAAGGAAAAGGCGTTGCTATCTTAAGGACCGAAGGACGGTTGGAAAGAGTTTCAATAGTCTCCATGGTATTAGCAAAGGATATGCCGTGGGTGGCGATACCAAGCCTTGATGAAGACGGTATGATCTCATTACGTGAATATGATGAAAACTCTGAAGACAGTTCCCTGTTCCTAAGTTCTATCTTTGCATGATTGGCATTGGAGAGCTTAGGGAAAATGACCCAGCGGGATGAATCCTTCTCAAATCCCGAAGGGATATTTATGTGGTATTCAGATTCATCTTTAACGGAAACTGATGCATATGCATGACAGACCCTTGTGGTGGGACGGAATAATACAGGTGTTCCATACTTCTCTGAATACTCGAAGGCCTCGATGATCATCTCATAGGCTTCCTGGGCCGAGGACGGGTCAAAGCACGGGAGCTTGGAAAAAGCAGCAAAGGTACGTGTATCCTGCTCTGTCTGTGAGGATATGGGACCCGGGTCATCAGCGACCATGACCACCATACCTCCCTTTATGCCCACATACTCCAGGCTCATCAGAGGATCGGAGGCGACATTAAGTCCCACCTGCTTCATGGTGACCATTGTTCTGGCACCTGAATATGCTGCGCCGGCAGCCACTTCAAGACCCGCCTTCTCATTGACGGACCACTCCACGTAGATGCTGCCGTCATTTATACGTGCTATGGTCTCCAGTACTTCTGTAGACGGTGTTCCGGGATAACCTGATACCAGGTTGACCCCGGCAGCCACTGCACCCATGGCAATGGCTTCATTTCCCATAAGGAATTCTTTATGCATAAGAACACTCCATAAGCCAATTTATATACCATGTCATTTTACCATAACAGGACAAAAAAAGAGGGATGCATGTGCATCCCTCCTTCTTTAGATCATGTTATATCAGATCATTTCTCGTCCTTCTCTTCTTCCTTGATGTAACCGAATCTGATGAGGTAGACGAAAGCGGAAGCGCTGAGCATTACGATAGCAAGGAGAAGTGTCGTGGAAAGTGCCTTCTCACCTGTGGAAGCAACTGCTGTATCACCTGCTGCTGTTGTCTCTGTTGTCTCATCTGTCTTCTTCTTGTTTGCATCATCGGTATCAGTAGGCTTTGTTGTCTCTGTTGTCTCAGAAGAATCGGATGTTGTCGTTGTAGACTCTGTAGGAGGTGTTGTCTCAGTTGTTGTTGTTCCCTCAGACTCCTCAGTAGTTGTAGTAGTTGTTACGTTAGGATCTGTCTTATCCTTCATCCATACTTCACCTACGAGCTCATCGGGAGTTCCTGCAACATAGAGGTCACCTTCGTCATCAATATAGAATGTGATGCTCTCTGCTACCAGATATCCCTCAGGAGCTGCAAGCTCTGTAAGGACATACCTTCCTACAGGCATGTCGTGGATGATAGCACTGAACCCTGCAACTGTAGTGAATGTTACGCTGGAGGATGTGATGCTGACATCCTTAGCAGGAGAACCATTCTGAGTAACAGTTACGCCGGAAAGGTCGATGTTGTATCCTGCTGCATTTGTGATCTGGAGCGTAGCGCCGGCAAGATCAGCACCCTGCATATCAGTCTTATCGATCTCTACATCCCTGAGGATCCTGTCATAAGTATTTGTAACATCGATAGAAGGGTTAAGATCAGATACAGTGATAGTAGCTGTCGTGCTGCTGTAGGAAGCAGTGAGCTTATATCCGGAGATCTTGGAACCGTCCGTAACCTCAGTTACTGTGTACTCACCGATGCTGAGGTCATAAATGGTAATGGAATCCTCGCCTCTGATGGAGTAAGTCTCACTGTAGTTATTAGGACCTGTGATCTCAAAGTTATAGACCATTGCATCTGTCGTTGTCTTAGGTGCATCTCCGTCTACTATCTTGGTGATGGTCAGTGATCCGAGGATCTCCTGATAATCATTGTTGATAGTAGCCTGAACTGCAGTAGTAGAATCGATGGTTACATTCTGAGCTCCGTCGGCTGTAAGAGTATATCCGTCGATTCTAGCGTCCCCTGTCTCAGTGATCACATACTCACCAGGCTCAAGATCAGTAAATGTCTGGCTGTCTGCGCCTGTGAGAGTGAACTCTGTGGCTGTAGGATAGCTGGGGCCCTGGATAGTAAAGGTGAATTCCTTTGTACCTGCGCCGGCAGCATCCCAGTCTCCGGAAAGAGTCTTGTAGACTACAAGAGATCCTGCGGGAGCATATGTATTTGTGAAATTTACTTCCTTATCAACAGAAGCTTCTGTAAGCTCAGCTGTAGCAACACCATTATTGGAAACTGTGAGCTCGTAAGCAGCGATCTTGATATCGTCGTCGATGATCTCAGTAACTGTATACTCACCGAGAGGAAGATCGTTGATAACGATATCACCCTCACCTGTCCTTGAGAATGTCTGATCATATCCGTTAGGACCGGTTACATTAAATGAGAATTCGATATTGTCTGCATCAGCAGGAGAACCGTCACCGATAAACTTATGGATCGTAAGAGATCCGAGGATCTCATCATACTCGTTATCGATGGAAACATTCTTCCTTGAATCATCTGTAAGCTCAACAGTTGCAACACCATTGCCAGATGCTGTTACTGTGTAGTTTGCGATCTTGGCACTGGAAAGATCCTCAGTGATGGTGTACTCACCGAGAGGAAGGTTATCCCACTGCTTCTCTCCTTCACCTGTGATCGTAAATGTCTCAGGTGTTGCAAATCCGGGACCGGAGATAGTGAATGTAAATTCCTGATCATCGGCACCTGCAGCATCCCAGTCACCGCTCAGTTTCTTAGTGAACATGATGGAGCCAAGAACAGGCTGAAGGTTATTGGTAACTGTTGCTGTGATATCTGCTGTAGAAGGATCAGATACATCGATGGCACCTGTTTTATTTGTGTAGACAGGAGCTGCATAGTTACCGTTAAGGCCGGAGACATCCTCTGTGACCTCATATCCGATTCCATCAGGAAGGTTTTCAATAGTGAAGGAACCACCATTTTCAGTGAAAAGGATGCTGACTGTACGTGCGGCGTAGTTAACTGTTCCGCCAACACATGTAACGGCTGAGAAATCACCTGTATCGTCGAATGCAACATCTACTGTAAATGTTGTACCTGCAGGGATTGCTTCACTGGTGACAGCGAAATCCTTAACGATCTCAAGGCTACCAAATTCAACTTCCTCATATGTATTAGTAAATTCAGCAACGTTAGGACCTGTCGCAGTAACTGTAACAGGATCAGCTGCATCAGTAGCTGTACATGTGTAGTAAGCACATGTTCCATCATTAGACTCAGTGATTGTATATTCCGTACCGACTACTGCATCATCAAAGGTGTATGTGTAAACACCATTGGACTCCGTCCAACCGGTCTGAGAGGTTCTGGAAAGAGTGATCGTATCTACACCATTGATTGCAGGACTGATAGTAAACTCGATCACACCACCATTCAGATCATTAAGAGCAGCTCCGACCAAAGCCTTACTGATCGTAAGTGATGCTGTATTTACTTCGTACTTATTGTTTACAGCTACAGAATTCTCTGTGTCTGCAACGATAGCTACTGTTGTGTCACCTGTGACACTTACATTGGAGTAACCTGCTGCCGTCTGGGCATTAGTCAGGTTCTCTTCTACTGTGTAAGTTACACCTGCAGGGATGTTGGAAAGTACAACGCTGTCGCCATTTGCAAGG
>Ga0129307_1000081_pt1 | contig 153148 bp, 134 predicted proteins | sample P1105metagenome_FD_94437 | JGI IMG/M metagenome (GOLD analysis project Ga0129307, IMG submission 94437) | Capybara group fecal microbial communities from Wisconsin, USA - P1105 metagenome | ecosystem: Host-associated > Mammals > Digestive system > Large intestine > Fecal | place: USA... | reverse complement strand
GTTCTCATCGAGGATGTAGTCGATTGGGCTGGTGGTCTGGTCGTAGACGATCACGATGGGTTCACCCTGGACAGGCTCGTAAGCGGTCTGGTAACCGTCCTTGGCGGCTTGGCCGTCGTAGGCGGGGCCAGCATAGATGTGGCCAGTGTAGTAACCTTGAGCGTTGGTCGTGAAGTTGTAGGTGTGGCTCACACCGAACTCGTCTTGGCCAATCATGGTCACGGTAGCACCAGCGATGCCGGTGGTGCCGTCCTGTTCGTAGACGTGACCGTCCACATTGCCGTAGCCAGAGACCTTCACGGTGACAGGATCACTCGGGGCGCTTTCGCCTTCGTCGTACACGGCGGTGACATAATAGGTGTAACCTTCCATGTTGTACTCCAGAGGACCGTCGGTGTAGGTGGAGTTGCTGATGTTGTTCACCTGAGTGTTACCAATCAGTTCACCGTCACGATACACGTTGTAGAAACGATAGGTGCGGTCGACAACAGCGTTCCAGTTGAGGACGATCTGTTCGTCGTCGAACACAGTGTAGTCAACAGCGGTGAGGTTGGTCGGGATGTTGAGGTGAGTGGTGAAGCCCCAGATCGGGCTGCTCACGCCCTCCGGGCAACCGTCGTTGTTGAACTCGACGTGCCAGAAGTAGTTGGTGTTGTTCCACAGGTTGCGCACCGTGTAGCTGTTAGCCAGTTCAGTGGTGAAGCTGCCATCTGCAGGATACATGATCGTCTGCGGGTGGTTGGGATCCGGGTAGTAGGTGCTACCGAAGACCAGTCTCCAACCAGTGGCATAGGCGGGGATGTTCCAACGCAGGGTCACGCTGCCGGGTTCAACCTCGTCGGCGTCGTCGGCAGGAGTCGGGTTGAAGGCAAAGCCTTCGGCCTCGACATCCGGGCAAGGCATGTCTTCGGCGTTGATGGTGACCTCGAGGTCAGCATCGGTCGAAGAGGCAACCAGGTAGTAGGTACCAGCCTGAACGGCGGCGTTGACGATCTCAGGACCATAGGCCATTTCGCCAGCAGGAGTCGGTTCCGGACCAGGAGTCGGAGTGGTAGGAACATCGATATTGATGTCGTCAATAGCGGTGCAGTAACCATAACCGTCATAGCTGATGAAGGCAATGTAATAAGTACCAGTGAGGCTGCTCAGGTCGATAGTAACCGTCTGCCAGCTATTGCTCTGGAGTTCGTTGGCATTCGGGAAGATGGTCCAAGGACCATTGAGAGAGGTACCATAACCTACCGAAAGGTCGTTCTGGTCACCAGACCAATCCGGAGTGGCATAGGCAAAACTCATCGTGCCTGCACCGTTCAACTCAATGGCAGGAGAGATGAAGTAGTCATTACCATAGGCACCATTACCGTCGATATAAAGCGAGTAAGTACCATTGTAGGCAGGTACTTCGTCCCAGTAATCTTCCGTATCGACATACCAGTCATTGTAGACACTACCGTCGGTCCAACCCTCGGGCGGGAAGTTACCATCCTCGAAGTCAACGATGCTTTCGCGAGCGACAGCACGACCATTGGCCTTGAAGATGATGTTGGCGCGGTTGGTGGCCGAGGTATACATCGAGTAGGTCTGGCTCGTCATGTCATAGACCTCGTAGTCATCATAGTCATAAGTCATGGCAGTGAAGCCCGGGTTGTGGGTCTGCCAGCTCACGCTACCTTGCCAATCGCCGTTAAGTCTTTGGCAAACGACCAGCACGTTGCTGTGGCCATCCCAAGCGAAGTTGCCGGCATTGAACTCAAACTCATTCCATTGGCCAGCCACGGGCAGCACGTCGGCGCCAGTATAGACGAGGGTCATACCAGCGGTGGTGTGCGAGGTAGCGGTCAGTTCGCTGTCGCTCACGTTGGCCATCCAAATGCTGATGCCATTTTGGGCCGTGGTGCAGGTGGTCGAACTCACATACCAGCTCAAGCTCGTCATCGGGGCGGTGGTCACACCGGCCTCGGTCAGCTCGGAAGCGAGGAAGAGGTTCTCACCGATGGAGTAGTTCCACAGGGTGTGGAAGGGGAAGTAGGTCGAAGTAGTGGTCGAAGTCTCGTCGCCAATCATGGCTTCGAAGCTGCCGCCGGTGGCACCGCCGCCATTGGCGCTGGGGCCAGTGTAGTAGTTATCGGCCATGGGGCCGCCTTCGCCTTCAAAGCCCTCACGATAGAGAGCCACCTTGCCGTTTTCACCAGCAGTGACACTGGCGTTCAGCATGACGTCATTTTCAAACACGAGTTTGTAGACGGCATCGTAGCCTTCCGGAATCTCGGGGAAAGGCAGGGTGTAGTCGTTGTGAAGCTGCATGTTGTGGGCCGTCTGAGGCACTTCCACGAAGGGGAATTCAGTGGCCTCTTCGCAAGCCAGCTCCCATACATCGGGAGTCAGAGGCTCGTAGAGCTCAACCACGACGGGCCAGATGTGGGCCGAACGGTTGCCTTCGGTGATGGCAACAAATTGACGCTCGACGATACCAGCCTCAGTGGCGTTGGTGCCCATGGTCAGCTGCACGCCTTCCTCGTCAACCACCTGGAAAGGCAGTTCTTGACCTTCAACGCTGAACATGCCATCGCTGGGCGTGAAGTCGAGGACGGTCACCGTGTAGCGGCGACCCTCGGTGTACATCGTGAACTCGAAGGGTTCCATCCAAGCGTTGATCGGGCGGACGCCGAGGTTCAGGGAGTCGATGACTTCCTCTTCACCGTCCATGTACTTCACATGGAGCTGGTCCTCAACGAGGCCACCGCCGCCACCGCCACCAGCGATGTAGGTGAAGGTGGTCTTGGGCAGGAAGTTGCGCTGCGTGGCGGTGATGTCGCTCAGGCTGCTGTAGCTGTAGCCTTGGACGGAAGCACCGTTCACAGTTTCACCAGCCCAAGAAATGGACTTGTAGTTACCCGTGGTCGTCAAATAGAAACCAACGAGCAGGTTACCGCCATTGTAGGTGTAAGGGGCGGTAAAATTGACGGTCATCGTGCTGCCCGTGCCATCAAGAGTACCAGTGTAAACAGTGGTAGCTCCTGTGGTGCCAGTGAAGTCACTGACGGTGGCATCGCTCACCTCTTTCACGAAAACTTGGAACGTTCCCGTCCAAGCCTCCGTAGCGGGAGAGCTGATACCAAAGGTCAGGCCGCTGATTTGGCCGCCATTCATTACGCTCAACTCGGAGGCGGGATAAACCATCTCGCACTTCAAGTAAGCATCGGCGTAAAAGCCGTAAACCGGCACGTATCCGTTGGTAGCACTACCATCGTGTACGGTCAGTTCGTCTGCTCTCACAAAGCCAGTAAAGGCAAGCAAGAGCATCATCATCAAAGAAAATACTTTCTTTTTCATAATGAATGAATTAAGTTAATAAATAAGTGAATTGAATTGATTTCCAACATATAAAAGCGTAACGCCTCGTCATAGGGCATGACGAAGGACGGATTTTTTCTAAGCATACAAGCGTATGAATGCATAAAAAACGCGTTTTTTTGTTGTCTAGACACCTATAAGACACGCGCGTGAGGATTTACCCCTAGTTACTTTGTGGATTTTTAGGGTACAAATTGTGGAATTTTAGGATACAAAGACAAAAAAAAGGCGGAAAGCATCGCTCTCCGCCCCTTCTGACAGGTTTTTCTTCACATCAGATCCACTTCACCAACGGGAAGTCCTGACGATGCGGCAGCATCTTGTTGGTGGGATACACACGGAAGGTGAAATCATACACACCAGCACGCTTGATCGGCACTTTGATGTAGTACTTCACCCAGCGGTCGCCCGAGTCGACGAGTTTCATCTTGTGGACAGCGGTGATCTCGTCCACCTGGTCGTTGGTCTTCTTGCCAAAGAGCAGCTCGATGGCGAGGTCGCCAGGCTCAAGGTCGGGCGTGAGCAGCGTAATCTCAGCGATGAACTGCTCGCCGAAGGTCAAAGGACGCACGTTGGTGTCGGGCAGGATGAGCGACTTCACCTCCACCTTGTCCCAGTTGTTGCGCACGCGCGTCTTCCATGCATTGATTTCGAAAGCCTTCTGGTAACGGTTGGCACGCATCCAGTGGGTGCGATCGATCAACTTGTTATAGTACCTCTCGAAGTAGTCGTCCATCATGCGTTTCATGGTGAAGCACGGCGAGATTTCGTTGAGGCACTTCTTCATGGCGGCCACCCATCCCGTAGGCACCTCATGCACATTGCGGGCATAGTAGAGCGGTACGATCTCGTTTTCCAATGTGTTGTAGATCGTCTCGGCATCCATCTCGTCCTGATAGCGCTGGTCCTGATAGGTGCGCTTCTCCTGGATGGCCCAGCCGGCGTCGGGACGATAGCCTTCGGCCCACCAGCCGTCCAAGACGGAGAAGTTGAGCACGCCATTCATCACGGCCTTCTCACCACTGGTGCCAGAGGCTTCGAGCGGACGTGTCGGCGTGTTGAGCCACACATCCACACCACTGGTCAGGCGGCCTCCGAGTTCCATATCGTAGTTGCTGATAAACAATATCTTACCGATAAACTCGGGACGACGCGAGATGTCAATAATCATCTTGATGAGGTCTTGACCCGCCTTGTCGTTGGGGTGTGCCTTACCGGCAAAGAGGAAGATGACGGGACGCTTCGGGTCGTTGACGAGTTGCGACAGGCGCTCCAAGTTGCCAAACAGCAGGTGGGCACGCTTGTAGGTGGCAAAACGACGGGCGAAGCCGACAATCAACGCATTCTCGTTCAAGCTATTGACAGTCTGCATGATGAGTTTCGGGCTCTCCTGACGTTGACGCATGTCTTCCTTGATCTTATCACCCAGATAGGCAATCAGTTCGTGTTTCAGCTGCTTGCGGATGTCCCAAATCTTCTCATCCGGCACCTCGTAGATTCGCTCCCACATCTTCACATCCGACTGGGTGTCGATGTAATCGGGGCCGAAGGTCTCCTTATAGAGGCGCTGCCAGAGACGGTTGCTCCACGTGGGCAGGTGCACGCCGTTGGTGACATAACCGATGTGGTTTTCCTCGGCGAAATAACCCGGCCACAACGACTGGAACATCTCCCTCGACACGCGGCCGTGGATCTTGCTCACGCCGTTCACCTCTTGGCTGAGGTTGGTGGCCAACACGCTCATCGAGAACTTCTCGTTCGGGTTGTTGGGGTTGAAACGACCCAAGCCCATGAAGCGTTCCCAGCTGATGTTCATGCGGTTGGCATAGTGCGGCATATAGGTACGAATGAGGTGCTCCTCGAAAGCGTCGTGACCCGCGGGCACAGGCGTATGCGTCGTGAACAAGGTGGAAGCTCGCACCAACTCAAGCGCGACATCGAAATCGAGGTTGTGCTTGTTGATGTATACACGCAGACGCTCCAAGCCACTGAATGCGGCGTGGCCTTCGTTGCAGTGGTAGATGGTAGGCTTCACGCCCATGGCTTCCAGGAGACGGATACCGCCCACGCCGAGGAACATCTCTTGCTTGATACGCATCTCGCTGTCGCCGCCATAGAGTCGGCTCGTGATGCCACGGTCCTCGGCCGAGTTCTCCTCGATGTCGGTATCAAGGAGGTAAAGCCCTATCCTACCCACGCTGACGCGCCAAGCCTTAGCGTAAACCGAGCGGCCTGGGAAGGCTATGCTCACCTTCACCCATTCACCTTGTTCGTTAAGCACCGGTATCAGTGGCAACTGAGAGAATTTCTGCGGGATGTACTCGGCGCGCTGTTCGCCAGAGACAGTAATCTCCTGGGCAAAATAGCCGAAACGATACAGCAAACCGATGCCCACCATATTGGCGTTAGAGTCGGAGGCCTGCTTCATGTAGTCGCCAGCCAAGATGCCAAGGCCGCCAGAATAGATCTTAAGGCTCTTCATCAAGCCGTATTCCATGCTGAAATAAGCGATGAGGTCCTTCTGCTGCGTAGGCTGTGCCATATATGCCTTGAACTGGTCGTAGACCTTGTTGAGGCGTTCGACGAAGTCCGAATTGTTTTCCAAGTCCTTGATCTGCTCAACGGAAAGGCCTTCCATCAAGGCGACGGGGTTTTGCTCCGTGGCTTTCCATGCCACTGGGTCGATGCTCTCAAACAGTTCGATGGCATCCACGTTCCAGCACCACCAAATGTTACGCGAGAGCTCTTCGAGCTTCTTCATCTCGGGCGAATAGACGGGTTTCACCAGCACCTTCTTCCAACTCGGCGTGTCGTTCTTCTGGTAGACCACCTCATGCATCATATCAGCGTATGGCACAGGCTCCATCATGTAATGGCGGCCACCTGCTTTCTCCAAAGCCACATCCCAAGCCTTCTGATAGCTGACAATCAAGTCTTTCCAAAGCAGTTTTTCTGCCACTTGCAAGGCGGCTTCCGACACTTTTGCCATGCCTTTGTCAGTCATATTTAAGAAACGACGCAAAGCGGAGACAATCTCTTCGATCACCTTGTCATTGTCGCCCACCTGACGCGAAACCACGGTAACAGCTTCGTTGCCCTTGCATTCCTGCTGGACAAACTTGCCAAAACCCGAGACATCGGAAGTCAAGGTCGGGATGCCCAAGGCCACGCTTTCAAGCGGCGTATAGCCCCAAGGCTCGTAATACGACGGGAACACCGAGAAATCGAAGGCAGAGAGGAACTCGGAATAGGTCAGGTTGAAGATGCCGTCGCTGCCGTTGAGGTAAGCGGGGACAAACATCACCTTCACCTTGTCGTTGGCGTCGTTTTGCAGACCCGAGTTACGCAGGGTGTTCAGGATGGCATCGTTCTCATACTCAAAGATATGGTGCGTAGCGGGGAAGTCGGTATGCCCCATGATGGCGTTGGTGCCGTCGAGGCGGTGTTGCAGGTCCTTGGAGGGGCCAGCGATGTTGGCCGGCACGGCAATCACGCCCAGGACGGTGCGGTTCAGGTTCTTATCTGCGTTAAGACGGCGTAGGGCCTCGATGAAGAGGTCGATGCCTTTGTTCTTGAACTCGTAACGGCCGCTGTTGAGCACCATCAGGCAGTTCGGGTCGAGGGTCTCGCCGCACAAGGTCCCGGCGATTTTCAAGATCTGCTCGCGTGTCGCCTTGCGTTTTTCGGCGAACTCGGCGTTATCTTTCCTAAAGGTATGGTCGATGCCGTTTTTGGTCACCACATCGGGCTTACGATAGAGGAACTGCTCGCACTCCTGCGCCGTTATGTCGCTCACCGTCGTGAAGGAATCGGCATTCTTGGCCGCCTTCTGCTCCATCGACTGCTGCGAGACCACATTGAACTGCATGGCCATCACCGAAGGCAGATAGGTCTTCAGGTTGTCGTACAACGGCAATCCGTTGCCTGAGATGGCACGGCCGAGATAGGTGGCGTGCGTGGTGAACACCGTGGCAATCTGCGGACAATGCTCCTTCAGATAAAGCACGCCCGAGCCCGTCATCCATTCGTGGAACTGTGCCACGATGTTGCTTGTTTGCTGCAAATAGAAGTTGCAGAAACTCTCGATCACCTGACCGGCGGCATAGCCAAACAACACGGGCTCAATATAATCCCACTGGCCGCGGATGCTGTCCAATTCATACTGTTCCCATAGGTGGCCAAGGATCTCGTTCTTGGTCTGATAAAGCGGGGTGTAGTCCACCAGGATGGCGATGGGGCTGCTTTCGATTTTCCAATGGCCGATACGGAACTTCAGGCCTTGGCTCAATGCCCTTTCGCGCCACTCGGGAAAGAGGTCGTTGTCTTCCACAAAATATAGCGTCTCGTGTGATTCCTTGACCACATCAGGTCCTACCGTAATATAATGGTCGTCAAGCAGTTGACGCATCACATTCGACTTCGTGGAGAGCACCGTATAGATGCCGCCCACCATGTTACACACTTCCCAAGAGGTTTCAAAAAGGTATTCGGGGTTTTTCATTCGTATTTATTAAAATTAAAAATTAAAAACTATATAGAGATTCCCTTCGGGAATGGAGTACGTTTTCTTGTTGTCCAGCGGCGGTAAAGAACAGCATTTGACATGTAACAGTTGCCACCGCCGCAGGATAACCCTTACTCCTACTCCATTCCCCGCAGGGGAATCTTGTTACTCTACTTTTGCCACTTTTTTCGCCTTCGCCAACTTCGTCACCCTATCGGTGAAATCCGTCAGCACATTCATGTAGTTGACATAGGCGTCATACGGCGAAGCATAGTGGTTGAAGTACTTATGCACCACACCGTCGGAGAGCCACTTCGTGCACATATAGTAGAAATGGTCGGAGGTCTGGAGCATGGTCCAGTCCTGCTGCAGCTCCTCGTCCTTGATGCGATGCACCTTGGCGTTGAGTTCGTACAAGGTACGGAAGGCGTCGTCCTGCAAGGGGTTGCCAAGCCAGGCCGTGAGGTCGCGCTCCTCGTCGCTCCACGACAGCACATTGGGCACATTGACGGCGCTCACCGGCTGCAGCTTCTTAGCCAGTTCCTGCGGTGTGGCAAACTTGAACTTGCTACCCTTCAGAATGGCACCAGGCAAAGCCTCCATGAAGTTGAAGATGCCCGTCTCGGCACTCTGGTGCTCGCCAAAGGTCTCGTAGTCCATGAAGATGTTGACCACCTCTTCCTCCTCAGGCAAGGCGTTCAGCCAGTTGACGAAGTCCTCGGCGCGGAAACCGTCCTGCACGAAGCGGAAGGCGATCTCGTCGCTGAACTTAAAGTTGCGGAGCAGCACTTTCAGCTTCGGGTTGATGGCGTTGGCGTACATATAGTTGGGGCTCTTCCAACCTAAGATGTGCTTGGCACCTTCGGTGAGCATGAGGTTGTAGCCCATGTCGGCCACGGCAGCACCGATTTCATCGCTGTAGATCAACTCGGTGTTGCGGAAGGTCTTCGGCGTGACGCCAAACACCTCTTTCATCTTGTGCTTGTGGGCCGTCACCTGGCGCTTGAACTCGTCGGGATTCGACAGCGAAGCCAAGGAATGGGCGTAGGTCTCGGAAAGCACCTCTACCCTACCCGTGGCGACCAGCTTCTGGAAGCTCTCCAGCACCTCAGGTGCGAACTGCTCCATCTGCTCGATGACCACGCCCGAGAACGAGAACGCGAACTTGACCTTGTCGCCAAACTTGTCGATCTGGCGCATCAGGAGTTCGTTCATGGGCAGGTAGCACTTCTCGGCCACGCGCCGCATGATCATACGGTTGCTGTAGTCGTCATAGTAATAGTGTTTCTTACCGATTTCGAAGAAACGATACGTGCGGAGCCTGTAAGGCTGATGCACTTGGAAATAGAAACAGATTGACTTGCTCATATCTAGTATTTTTTATTATTCGCTAATTAAACCACAGATTCATAAACTGCCTTGATCTTCTTTGCGGCGGCTTCCCATTTGAGGCTGTCCACCTCATCCTTGCCTTCGTCCTTGAAGCAGTCGGCCAAAGGCTTGTAGTGGCAAAGGCCATAGATGGCGTCGGCCAGGCCGTTGATGTCCCAGAAGTCGACCTTCAAAGCGTGCTTGACGACCTCGGAGACACCCGACTGCTTGCTGATGACCACCGGCACATTCAGGCGCATGGCCTCCAACGGCACGATGCCGAACGGCTCGGAGATGGACGGCATGACGAACACGTCGGTCATGGCGAACATCTGGTCGACGGCCTCGCCCTTCAGGAAGCCCGTGAAGTGGAAGTGGCTGCCCATGCCGAGCTGCGCCACACGGCGGATCATCTTCTCAAGCATGTCGCCCGTGCCTGCCATCACGAAATGGATGCTCGGGTCGACCTGGTGGATCTTGTAGGCCGCCTCGATGAAGTACTCGGGGCCTTTCTGGTAGGTGATTCTTCCGAGGAAGGTCACCACCTTGGCATCCAAACCACTGCGTTCGTATTCCGACTTGGGCTTGTCGTTAGGCTCCACGGCGTTGTGCACCGTCACCACCTTGGCGGGGTCGATGCCGTATTTGTTGATGACGATATTTCTAGTCAGGTTACTTACCGTAATCACGCGGTCGGCAGCCTCCATGCCCCTGCGCTCGATGGCATACACATCCGTGTTGATGTTCTCGCCCGAGCGGTCGAACTCAGTGGCGTGCATGTGCACCACCAACGGTTTGCCTGTGGTCTCCTTCGCCGCGATGCCTGCCGAATAAGTCAGCCAGTCATGGGCGTGGATGACGTCGAAGTCGTATTTCGTGGCCAACGACGAGCCTATCAAGGCATAGCGTGCCACCTCTTCCATGAGGTTCATACCGTATTTGCCCGAGAACTGGTAGTTGCGGGCAAACACCGAACCTGAGCGGTTGAAATGCTCCACCACATGGCGGTCGCTTTCCAGCACATTGGCGAAGTTCTCCGGCCCGACATACGGGATGATGTTAGAGCCAATCTCCATGTACTGCACGCGCTCCCAATAGCTGCGGTCTTTCTCGTGGTCGATGTCGATGGTCACGTCGCTGGCGTTGAGCAGACGCACGTTGGTCTCATCCTCATCGCCATAGGCACGTGGCACCACGAAGAGCACGTCCACATCGTTCTTGGCTAAGCCTTTGGTCATGCCGAAGCAAGCCGTTCCGAGGCCACCGGTAATATGGGGCGGGAACTCCCACCCAAACATCAGGACTCTCATTTTGAGCCTCCTTTCTTATTTAGTTCATCAATCAGGTAATGCAGGTAGAGCAAGGCACCCACGCTCGTCGACTGCGAGATGCAACCTCTTGCCTCGAAGGGCGGGTTGCCGTCGTAAATCTCCGACACCGTGCCGATGCCGTTGTCCTTGATGGCCTCCTCGAAGCCATTATACAGGTCTTCCAGATAAGGCAACGAGGTCTTACCAAACAATTTCACCGAGAGGTCAGCGTAGAACATAATCAGCCACGGGAATGTCGAGCCATTGTGGTAGGCACGTTCGCGTTCATTGTGGCTGCCAATGCAGATGCCCTTGTAGTTCTCGTCGTTGGGCGACAGCGAACGGATGCCGCGTGTCGTCAGCAGTTCAGAATGGGCGATGTCGAAGGCACGTTTCTGCATCTCGTCGCTCATGGGGCTAAAGGGCAAGGCGGCGGCCAGCATCATGTTGGGTCTTACCTGCTCGTTTCTCTCGTTGCTGTTCACAAAGTCGTAGAAGCCCTTGGTCGCTTTATTATAGAAGGTGTCGGCAAACGAGGCCTTCACCTTGTCGGCCAACTCCTGCCATTTCTTGAGCAGCGTGCTCTTCGGTTCGGCGGCTTTCAGTAGTTCTACACCATAACGCAGGGCGTTAAACCAAAGGGCATTCACTTCAATTGCCAAGCCAGTACGCGGGGTCCAAGGTTTGCCTTGGGCGAAGACGTTCATCCAGGTGAGGGCCAAATCGCGGTTGCCGGCATAAAGCAGACCGTTGTCCAAAGTATGCACGTTGAAGTCCGTGCCCGCGATGAAGCTCTCCAAAATGGTCGTCATCGGCTTCTTGTATTTCTTCCAGATGTCCTTCTTGTCCTTGCCGAGCATTTTCTCGTAAAGCTGCAGCACGTAGAAGAACCACAACGGCGAGTCGACCGCAGTGAAATAGAGGCTCTTCTGATAGTAACGGTGCGGGAAGAACGGTCCTTGCATCCTCGAGACGAGGTAATCAAGTGCCGCAGTAAAAGTCTTCTCGTCGCCTTGCGCCAAAGCGATGCCTGGCAAAGCGAGGAAGGTGTCGCGGCTGCAGGAGCCGAACCATGGGAATCCGGCCCATAGTTTCGTGCCGTTCGCATCACGGATGATGAACTGGTCGGCGGCCTTCACGAGGCAATCCTCGTAGCTCGTCTGGGGCAACAACCTCTTCACCTCTGCCTCGCACTGCCGCTTGATGGCCGCAGGGCTTTCTTCCTTGAGGCTCACCGAGAGAATCACCGTGTCGCCTTGTTTCATCTGAAGCTCGAAGAATCCCGGGACAAATTGGTCCTCGACGGCATCGTAGCCGCGTTCCTGCTCGCGGATGTAGAACATATTATAGTACCAATGTGGCACATGCGTGTATTCCGCCGCGCGCGAGAACTGCAGGTAGAGCCGCGAGTAGTCCTTGTATAGTTGCCACGAAGCACCGTTCTTCACCAGGTCCACCTTACGGCTGGCCTCATGGTTCTCGTGCGTCAGCATGTGGACGTTGCGGAAGGCCAAGAAAGGCAGCACGCGCAGGGTGATGGGCACCACAGATTCGCGCAAGGTGTAACGCACAAAGAGTCGTGCCTCCGTAGCGGAGAAGATCAGCTCCTTGTCGAGCACCACATTGCCGATGCGGTAGGTCAGCTTCGGCATGGGGTCGGCAGTGAAGTCGCGAAGGTATTTGTGGCCACGCGGAGCGAAGATGCCATCGGGGTACATGTGTACGCCAAGATGGAACTCCTCCTTATTCTCAATAATGGTCTCGTCGAGGCTCGACAACAGCACGTGGTTGTTGTTGTCCAGCTGCGGCTGCGGCACCACCAAGAGGCCGTGGTATTTTCGAGTGTTGCAGCCAATCACCGTGGTGGCAAGGAATGCGCCTAAAGCGTTGGAACGCAACACTTCACGGTTGAGCGTAAACTCCAGATTGACCAGTTTCTTTTTATCCCAGGAAATGTAACTCATGTTAGTTTTTTATTCTAAATAATCTACAAAAATAATGTTTTTCTTTAATGCAAACAAAAAAGACAACATTTTTTATCTTTGCAGCCCAGATTTAAGCATCAAAATCCAATACAATGACAAAAAAACTTATCAACATGATTGCTTTAAGCGTCATCACCTTGGCTTCGTGCACCTCCAAGCCTGAACAAAAGGCCGAGGTCGAAAGCCCAAATCCCTTCCTCAGCGAATACACGACACCTTTCCAGGTGCCGCCGTTCGACCAAATCAAGAACGAGCACTACATGCCTGCCTTCGAGGCCGGCATCAAAGAGCAACAGGCCGAAGTGGAGGCCATCTGCAACAATGCCGAGCCTGCCACCTTTGAGAACACCATCCTGCCTTTCGACAAGTCGGGCAAGATCCTCGACCGCGTCAGCAATGTGTTCTTCAACCTCAATGAATGCCTCACCAACGACGAGATGATCGCCATCGCCGAGCAGGTGTTGCCCATGCTCTCGAAGCACAGCGATGCCATCATGATGAACCCGAAACTTTTCGAGCGCATCGACTATGTGTATCAGCACCGCAATGAGATGGACCTCGACGACCAACAGATCCGCGTGGTGGAGAAGTACCATCAGGACTTCATCCGCAGCGGCGCTGGCTTGGATGCCGAGCAACAAGCCGAGCTGAGCCAAATCAACGAGCAACTCTCCACCTTGAGCTTGCAATTCGGCAACAACCTGCTGAAGGAAAACGCGGGTTACAAACTGGTTGTGGAGAATGAAGCCGACCTGGCGGGTCTGCCGCAGACCAGCATCGACGCCGCCGCCGAGCAAGCCAAGGCCGACGGCATGGAGGGCAAGTGGGTGTTCACCCTGAGTAAGCCCAGCCTCATCCCCTTCCTGCAGTTTGCCGATAACCGCGACCTGCGCGAGCAGATGTACAAGGCCTACTACAACCGTGGCGACAACAACAACGAGTACGACAACAAGAGCCTCATCAACGAGATGTGCAAGCTGCGTGTGCAGAAAGCCAAGCTCTTCGGCTATGACAACTACGCTGACTACGTGCTAGCCGTCAACATGGCGCAAGACTCAAAGACCGTCGACAAGTTCTTGATTGACATCTTCAACCCTGCCCAGCAACTCGCCAAAAAGGAGTTGGCCGAGATGCAGGCCATCGCCGACAAGGAAGGCGCCAACATCAAGCTCGAAGGCTGGGACTGGTGGTACTACGCCGAGAAACTCCGCAAGGCCAAATACGACTTCGACGAGAACTACATCAAGCCTTACCTCACCGTGGATAACGTGCGCAACGGCATGTTTGAGGCCGCCAACAAGCTCTATGGCGTCACCTTCACCAAGAACGAGAACCTGCCCATCTACTATCCTGGCGTGGAGACTTACGAAGTGAAGGAAGCCAACGGCGACTTCCTCGGCATCCTCTACCTCGACTACTATCCGCGCGAGTCGAAGAGCGGCGGTGCCTGGTGCACCAGCTTCCGCGAGAGTGGTTACGACATCGAGGGCAACAAGGTCTATCCCGTTGTCTCCCTGGTGATGAACTTCACCCCTGCCTCGGGCGACACCCCTGCCCTGCTCACTTGGGACGAGACCGAGACTATGTGGCATGAGTTCGGTCACTCGCTGCACGCCTTCTTCTCCGACGGCCTCTACGACCGCACCTGCGGCAACGTTCCCCACGACTACGTGGAGATGCCTTCGCAAATCATGGAAAACTGGGTGGCCGAGCCCGAGGTCATCCGCATGTATGCCAAGCACTACCAGACCGGTGAAGTCATGCCCGACAGCCTCATCAACAAAATCGAGAACAGCGCTTTGTTTAACCAAGGCTTCATGACCACCGAGCTCATCGCCGCCTCCATCCTCGACATGAAGTACCACGAGCTGACCGAGGCCCAAGACCTCGACGTCGACGCTTTCGAGAAACAACAGATGGATGCCATCGGCCTGATGCCTGAGATCCTGCCTCGTTACCGCAGCACGAACTTCAGCCACATCTTCAACGGTGGCTACAGCGCTGGCTACTATGCCTACACCTGGGCTGAGGTACTCGACAAGGATGCCTTCAATTACTTCAAGACCTCTGGCGACCTCTTCAATCCTGAGTTGGCTGCCTCGTTCCGTAAGAACTGCCTGCAGGAATGCGGCAACGACGAGGGCATGGTGCAGTACCGCAAGTTCCGCGGCCAAGACCCGGACTATGAACCTTACTTGAAGGCTCGCGGGCTGAAGTAATAACAAAGAGATTCCCGCCTGGCGGCGGGAATGGAATACCATAATAAACGTAACTAGCGGCGGCTTGAGACCGTTACCACCTGGTAACTGTTTCTTGCCGCCGCTTCGCGTCATTGAGCAAGCAGGCATGTCATCCCTGCGCTGGGATGAGGGGAGCATGGGATCTATGCCTGCGAATCGCTTTATTTCCTTCCTTTTCTCTTGAAAGAAAAGGAAGCGAAAAGTTCAAGGCCGCCTTCATCGGACCTCCCCGCGGCTGTCTAAACACCTGACTTTCAAGTCGGGTAGTGCATTCGGAGAATGCAAACGCAAGCGCCCCTCCCTGAAAGTCAAGTGCTTAGCCATCCCTTGCGAGCGCTTCCCCGCCCGGCGGCCAGACCCACGCACCCTACCCAGTCTAGGTTAGGCGTTCCCGCCCACGGTGTCCGTTGTTTTCACTTTCATCCTTAACGACACACTCACACCCCATACCCTCATGGCGGACTTGATCCGCCATCCCCTACGCTATAGTGACACCCCTCCGCTCATAAGATTGCGGGCCTCCGCCCGCAATGACGGTTAAAGGGGCGGTTTGTCATTATTGGCTCAGATTCCCCGCGAAGCGGGAACCTCATTAAGCAAAAAAAGGCCACCACGAATGTGATGGCCTTTTTTGATATTCTTTGCAGTAGGCTTATCCAAACAACTTCTTGTTGTTCTCCAGCAACTGTGAGAGTTGGTCGATTTCCTTCGTCTTCAGCTTGAGTTCGGGGAGGAAACGCTCGAAGTTGCCGAGCCCGTGCATGTCGGAGCCGATGTAGTTGTAAAATCCCTCTTTCAGGAGGTAATGTGCCTTGGCCTCGGCTGCCTCGCCATACACACCCGCCAACGACAACAGGTTCAACTGGAACTTGTAGTTCTTGTCCTTCCAACGCGCATAGTTGGCATTGTTGGCGTACTCATAGCGCTCAGGGTGGGCGATGACTGGTTGCAGCCCTTCAAGCATGATCTCATAAATCATCTCAGTGATGCCGTGCTCATACATCATATACGACGTCTCGCAAAGCACATGGGTATTGTCCTTGTCCAGAAACAGGAAGCCCTGCTTGAAATGCTCCATAAAACGGGCATCCAACATATACTCAGCCGCCAAGCGCAACTCGATCTTGCTGACCTTCGCCGCCTCTGCCTTGAAGGCCTCAAACTTGGTCGTGATGCTGTTCCTGTCGTTGTCGGGATAGTCCTTCATGAAATGCGGCGTGAGGATCATCTTGCTGACGCCACGCTTCTCCAACACCTCGAGGGCGTGCAACGACTTCTCGGCGGTGGCAAAGCCATCGTCGACGCCAGGCAACAAGTGACAATGAATGTCACAAGCGCCTTTGAAAAAGTCGTCGGGGAGTCGGTGTTTGAAACTGAACATGGTTTAATCCTTGCCGTCGTCTTTGTTTAACGACTTGCTTGAGCTGGAATGATGATGGTGATGGTGGTGCTTATCCTTCTTGAAAAGGCGTTGGTACCATTTCTTCTTTTTCTTTTCCTCGTCACTGCCGTAGCCATAACCATAGCCGTAACCATAGCCATAACCGTAGCCGTAGCCATAACCATAACCGTAGCCATAGTAGCCATAGCCGCGTTTCTTCTTCGCCACCGAGTTAAGCACGAGGCAGAGGTTCGGGAACTTACCGTCCTTGTAGAACTTGTCGACGTCGAAGAGCAAACGCTTGTCGGTCTTGCCCGCTCTCAGCACGAAGATGGTGGTATCGGCCACGCGCTTCACGATGTCGGAGTCGGCCACCATACCCACTGGCACGTTGTCCAAGAAGATGTATTCGTAGCGCTTGCGCAGCTCGGCGATCATATCATCCAGACGCGTGCTCATGAGCAACTCAGCCGGGTTGGGCGGGATGGGACCTGCAAAGATAATATCCAGGTTCGGGATGTTAGGATCTGAATGGATGATATCGTCGATGTTGTCGGTCTTACCAGAAAGGTAGTTAGACACGCCCACCTTCACGTTGCTGTCGAACACCTTCGAGAGGGTGCCCTTACGGATGTCCAAGTCGACCAGCACCGTCTTACGCGAGGCGAAGGCAAAGCTACCTGCCAGGTTGGACGACACGAAGGTCTTGCCCGACGACACCATGAACGAAGAGAACATGATGACATGCGCACCTTCCTTGCGGTCCTTCATATACTCCAAACTGGAGCGTATGAGACGGAACGACTCGGAGAGCGAGTCACGCCCGTTCTCGCGCACCACGATGGAATGGGCTTCCAAGCCCTTCTCGAAAGGCACGTCGCCCAAGAAAGGCGCATTCGTGCTCTTCTGCACGTCTGCCCTGTCGTGCACCGAGGTATCCAGCAACTTCCGAAGCAACATAATGACGGCGGGGATGGCTAAGCCAATGAGTATGCCCGTCATAACATTCTTCTTCTCATCAGGCGCCACAGGTTTTAGGTTGGGTTGGGCATAGTCAATCACACGAGAGGTGGCTTCCAACTGTGGGCTTGTAAGCAACAATTCTTCGCGTTTGGTGAGCAACTGCAAGTAGAGCTTCTCCTTGATATTCTGCATACGGCCCACCTCGTTCAGCTCTAACTGGGCTGTAGGCACCGATTGAATCTGGGCGTTGGCGATGCTGCGTTCGCGATCAGCAGCATCGATACGTGTTTGTAAGCCTTGGAGACCGCTTTCTAACATAGCCAAGATGGAGGAGCGAAGTGTACGTTGCGACTCCTGCAAGTTGACGGCCACAGGGTTATTCAAGGTACCATCGGCCCTATAGCCTTCCAAAATGGTCTGATTATCATTATATTTATTGATAATGGCTGCTGCGTCCTCGCTCACGCTGACCGCGCCAACGGGTATCGCTTGGCCTTCATTGTTTTCAATGAAATTAATCAAGAAACGCACATTGCCTGCCTGATCGCGCAACTTCTTCGCTTCCTCGGTTGAAGCGGCGCTGCTGGCGATATAGGTCTGGCCAAATGATTTCGTATCAATCAGGTTATGCGAACGCTTGAAGTTAACAAAAACCTGTTCGTAATCCTGGATGTCGTTCATCAGGTAATTGATACGGTCGTTGATGAACGATTCTGAATAGTCCAAAATCCGTTGTTGGTCATCGATGGACTCCTGGTTATACACATCAATCAAGGTATTCAAGGCATCGGCAGCACGCAAAGGCGAAGTGTCGCGCAAAGAAAGCCTCAAGATGGAGTTACGCTCATTGTCCCTCGCCACGCCGATACGACCACGGTAAGAAGCTGCTACCGCAGAAAGCGGACGACGGTTCACCCTGATAGGCGTATCCATAAAATCCTTATAAATCCATGTAGGCGTCACCACCATACGACCTTGGGGAATCATCACCGTGTCGTTCAGCTTCACCTTCATCGAAGGCACATTGCCACCGATATCTTCGAGCATGACAAAGTTGTTGTCCAAGGGACGCACTGTAAAGGACACGTTGGCTTCGTCTTCCATATCGGGAAAGGCCACTTCGATGGGAGAAGATTTGTAAAGGTCCTTATTGCGCTTGGCCACCTTGCTCTTATAGGAATACATGGTATTCAGGTTCAACTTGCGCACCATGTTCTCCATATTGGTCTGCGACTTTAGCACCATCATCTCGTTTTGCACCGAGCTGATGGCCACGCCTTGTCCTGCAATATCACTGATAGCCGAAGAGCCGCGGTAGGTTTCGGAACCACCGCTGATCGCTGTCTTGATCATTATGGTTGCCGAGCTGGCATAGATCCTTTCTTCGTTTCTCACTTTGTAATAGGCGTACAAGCCGCAAATGGCTGCGCAAAGGATGAACCAGTGCAGGTTGCGGAGTACCAAAAAGAGCAGGTCCTTAAACTTGAAACCGCTGTTGGCATCGTCATCAAGGAACGAAATATCGTTGGAAGTTGTATTTACTTTGTTATTCTCCATATCACTTATTAGTTATTAGTGGGTGGAATTCTGAATATCTTTTTCTATACTCTTATACAGCAAATACAATGACACTAGTGATGTTATCCCAGACACAAGCCATTGCCAATTGGAATAACTCTCTTTGAGGAAACGGCGTGAACCCGCTTCTGTGAAGATGATATCATTTTGCTGCAACAGGAAGAACTCATCATTAAAGATTTCGACCGAGCGGGGATCCAGATAGTGGATGACCATTTTGCCGTTCACCTCGCGCATCACGCCGATGCGGTCGCGGCGGGCATATAAGTCCAGGCCACCGGCCATGGCCAAAGCTTCCAAAAAAGTACAACGCTCCTGGTTAATATTCAGCACCTTGCCACTTTCTGTCCCCAGATAGAATACCTTGAAATTCAAGAAGCGGACCATCACGTTGGGATTGCTCAGGTAGCCATTGGATTTCAGTTGTTCGGTAATCAGGTCCTGCAATTGCAGACGGGTCAGGCCAGCTACATGCAGTTCGCCCAAAACCGGAAACTCAATATTGCCGTTCACATCCACCAAATAGCCCATTTGGTTGTTGTTATTATTAGTCCCTGCCGTGCCCAACACATTGAAAGGCTTCACAAGTTCCTCGTTCTTGCCATCACCCAATACATAGATACGCAATTCATCATAGGGAACGATGGTAGCTTCAAACTTGTCATTCAAAGGCACACCATAAGTAGGCATGTCTCTCAAATACCGCACTTTTTTCGAAGTGACACAGGAAGTGGACATCAAGCCTAACAAGACGATGGAAAACAATAACAAGAGTCTGGACTTTTTCATAATATACGCGTATTTAGACGTGCAAAAATACAAATAATTCTGAAAAGTGTATGGCCAAGAGGCCTTAAAACAATTTATCTTTTCCAATAAGCATCAACCAAGCCACGGTATAATTTGGCAATTCCCTTATTGTTTTTGGCCATAAGTTTAAGATTATTCCTTAGCAACTCCCTAAAATGCAGCCAGTTCCATTGTATCCAGCTATCGGTCCACAAAGTATGGGCTAAAAACATTGCTTTTTCAGGGAAACCTCCTTCTTGAATGCATTTAACTATTTCTTGGGTGGTGTGAAACCTCAATCCGAATCCGCTTTCCACAACATCACGAATCGCATATTTGCCTCCATCCCAAGCATACCCTGTATCGGTAATGTAGAATACCTGGTTGAAGTCAACCGACAGATAAGGTTCTCCCACCAAACCATAATCGGAAAGCTGGTGGCTCTTCCACAACAGCCGATTGTCATATTTCGAGGTTGAGCTGCCATGCATGCATACCGAGCGCACGGGGTAATACTTGCGGAAATACGCCAAATTCTTTGCAAAAGAAGCCATGGCCTTCGCTTCATCACCATCAGCCAAGGACAGATCCTCGTAATGATAGCCTATCTCATGACCCAAATCAGCAATCTGCCATATCACTTCAGGCACATTACTCTGCTTCACGATACGGAAAAAATAAGTTGCTCGAATACCCAGTTCATTCTCAAGTCGGGCCATTTTCAAGGCGTTTTCGGCCAGTTCGTCCACATCGTGGCGCATGACCACAATCTTGCCTTGCACAGGCGAAGTCGCGAATTCTTCGAAGGTTTGAAAAGTATATCCACCCTCCTTCAGAGCAATAACCAGCGTCTTATAAGACTTTAAAGTAAAATCACGCATGCTTTACTCCTTGTCGTAGGGTTCAAGAAGCGGGTTCAGATCCTTCACCACTTTAGCGGGAATGCCAGCCACCAATACACGAGGGGGAACGTCTTTTGTCACTACCGAGCCCGTCGCCACCACTGCCTCGTCACCGATGGTAACGCCCGGGATGATGGTCACATTAGGCATAATCCATACCCCTTTGCCGATGGTGGTTTTCTTGATGGTACGAGGATAGATGTTTTTCAGAATCGTATCCGAGGGAATGTTGGCGTGTGCCGTTATAATGGCACGGTCGCCAATCGACGAATGATCGCCAATGCTAATCTGGTCCGTAAACACCCGGTCAAAAATCACCTCATGGCCGATGTATACGCCCTTCCCTATTTTCACACCACGCCAACGTTGCATCACCGTTCTCCATGACTTAATCGGTGTGAGGAAAATCAATTTGTCGAGAAAGAACCGCCAAAGGAACTTGATGGCGTACCAGATCTTTCCGAAAAAGCTGTCTAAACCATAAAACTGAAGTACTTCTTTTGCTGGCATAATTATTCCGATTTACGTTGATAGAGATCTTTACAAGTAATAAATTCAAATGATTTCTTTTGGAAGAACGCCAATTCCTTCTCAAAAATAGGTAGCGCCTTCTCTCCCAAGTTTTTCACTTTTAACTTATGACGCAACACATCGCCCAAAAGATAAGAGAGGTAATTGTTCGCGCGACGTTCAATCTTGCCGCCCTCCCAGTCTTCATCGATGAACTCGTTGGGATGGGTCAAAAACACAAACTGTCGGCCGTTGCAACAGGTCTCCCAATACAAGACGCGACGGGTCATTCTATTCAAGCCCGGCGCAATGCGCATGAAGGTACCAATATACGGGAACCCCATAGCAGAAATAGGCACCTCAAGCACTTGAGAATCGCCTTTCTTAAAGATATTATTTTCCTTAACGAAATAGGCTTTACGCGGTGCGGTAATCCAGTGGAGTTTCTTCAGGGCACCGAAGGAAAACATCATATCGAAGCGTTGTGAGGCTACCGAACTATCCACCTTGAAGCCTGCTTCTTTCATAATCAAAGGGAAGCGTTCGTCCACACGTGCTGCAGGAGCCCTGAAAGAAACCACTTCATCACTGGTGATATCCTCAAGGATCTGCTTGGATTGCTTCAGATGTGAGAGCTGTTCTTCGGGCGTAAGCACATCAAAGGCTTGGCTCACCTCATGGGTCAGGCCGTGTGAGCCCACTTCATGGCCGCGTTCGTAGGCCATCTTTACCACATCCGGATAAAGTTGGGCAATATGGCCCGTATAGAAGAACGTGGCTTTAACGCCAAACTTGTCGTAGAGGTCGAGTAAGCGTGGCATACCTTGGATCAGTACATACTCGCCCGTCTTGTCACGAAGCTTGTGATTAAGGATCGACGTGGTCTCAACGTCATTGGTGATTAAACAAATGCGCTCTTTTTTCATTCACTACAAAGATACAATTTCCCAACCATTTATCTAACTCTAAAAAATCCTTTCCATCCTTTGCCACTTCTCGGCCGAACTCGCTCCAGCGGCACAGCCTTGGAATTGCGAGACGTAGGCTTCCCACTCTGCTTGTCTTAGTAATGTAGCCAATCGGGCCATGTCGCGGTCGAAGTCGAAGTCGTCCACTGTGTCCATGATCATGAAAAGTTGGCGGCCGTGGCGGTAGATCTGCATGTCGAGAATGCCTACCTCGCGCTGACCAGCAATGACCTCAGGCCAGACATGGGCGTGAGCCTCAATGTATTTTTCTATTAGCTCGGAATCGTCAACGAGCGTCAGGGTTTGGCAATAACGTTTCATTTCACCCAGATTATATGTTTTTTTATTTCACACAGATTACACGGATGGCACAGATTTTATTCACCTACGGTGAATTTGTCATACAGATATCACAGATTTTGATTCACCTTGCGGTGAATGGATGAGGCTCGTAGACCATAAATGGTGACGATTATGAAACACAGCATGGGAAGTGCATAACTAACATTAACTGCGGGATGGCCTGCTATGGTGCCGCAGTCGATGATCATCCCTTGCAGCGGGGGCATAAGGGCACCGCCTACGATGGCCATCACGAGGAAGGCGGCTCCCAAGGAAGCATCCTCTAGACTCACATCCTCCAAGGCCGTGCCATAGATGGTGGGGAACATCAGGCTCATGAAGAAGCTGATGCCTATCAGGCAGTAAAGTCCGGCTTTGCCTACGATCAAGATGGCTCCCAACGTGCAAAGCGCTGCACAGATGCCAAAGACGGTCAGCAGCCGTCTGCCATCGGTGTATTTCATCAGCCACGTGGAGAGGAAACGGCCTACCAAGAACAGGCACATGGCAAGGATATTGTAGTTCTGCGCCGTGGCCTTGTCGATGCCCAAGTTATCGGCATAGTGGATGATGAGAGTCCACACCATAATCTGCGCTGCCACATAAAACACCTGGGCGATCACACCTTCGCGATAGACTTTGTTGGTCCAAAGCCGTTTCATCGTCCCCCTGGTAGCCATCGTCGCTTGTCCCTCTGTTTTTGGCACTTTGACCAGCGCGATAATCACGAACATCACAACCACCACAATACCCAATGCCACATACGGGTCGCGTATCACCGCCAAGTCGTGCAACCTGATCTCAGCCTTCTCTGCCTCGCTCAGCATCGGAAACAGGATGTTGCCTGCGGCATCCCTCTTGTCGGAAAGCAGGTTGGGCAGCACAATCATGCTGGCCACGGCCATGCCTGCCAGCGAGCCCATGGGGTTGAAGGCCTGCGAGAGGTTCAAACGTCGTGTGGCGTTCTCCTTCGGGCCAAGCGAGAGGATGAAAGGGTTGGCCGTCGTCTCCAAGAAGGCCAAGCCGAAGGTAAGGATATAAAGGCTGAAGCAGAAGAAGGTGAAGCTCTGCTTTGCCGCTGCAGGAATAAAAAGGAAGGCTCCTATGGCATAGAGTGCCAGGCCCAACAGGATGCCTTTCTTATAGCTGTAACGCCGGATGAACAGGGCTGCGGGCACCGCCATGGTGGCATAGCCGCCATAGAAGGCGAACTGGATGAGCGACGCCTTGGCAGCGGGCAGTTCCATCAAGGTCTGGAACGCAGCCACCATCGGGTTGGTGATGTCGTTGGCGAAGCCCCACAGCGCAAAGAGGGTTGTGATGGCGATGAAAGGAAGGAGGTATTTCTTCTCGACGAGTTTCATTATATTAAAGTTGAGAGTTTAGAGTTGAGAGTTTAGAGTTGTGGAAAGTGTAGAGTGGTTAGTATAAGATTTAGGGGAAAGGGCTGTGATAGTGGTAGGTTTAGTGTTTAGTGTTTAGAGTTTAGAATCGGATGGTTTATAGGAATTCAAGAGGCCAGACAATAATCTGGCGGTCTCTTCGATCAATTGGTCCATGTTCAAACGGTCATTGGTGGTGATGTATTCAAGTTCTTCGGCAATCTCAAACTGTGATGACACTTCCATCAGAGAACCATAGGCTATTTCGATGAAATAGGCTTTGTCTTTGATAGAAAAACGATTTACGCCTTCTGCTATGTTAGATGTGACAGAAAGCGATGCTCGTCTCAATTGATCACACATAGCATAACGCTCCTCAGCAGGAAACTTTTTCAATAGTTTATAAGTCCTCTTAACCACTTCTTTCGCTTTCTGATAAGCAATCAATTTACGATAACCAAATATCTCCATAATACTTTTAATCATTTGTGTACTTTCCAACTTTCAACTCTAAACTCTAAAACTACTCTAAACTCTAAACTCTAAACTATCTTCTTATAGAGAGGGGGATGGCTTCGGGGTGGGTTTGACAGAATGAAGATGCGTCTTTGACGACGCAAGCGAGATAGCCGCCACCGCCGGCGCCGGGCATTTTCCAGGCTAGGACATCGGGGATAGCGGAATAGCGTTCGATGAAGTCCTCAATCGTAGGAGATTGCGGGTCTTCGCCCGCAATGACTCCATGGGGGTGAACCATTCCAGGAAACATGGAAGTCTGGGCATTAAACGAAGCTTTGTAAGCCTTAGCAAAGGCGTCCAAGTCCTTATGAATGATGGCTTGCCAGCAGTCGTCGGCAGCTTGGGCCAAGGCTTTCACTTTCGACTCGGTGATGTCTTTGCCTTCCACCACGGAACACCCCGGTCGGCGGGGCTCCATGGGAATCATGACGAGATGCTGCTCGAGCCAACTCAGAATCTCTTCGTCTTGACAAGTCTCGATCTTGATGGGCCAATAGAGTTTGTCGTAATAGTGTCGCACCAATCCCGGCATGCAGATGCCAATGCTGTCCTGTGCTCCACTGATGATGCCGTCGCTACGCTCCGGGTCGTTCTCGAAGCAGAACACGAGCTTGGCGAGCGTCTCGGGGTCCATATCGGGCAGGCGCATCGGCCAGATGCGTTTGATCATGTTGCGTGTCGAGGTGGAGAGGCCGCAGCGCTCGCGCACCTCGAAGGTGGGCTCCAACGAAATGGTGATGGCCCATCCTGGGGCGTAGCAGGAGACATAAGGCTGGTCAATCCACGTGCCGGCCAGGTCCAAGCGGGTGGGAATCTGGCACAGGTCCTGTTTCAGCGCGGTGGAAGAGCGGGCTTCCAGCCCTTCGGAGGGGGTGCGTTGCAGCACAATGTATTGGATGCCTCGCTCCTCGCAAAACTTACGTTTCGCTTCGGAGGCGCCGTCCTCGTTGACCACAAAGATATCGGGCTTCAGCCGGTCGACAGTGCCGATGAAATCCATCACGCCGTCTCCGTCATTGATGAAAGCGTCTTTCACATAACGGATGGCCTTCACCATGAAGAGGCGCTCCTTTTCGGGATAGAGCGTCTTATGGTTTTTGTAGTGCAGGATCGTCTCGTCGGAGCCGATGCCCACATAAAGGTCACCATACTGCGCCGCCTGGCGGAAGAACTCAACGTGCCCGCTGTGGAGGAGGTCGTAACAACCGCTGACGAAAACCTTCGGTTTCATTAGTGTAGAGTTTAGAGTGTAGAGTTTAGAGTTGTGGTTTGTTGAGAGTTCAAAGTTTAGAGTTGTTGTTAGTTGAGAGTGTATAGTTTAAGAGTTGTTAGTGTCATTTGGTTTGTAGGAGTTGAGGAGGCCTGAGAGAAGACGAGCGTTTTCTTGCCCTTCCTTATAAGGCACTCTATGGGCCGTACCGCGGCCCTCATCGCGGGCTTGACCCGCGATCTCCGCGATTTCCCCTTTCTCTTCATACGCCTCTTTCACCCCCCGCATATAATCAGCATCAACTCCAATGGCTTCAGCCAAATCTTTCCAATCAGGATTAAAGCTATTGATCAAGTCCTCTTTCCACTCTCTACGCCACTTCTTCAGTTGTTTCTCTCTATGTATTCCAACATCCAAGCGATCATACTCTTCATAATACACAAGTTTTTCAGTATTATACCCGTCAGAGAACCCTTGATTGATGTGTAACTTATGTTCTGCAACTCTCCTTTTTAGGTTCCTTGTGACTCCTGTGTAAAGAGTGGTGTTGTACTTGTTGGTTAATATGTAAACGATTCCTTTTGGGCCCATAGCATTATGAGATTGCGGGTCTACGCCCGCAATGAGGGGTTAACAGCATTGAGAGGGGCTAACAACGATTGGATTTACGCACGCAACGAAAGGTTAACAGCATTGAGGGGGTCTACATGGATTATGCCAACAGCCAATGGCCAAAGGTGCGATTATCGTTCAGCGCGCATAGGGTTATTCAAAAAGTCATCATACGCCAAGCGGATGCCGTCCTCCAGCTCGGTCTTGTAGGTCCAGCCGAGGGCCTTGGCCTTGCTCACATCCAACAGCTTGCGAGGTGTGCCGTTCGGGCGGGTGGTGTCCCATTTGATGTTGCCTTCGTAGCCAATAATCTTGGCGACCAGTTCGGTGAGTGCCTTGATGGTCAGCTCCTTCCCTGTCCCGGCGTTGACGGTCTCGTTGCCGCTGTAGTTGTTCATCAGGAAGACGCAGAGGTTGGCGAGGTCGTCGACATAGAGGAACTCGCGCAGCGGCGAGCCGTCGCCCCAGCAGGTCACCTCCTTCAGCCCGTTGACCTTGGCTTCGTGGAAGCGACGGATCAACGCGGGCAGCACATGGCTATGCTCAGGATGGTAGTTGTCGTTGGGGCCATACAAGTTGGTCGGCATCACGCTGATGTAGTCGGTGCCATACTGGCGGTTGAGGAACTCGCAGTATTTCAGGCCACTGATCTTCGCCAAGGCATAGGCTTCATTGGTCTTCTCAAGCTCGCCTGTGAGCAGGCACGACTCTTTCATGGGCTGTGGCGCCATGCGGGGGTAGATGCACGACGAGCCGAGAAACTCCAGTTTCTTGCAGCCGTTCTTCCAAGCGGCGTGGATGACGTTCATCTCGAGGATCATGTTGTCGTACATGAAGTCGGCCAGGGCGTTCTGGTTGGCGATGATACCGCCGACTTTGGCTGCAGCGAGGAACACGTATTCGGGCTTTTCGGCTTCGAAGAATGCCTCCACCTGGTCCTGACGCGTCAAGTCCAGTTCCTTATGCGTCCTTGTGATGATGTTCGTGTAGCCTTGTCGTTGTAATTCTCTGACGATGGCACTTCCTACCATCCCACGGTGGCCTGCGACGTATATCTTGCTGTTTTTGTTCATTGTTTTTGTATTTGCTTCTAATACTGCGCTATCGGACAAACCCAAAACGGGAGACCCTCATGGCGGACAAGGATCCGCCATCTCTCACGCTTAGGGTGTCTCTGGATCATAATATCCATTTTCATACGCATCTTTTACAGACTGCATATATTCCTCATTCAATCCTATCGAATCCGACAAGTCTTCCCATGTAGGATTGAATTCGCTTATCAACTTCTCTTTCCATTCCCTACGCCATTTCTTCAGCTGTTTTTCTCTGAGGATACCGTCAACAAGAAGGTCATAGACTTCATAATACACCAGTTTCTCTGTGTTGTATCGATCAGAAAAGCCATTATTAATATGGAGCTTATGCTCGGCCATCCTTCGTATAAGGTTTCTGGTCACTCCTGTGTAAAGGGTAGTGTTGTTTTTATTTGTGAGGATGTAGACAATTCCTTGAAGGGGCATAGGGGCGAGTGTGTCGTTTCGTGTCAGAGATCGCGGGTTCCGCCTTCGCGGAATGAGGGCCCGCAATGAAGGGTTGGGAGTAAGGGTGCGTCGTGTAGAGTAAGAGATCGCGGGTCTGACGCCCGCGATGAGGGGTTTGGAGTGTAAGTGTGTCGTTAACGGGGAAGGTTGGTAAGAGCGTTGAATGCAATACATTTCTACTCCAAAGGAGTATCCCACTATTCCTCCATGTGTGCCTTCAAATACAACTTCTTCACAAACCTCATATCATGCTCGACCATGATCCTGACGAGGTCTTCGAAGGAAGTCTTGCGGGGATTCCAGCCGAGGAGTGTCTTGGCCTTGGTGGGGTCGCCGAGCAGCTGCTCCACCTCTGCTGGACGGAAGAAGCGTGGGTCGACTTCGACCAGGCTCTTGCCCGTAGCGATGTCGATACCTCTCTCGTCGACACCTTCGCCTTCCCAGCGTAGGGTGATGCCCACGTGCTTGAACGCCAGGGTGCAGAACTCGCGGACGGTGTGGTATTCACCCGTTGCAATGACGAAGTCTTCCGGTTTTTCCTGCTGCAGGATGAGCCACATGCACTCCACGTAGTCCTTGGCATAGCCCCAGTCGCGGAGGGCGTTGAGGTTACCAAGATAGAGCTTGTCCTGATAACCTTGCTTGATGCGTGCCGCCGCCAGGGTGATCTTGCGGGTGACGAAGGTCTCGCCGCGGCGTTCGCTCTCGTGGTTGAAGAGGATGCCGTTGACGGCGAACATGCCATAGCTCTCGCGGTAGTTCTTCACAATCCAGAAGCCGTACTGCTTGGCCACGCCGTAGGGCGAGCGCGGATAGAAGGGTGTGGTCTCCTTTTGTGGCACTTCTTGCACGAGGCCAAAGAGCTCCGACGTGGAGGCTTGGTATATCCTGCATTTCTTTTCCAGCCCGAGGATACGCACGGCCTCGAGCAGGCGCAGCGTGCCGACGGCGTCGGCTTCGGCGGTGTACTCGGGGCAGTCGAACGACACCTTGACATGGCTCTGGGCGGCCAGGTTATAGATTTCGTCGGGTTGTATCTTTTGGATGATGCGCACGAGCGACGACGAGTCGGTCATATCGCCGTAATGCAAGGTAAGCAGGCGTTTGTTCTTCATGTCGCGCACCCATTCGTCGAGGTAGAGGTGCTCGATGCGACCCGTGTTGAACGACGAAGAGCGGCGGATGATGCCGTGCACCTCGTAGCCTTTTTCCAAAAGGAACTCGGCAAGGAACGAGCCATCTTGGCCCGTGATGCCGGTGATTAATGCGGTTTTCATTTTTTTTGAAAGTTTAGAGTTGAGAGTTGAGAGTTGAGAGTAGTTGAGAGTTTAGAGTAGTTAGTTGAAAGTAGTTAGAATTATTTGTATCGGCGGAAGGAATAGACGGTCCTTACGCCCATTGCTTCTTTCCGTAAGACAAGTTTCGACCGCGACATCTCCACGACTTGCCACGTCTACGTCATCGAGGTCGAGCTGCGTGAAACTACCTTTCTTGGCAAGCGCGATGCGCGGTTCGCTCAAGGAAAGATAGAGATGTTTAGTAAAAACATTGGTTTTCTATTCTTTCCTCAGCCAAATCTCCAGAAACTTATCGTAGACTTGGTAAGCACCTTTTTCTTGGGTGATTAAATCCTTGTCCAATAAAGCATTTACTGCCGATTTCACTGCGCTCGGCGAAACCAGTCCTTTTTGCTTGGCGAACTTTCCTGAAGTAATCTGCCTCACCTTGCCTTCATCGGCAATGGCTTTCAACACGAGGCTTTGCTTCTCGGGCAATTGATACATCAAATCTTCGTAGGTGGGACGAGTGAAGTCGACAATATAATCAATGGCTGGTTGCAATTCTTCGAGACCACAATGCTCACACTCACCTGTGCGCATAAAAAGGACATTCATCACTTTCTGAAGATAAAACGTCACGCCCTCAAATCGCGCATACAATGCTTCGACCACATCCTTGTCGATCGTCTTCCCAGCTTTCTCAAAATGTGTCCTGCAAAACTCCCAATACTTTTCCATTTCAATCAACCCCAGATTCATCACGGTGACACTTTGGTAGAATGGGCGGTTGGGCGAAACGAACATGCTACCCATCAAATGGCGCTGAGAACCCATGAAAACGAAATTGGCGTTACTGCAATACTGGACATAGGTGCGCAATGCCGCCTCAACATTGGTGTCGCCGTATTTCAGTATCTGCTGGAATTCATCGATGGCTACCAAACAAGGCTTGTCGGCTTGTTGCAGATAGTGGAAAATCTCGTCCAAAGTGTTGTTGGGGTTGGCAATGTCGCCCACCGACACATTCCACGAGGGCTGTCCCATGGCATCGTAAGTGATTCCTGTCTTGAGTGAACGGACAACGCTGAGAAACAGCTCCCAATGTCTTTTCCCTTTGGGCTTCAAGGCTTCAAGTATGGTTCGCCCCATCTTGTTGACCATCTCTGACAAGGATTTGGTAGAATAAATGTCGATGATGAAGGTGTAGTAACGTTCCTTCATTTCCTCTTGGGCGAAACAATGCCGGATCAAGTCGGTTTTTCCATAGCGGCGCGGTGAAATCAATGCGAGATTGTTGCCGTTGCAAAGCCAAGCGGTGATGTCTTTCGTCTCTTGAACACGATCACAGAAGTATTCCGCACCCGCATAGCCGCTTGTAACGAATGGATTAATCAAGGTCATTTCCAGTTATTTTGTCGCAAAAATACATATTTTGTCATAAAATGATTATCATAAAATGACAAAATCTTTGTTTTTCATTTCGCTCATCAACGCAGGCATTGGATGCCTATCAGGCAACGGTTCCTTGATCTGTGATGTCAAAATATTGGTTAATCATTTGTACCGTCGGAAGGAATAGACGGTCCTTACGCCCAATGCTTCTTTCTGTATGACGAGTTTCGACCTCGACATCTCCACGACTTGATAGGTGCCTGACAGGCGCATTTCATAGCGAAGGCCCTCCGTGAGCCAGAGTGTCTTGGTGAAACTTATCCGCTTCTTGTAAGCGTTGAAGGAGAACTGCGAGCCGTCCACGTCCACGTCATCGAGGTCGAACTGCGTGAAACTACCTTTCTTTGCAAGCGCGATGCGCGGTTCGCTCAAGGAAAGATAGAAATGGACGCCGGAATAATCGACTTGATTCTGGGCGTCCTGCCCGACCGTACCGGCGGGAACGACACTCTTGGACTCCAGGGCCCACACTCCGTAGATGGATCCCGTGAGATCTCCAGTATGACTGACCCTATTCGCCCCGCAGGATGTAAGCAGGGCCATGCTGGCTATAATAGCCACAATTAACATTCTTCTCATAGTAGTTTCGTTTAGTACTTTCTTCCATTGGCCGACGAAGAGGGTGTCTAAGGCAGGTTTGATGTTATCTGGATTCGTGCCGATGAGTTCGTTGGTGCCTATGGTAGAGGTGCTCGATGCGACCCGTGTTGAACGACGATGAGCGGCGTATGATGCCGTGCACCTCGTAAGTCAAACCTCATAGCTCTCCACAAACCTCAATGCTTTTACCACTCGCTCAGTATGGAAAGAGAGTTGGTCATAAGTCTTATAGGCCCGCAATTGGCTTATAGCTGCAGGAGCATCCAAGATGCCACTTTCATACAAGTTCACCATTGTAAAAACATTGTCATTGGCCACGGGTCCAAAAACCAAGTCATAAACATGCTTGACGGTGCCCTCTTTTCTGCAATCGACTACAAAGTTAAGCCATGGCTCATCCACCCCGTGAAACTCACGGATCCTCAATGAACCATCGCGCAATATAGCATCGTCAATCTCATACACCGACACAACAGCCCTTGAAGCCTTGGCTCTGTCTTTTTTAATCTTCGCCCAGTGTTCGGCTTGCTCTGCAAGGGTTGTTGTATAGAAACCCCTGCCAAAGTCGGTCCTTTCCCGACCATAACGAAGCGAAGGCTTACGAACCTCAACGATAGAACCATGAAACAGTCTCATTTTCTCTTCCTCCTATGCATAAAACGGTCCAACTCGTCCAACACATATCCGGTACCTTGGGTGTGAAGCAGGTCGTAATGGTCGATTAAAAACTCATCGGCATCGTATTCCTTGAATATGGCATAGGCTTGCAAACCACTAATGCCTTTGCTGATGGCGTATTTTTCCAACATGTAAGTAAAAAACTCAAATGCGGGTTTTGAGACTTCAAACAAAACTCGTTTCCTCTCACGTTCAAATTCTTCATAGAGAGCCTCAGAACTAAGGTACCACCATTTGGCGCCTTCATCGTACAGTTCCTTATAAAGAGGATTGGAATAAATATAAACCAAGGCCTCGTCAAGTGTAATATGCCTTCTGCTTGACACATACTCAGCCAATCTCGAAATCTTGACCGGAACTATATTTTCTTCATATACACCCATGTTCTATTTTGAGTTATTTCGTACAAGACACAATGCAATACCCCCAACCAATCTGGTTGCGGCAAGAGCCGGCTCAGCTTGCAATGACTTTAACAACCCAAGTGTACTTCCCTTAATTGTGCTTGTTTGTAACATCTTGTTTCTGTATTTTCCAGCTGATACTCCCAGAGCAAGCCCTTGTTAATTTGGTGCTTCCCTCTCTCCAACTTATATGTAGCAAATACTATCATGTGATAATGTCAATTCAAAATAAGGATGATAACTGGAATATTATGATCATGCAAAGATACACAAATTATTTGACAAATACAATACCATTATTTGAGTTTCCTCACACAGCGGCGGGTAAAAAAGGCACGCTGGCTTGTCATCCCCGCGAAGGGCTAGTACGAAAGAGTCATACAAATCCTTCCTATCGGGATTCATCCTTACGGTCAAACCCATCTTATCAATCATTGAACCTATTTTCATTTGCTTTTCATTTCACCCTCATCAATGCAAAAACTTTTCATATTTCTTCAACAAGAACCCTTTCCCATAATCAATCCGATAGTCCGTATCAGGTTCAAATGCCCATCGATACTCATCTTGCTTGGAGATATGAAGAAAACTCTCCTTAAGATGACCGTCTTTGTCTCCAGGAATATAGATCTTATCAACAAAACTCTCCCAGTACCCATTCTTTATATCTTGATAATAATCCGACAATTCATCGGATGTAAACGACGGTTGATAATTTCGGACCTGAATTCCATAATAACTATCAAGCTTTCTTTTAATTGAACTGATGGTTTCTTCAGGATTCCAATGCTGGTTCCAATGAACGGCCTTCAGTGAGACCATCTTTTTATCTTTATTGTACTGTTTCCAATGGCTCTGTAGTACATCTTGCGGGAAATATTTTTCTCCTTTTAGTGCTTCTTCATAAATAGGCATTGTTATACTAGGATGATGATAAAACTTTGCAGCATGTACTTGAGGAAACACTCGGACATCGTTGAGATTCTCCCATTTTGCCAAATTCAACAAAAAGCCTTTTTGTTTTTCACTTCTAGGAAAGGCCTGCATTCCAATTGTTGACAATCGCTGTGCGTTAGTAACGGGGTCTCTCAAAAAATCGCTATGAATATTAAGGTCGTAATAGTATAAAACCCCAATCGTTCCTTCTTCCAAAACTGGCAGATAAGTATCCGTTTCCTTATCGTAATTAGTAACTGCGAAAAACTTGGCTGAATTGGAATCAGAGGTAAAATCCAATAACGAAGTACGGTTATAATAATGCTGGGCTATGCCAAAAAGATTCACCTCAAAACTGAAATGCATCCCCTCCACATCGAATCCTATATCTAAAAACTGATTGAAAGGGTGGGACAATAATAAAATATACAATTCCTGATCATATATCATATCATCCAAATAGTAGTCCTTTCCCCTATACATATTAGGCACACAAGGATCAAAAAAGCCACTCTGTCCTCTATAAAGAAACTTACGGTTGCGAAGATTAGGTTTTAAAGAATATCTTCCCGTCTGCAAAGGTGTCATGATGAATTTGTCATCATCAGCATCGTTGAAATAGCAATCATATGGTGAACCTATTCTCTTCTGAAAAGAAGGTCTGAACACCAAAGGCTTTTGTCTTCTATACAGATCCGCTGCCAGAAAGGCTTGCTCTAATGACAAAACACTATTTAACGCTTCGTTTATGTTATTATAAACAACACTCATTTTTGAGACCATCTAAGACACATCATCTAGACTCAACTTCCTACCCACCATATTTCAAACAAACGCTTTTTAACTAACACTCCTCAAATCCTCTCATCTGCCCGTCCATTACCAATGGGCGATGGTATGCCGCCTTACTTCCATTGGCCAGCAAAGAGGGTGTTTAAGGCAGGTTCTAAATAGCCAAAGCTGATGCCAAAATAGGCCTCCTATCTAAACCTCCCCTGATACCCCGGATCCTCTTTCATGATCTTACGGCTTTCGGGATAGTTTTCGATGAACCAGGTGAAGAAAGCGGTGACATCGATATGATCCTCAAGAAAACGCTGCCGTTTTTCCTGCCATTCTTTTCTTAACATTCCGGGGTCTTTCGCCAATAGTTGTTCCAAGCGAGCATACAACTTGTCGAAATCATCAGGCTGATAAGCATAACACAACCCATACTTCTGTTCCAATTCATTGGGGACGGACAGTTTTCCTGCAAATGTATTGCACTTCAACGATGGAACTCCTAATATGGCAGCCTCAGAGGTCATGGTTTGACTATCACCTAAAAACATTGAAGCATACGCCATCAAAGACAAGATCTCTTCAGGCGGGACGGGCAGCCTAAACTCTTCAAATTCGGGTTCAATCTCCTTTTCTGAAGTTATAATAACTCGCCCATAAGGTTTTAAAAGATCGATTAGCTTCCTTTTTTGTTCCAAAGACAGTCCGCCTTGTCCGGAATCATGATAAGCCTTGAACGCGACAAATCTCATAATGAAAAAGCTCTCACCATCCTTCAATCCAGCCTTGGCCAGCACAGACGAGTCTGGTGCAAAACGATTCGGATGCAAATAAGCCAATTCGTGAGTTCCATCATAAAAAATGGCTTTTTTTGATTTTCGATGCCCCTTAATTGCAGAAGGTGTCAATCTAACATCAGAAAAAGGATGAGAAAAATGGACTAATAGCGGCTGTACCTCATCGTCATCATCGTCCATATTAATGGAAACAGCCTTGCATAATTTGGACACTCTAGTAATAGAGGCAGAACTACCAACCGCAAAGTCAATGTCATGTTTGACGCAAAGCCTCCATATCTTCCAATCAAACACTAGTTGACGCCACAACTTTGACATCATTGAGGTTCCTTTACTACCTAAATCCACATAATCCAAGCCTTCTAAATCCAACAGCCTTTTAACAATAGGCACAGACTTTATTGTAATTAGAACATTATGTCCGTCTTTTTGAAGATTCTTAATTGTTCCTTTTAGTAAATGAACATGAGCAGGATGCCCTATATCAAATAACACATTCATTTTCTTTTTCTTGCAATATAAAACGACATAAACGGAAAGACGATTCCAGGTATTGGATCTCTCCAAGACCAAATTGCATATACCTTCCGTCCCTTTAATGACTTGAAATAACCGAATATTGACAGTTGACCTTTCAAAATACTCTTAATGGCAAACACACTATCCGTCAACCTATTTATCCACTTAACGCCTACTTCATAATCTTTCGGATAATCCACTTGTATGTCATGTGAATACTTATACATTATTTTAGCATAATCCACGCCACAAGCCTTAGCCAATCCCACCCATAACCATGTACGAGGATTAATCTCAATCAATTTATAACAGCCATCACGCTCATCAAACATAAACTCCACCTCACAAGTTCCAGTATAATTCAAGCGGGCAATCAACGGCGTCGCTTCTTCTAACAATTCTCGTAGTTCAATGCTTTGAGCGCTAGTTGCTGTGCCATACTTGATGGGATGTTCCCTCATCTTCTTCCCAATCCAATAGCATTTTATTTCCCCTTTTACCGCAAAGCATGTAAACGATACTACACCATGCTTATCATCGAACGGAATCAGTTCCTGAATCATATATGAAGACCCGTCTATCCGCGAAACCAAGTTATTGACAACTCTTCTCAGTTCATCAAATGTATCTGCCTGAATTGCCTTGACATGCATTTCTTTATAAAAAGACAGGCCTTTACTACCCTTGATCAACAACGGATACCTGTAAAGGCCATCTTCATGAATTGATGAAGCATCGTAAGTTGCAGGGATATGGGTGCCTGAATCCTTTGCAACTTCCATCAGACACCGTTTGTCAATTATCTTCTCCAATGTATCCGTCCGAGGCACCAACATCTTATAATATTTCGACAACCTATCGTGATTACGTGACAGGTTTTCAACAATATGGTCATTGCTTGCAATTAAGAACCATCCTCTCAACTGCTCACTTTCAGCTAATTCTATTAGAAAAGCGGAGAATTTATCGGATTGATAATCTGGACAGCGAAAAAACTTCTTACAATACTTGGAATGCTGGGCCAAGCAATGATTCACATCAACCACATACACGGGGACACCCAATTCTCCTAACGAACGTGTATTAGACAACCCTTGAACATGACCTTCTAAAACAATCGCACCTTCTCCCATAATCTAAACAATAATAACAAATCCAATTCAAGTAACTATAAGTATTTGTCTCGTCAACTTTCAATGATAATAAACCGTCTCTTATTATTATGCATCAATGGGATCCTATCAACCACTTGAACATCAACCGAGGTTTCCAATTCGCGTTCCCAATATTCCTGAATATAATCCGCTATTTGGTCATTATAGTTTTCATTGACAACTAAAAGAATTGAAACCGTGTTATCAGCATGTTGAATGATCTGGAACTGATCAATACTATGATTTAATTGCGGGGTTTTAGTCGGTTCAAAAAAGTACGTAAAATGATGCACAATATAGCGTTTACCTGAAGAAGTCACCAAAATCTCATTATCCCTACCCAAAATTCTTTTGATATGAAAATGCACTCTGCCACATATACAAGGTTCTGGATATAGTTCCACCAAATCCTGAACATCATATCGGATAAAGGGGTGGGCATAATTCCACAAATCCGTTGTCACCAATCTGCCAGTACCACTTTTAATCGGCTGATTGTTTTCATCAACGATTTCCGTTATTCCATATTCTTCTGAAGAATGGTAGCCGCAATGCGTAGGGCACTCAAAAACATTCGATCCCGCTTCACTGGCATAAGCATCATACACTTCACAACCAAAGGCTTCCTCAATGAGTTTCCTTACATGATCATGAAGAACGTTTCCCGTAGTAGTGACCACCTGAGGGCAGAAAGAATAATCATCCTTATGTTCCAAACGATATTTGGCCATGAAGTACAAAGGATCAGGATAAGAGCGCACAACCATGGGCTTATAAGCCTCAATCTTATCCAGTATTCCGCGAATACTCTCGTCCGACAAATCCCTGGATTCAAGATACAAATCTCTTGTCATCCAATCTTGGAGCTTCTTGATTTTACTGTCTCTTGTGTTTTGGCTCAGTTTGACATATTTATCGCCCAACCGCCAGCCGAAACCATACCAGCCGCGTAAATTCGCTGCCAGATTCACCGAATAATTCAACTTGGTAACATAAAATGTAAACGGTTCACCTGTACTTCCCGACGAACTGCTCTTGATCATCTTTGATTTTTGCATCGCCTTCGAGGTGAATCGTTCCATCCCTTCCTTTCGAATCAAGTCTTTATTGATGATGGGCATCTTCACCAAATCATCCTTGGTTTGGATATCATCAGGGGTCAATCCTCGCTGATCCATCACATCATGGTAAAAGGGGACATTATCATATGCATACTTGATTAGTTCACGAAGCCTCTTGTTTTGGAAATCATCCAATTGTTCGCGTGACCAATATTGGCTCTTTAATAAAAACCTCAAGTATTTATGAACACTTTGACCCGTAATTAAATCACTTACAGGTAAGATAAATTGTTCTTGAACAAAATTCCCTAACATATTCTATGATTATTTCATTCTAAAACTCGATTTATTTGCCAATCAGTTTATTCCGATAATACTGCTTCATTTCCGACCTGACAGCAGAATCAAACCTAAACCAATTCCCTATCAATATTGCCTTCTCCATCAGGCGTTTCCAATTCCTTCTGCACGTCTTTTCCCGATTGTACTTACTATCGAAGTTCTCCCCTAGTTGCATCTCCTTCCATTCACTTAAAAGCATCTCTCTTATCCTCTTTTCTTTTTTGGCATTGAGCTTAATGGGAAAGTAATCCTTATCAAGCCATATAAAAGACTCACTATAGGTATAGTCATCTTTCCCTAGGGAAAGAGAAATGGTCATGCCAACACGTGTTGATCTTGGCACCTTCATATCGAAGACAAAATTACCCAAGCTATACCAAATTAAGCCGCCATGATAGTCTTCAACAGGTTGCACAACGTGAGGATGGCTGCCAATGACAAAGTTAGCCCCTGCGTCAATAAACAAATGAGCGTCTTCCATCTGCTGTTTAGACGCCCTGTTTATAAATTCATCCCCCCAATGCAATACAACACATATGTAATCGAGACCAATCGCTTTCAAACGTCCAATAGACTCAATCACGCTTTCACGATTATATGCACAAATAGTTCCTTCGGGGTTGTATTGGTTGTCAATATCATTAAATGCAACAAAACCAACACGAATTCCATTTCGCTCTAACATAAAAAATTTCGGCATCCCATTCTCTTCTACACCTATATATTCAAGGCCATTGTTTTCCATCAGCCGCCTGGTGGAATCAAGGCCCTGCACGCCATGCTCCATCATATGGTTGTTGGCTAAGGAAAGCAATTCGAAGCCTGCATTTTTAAGCATCTTCAAGAAGCCCTCCGAACCTGCAAACTTCTCGTTTTTCAAATTAGGAGACTCTTGAAACACAGGAGACTCCAGATTACCGACAAGGATCTGCCATTCTGGAAACAATGCTTTGATTCTGCTTGCTAGAGCCATTTGAGTCATGTCGTCCATCTGCACAGCTCCCACTCCAAATCCTCTATTATAGGGAAGATTGGCTGGGAACACATCGCCCACAAATGCTATCTTCAAAACTTTTTCATCCATGTTTCACAACCTTTGAAAGAATCTCAGACCATATCTTTCCATTATTTTCAACGGAGATAACATCCCTAATCGCATACGCCTTGATGCGCATTCCTGACAATCTTGCCTCATCTGAAAGCAGTTCCCTAAGACATTGTACAAGTTCATTTTCATTGTCAGTGTCCTCAAATACAAATCCATTCTCACGTTGTTGTACCACATCCACTATGTCCCCAACATTTGAGACAACCGGAACACAACCACACGACATGGCTTCAAGCAAAGAAATCGGAAAGCCTTCTCCTTTAGAACAAGAAACAAATATTTTACTGTCAGAAAGCAACTTAATTTTAGGATCTATGCCACTCACATACCCGAAAAAGTCAATTGAATCCGCAACACCCAATTCTTTCACTAGCGCTTTCACGTTCTCCAATTGGTCACCATCGCCAGCCACCGCAACTTTTAAGCCGAAGTCATTTTTTAATTTTGCCAAAGCTTTCACCAGCAACTGGACATTCTTATTCACATCAATTCTCGAGAAAGACACCAAATCATATTTTCTTTCATTAGTCACAGGCACCGTTGAAAAAGCCACATTAGGCAAATTGGGCAACAAATAAACAATGTCTTTATCAAAACCCTTATTGACCAAATAATTCTTAGTAATAGTTCCCGTAACAGTAATTGCAGCCGCTCTCTGAAATATCTTTATATTCCTTTTTTCCTCTTTTTCTCCATGAACCCAAAACTCCCTCTGTCCCGCAATTGTCATGTGTATGTATGGAATACCGAAACGCCTGGCTAATCTCTCTCCAAGATAGCCATGAGGATAGATATGTACTCCGATGATAGCATCAATACAATTCTTTCCAAGCAAAGATGAAGCCTTGATAAACTTGATTATATGCCGAAACTTTCCTTTTTTACCAATCCGCGGCGTAATATATGAAACGCGGCCATCACACATGGGGCCCTCAATGTCACGTAATACGTATATATGATTAATGTCACTTGCTTTGAGAAGTGGTGACAACACATTTTCAAGCAATGTATGCTCGGCCAGTTTACAAACTACTAAAACATTCATATCTTTATAATAATCCCCTACTGCCAATTTTGAAATATGCCCAGCCGATTTGCATAAGCACTATAACCACATACCAAACTTTCACCCACTTATAACTCTTAGATGTTAGTTCAGAAATGCCGTATGCTGCCATGACCAATAAGCCCGGCAAACCCGGCAACAAAAATCGCTCAGAATTGGCAAATCCACTTAATGAAACCACAAACAAATAACCTATGGTGAAAGACCCTATCAAGGATAGGTTCCTCCAATTTTTCTTTGTGAAAATGGCAGAAAACAGACCTATCAGCACAAAAACACCCATAAAATTTCGCACAAAGTTTCCGCCATGCATCACCAGCTGACCATATTGTCCAGTATCCACCATTGTCGTAAAGGGCAAAACGAATACCATAGGTGCCATCACCGAACCAGTTGCATATTTCGCCCAAAGATTACCCCTTACAGTTTGTTCGTAACGTCGCAGTTCTTGATTTGTTTCCCTGTTTTGAACCAAAGACTCCACTTCATTGGCAATAGTAGAACCTCCCAAAACCGCCACAGCCAATATTGCCCATATCGCAACCCTAAGCTTTCTTGCTTTGGAGGTAACCTGTGACGAACTAAACAGCAACGCTGTTAGGAAAGAAAGCGCCGCCACGGCGCCCAATGCCGTACGGAACAGAAACAAACTCAAACAAAGCAATAAAGGGATTACCACATCCCAAAACTTTACCCTGGCATTCCTCAACACATAATCAGACCGCTCTAAAAATGCTGCGGTCAAAAACAGCATCTCCGTCTCTTTCAAATGTAAACCACAATAAATATAGAGATTGGGCATAAAAGCACAAAAAACTGCGGCCATACGGCCTATCTTATCACCTACATTGCGATAAGACAAACGATAAACCAACACACACAAATAAGCCCCGAGAAGTGCCTTAAGAAAACGGGCAACAATAATATTTGGACCAATTATTTTATATATTAGCGTTAGATACAATGAATAGCCTGAATCGGAATACCCCGCCCTGCTATAGAAAAGGTAGTTCATCACCACTCGCCAATCCATTGTCGTCAACCACTTTGCTTCCTCGTGATAGCCCAATGCATCCGCACTATCATACTCAAAAGGCGTTCCCGTTTGCTGGAGAAAGAAATAATAAGAAAAGACAACCCATATTACTCTTATTAGTAAAGCGCCAAAGAATAGTTTCCTTTCAAAAAGCTTTTGCGAGTAAAGCGTTTGCCACTCTTTTGTATACTTGTTTGCCAAAAGAAAGAAAGCGGAAGCTTCTACGAATCCCATTACCATAAAAAACCATGGGATGGCAAAGCGAATAAAAAGTATGCTGACCAATGCCAGTGATACCAAATACAAAGCTACGCCTTTACTAGCAATCCTTTTAGGAAAATAGGAAATCATGCACCTTTATAATAAATTGTTATAAAAACTCAGCCAAACAGTTTTCGTTTAAGCTTAATCAAAACGGTCATAAATCTAGGACCAACAAGCTTATATACAAAACTATTCTTTTTATCGCTCCACGTACCCATAAAATGATGGTCACAATAGGTATTATCTGTCAGCAGTATTTCACCTGTGGTTTGTCGTGGGCAGAAATAATCTGTAGGGAAAACATGCAAATCCTTATAGACATGGTACTTCCCGTCCTGAACAAATCCATTATTACGCATGATTTGAGAAATACGGACAGTATTGGTGGTCAAATCCAAAGAGCCGTCTTTTTTTATGAAATGAACATTTTGGTATGCATCCAGTTGTTCCTTCACCCATTCGCCATGGGCGGCGCTGGCCATCAATCCAGTTACCGGTGGCATGTATTTGCTTCCCTCGTACCCTGTAAAGGCATCCAAATGAAGTAAATCATCAAGCGGCTTAAGAATTTCGACATCAGTATCCATATAAATGCCACCTTCCGTATACAAAGCCCAAAGGCGCACATAGTCCGTCACAAAGGCAAATTTACGAGATTCGTATGCTTCCTTTACGTATGGAACTGAATTGACATCAAAATTGTCTTCATTCCATAGCTTGTACTCCCAATCGGGCATGTGCTCATGCCAACTGGCGATACAATCTACGGCCAACTGCGGCATCTCGCCTCTGCCGAACCAACAGTAATGTATTGTTTTGGGTATCATAGGAGTTTCTGAACAAAGGAGCTTATATAATGCAAGAATCTCGAAAGAATATAAACCGCTATTAACATCAGTATAACATTTATTAAACTATAACGCGTAATAAACAACATGGACAACGGACCCAGTATCAACGGATGATGAGTCAGATACACCTCGTATGAAATCTTATCATAGTGCACAACGACGGCAAAGTTCTTCTCCGGCTTGATCAAATGGGGAAGTGTCCTGTAAAGCAGGGTAAACAGAAACACTCCCAACACCCAATGCAGCCAAATGGTATGATAACGATAATCAGTTTGTGTCAACCAATTAGGCTTAAACAGAACAGCCAAAATAATCAAAAAAACAGCACTGACCACGAGCACCCAAGACGATGTTTTCTTCGAATAGTATCTTCCATACATCATCCCCGCAAAATAAAGTGCAATCCATGCAAAAAAGCTATAGAATTTCTTTATAAACACAAACTCAACAGTACATAAAACCACGAAAACCGAAATGCATACGATTGGGAGTATTTTATAGAGCCTTTTCACCCAAGGTGTCAACAAATAGCCAACCATTAATACCGTAAGAAACCACAAATGATTCAATCCTTCGATAGGTGTTGAGAACCATTGCAGATTAAACAAATACAGAACTATTTGCTTTAAACTAGGGCGATATAGACCAAATACCGCATAAACTCCAACAATCAACGCTACCCAAATAAGAAAAGGGATATAGACTTTGATGAATCGTTTCTTATAAAAAGCAAACGGAGATGCGGGCGTGTCCAGCCTTCCATAAAGGAAACCCGACATGAAAAAAAAGATTTGAACGCCAACGTTCAACAACCAAGCAATCTATAACTCATAGCATTGAGCAATATGGCATGACACAATCAGCGCCATTGCGAAGACTCTGATTACAGACAATGCCATGCTCTCAGATTTGGATATTCTCTCCTTATTAGGCATCTTTCAAAAAATCAACGATTCTTCTACAAGCCAGCCCATCACCATACGGATTCACAGCTTCGCACATCCTTTTGTATAGGTCAACGTCATCCAACAACCGGGATACTCCCTGTTCAATCCGTTCTCGATTGGCCCCCACCAATAACACCGTACCAGCATCCACAGCTTCAGGACGTTCTGTGGTGTTACGCATCACAAGCACTGGTTTACCCAAGCCAGGGGCTTCTTCCTGAATTCCTCCACTATCTGTCAGAATCAGATAGGATTGTTCCATCAAATACACAAATGGGAGATATTGCAAAGGATTAATCAACAATACATTTTCAGAGCCATCTCCCAAAATCTTCATGACAGGTTCTCTCACATTTGGATTCAGATGTACCGGATACACAAAATCAACCGATGGGTATCGCTGTGACAACGATTTAATGGCGTGACATATATTCAAGAAACCATCGCCAAAATTCTCGCGTCGATGGCCTGTGATCAGAACAAGGCGTCTTCTCTTTGCCAATCTATCGGTATCGTAACCAAACTGCAATACGCTTTCATGTAATCCGTCACTAAGCCCGTTTTCTGAATGGATCTGGTTAACAACCCAATGCAAAGCATCTATGACTGTGTTGCCGGTCACAATGATGTTTTGGGGATTCACGTTTTCTTTCAGCAAGTTTTGTTTAGAAAGGAGTGTCGGAGCAAAATGGTATGTGGCAATCCTTCCCGTCATCAAACGATTCATCTCTTCGGGCCAAGGACTGTAAATGTCCCCTGTGCGAAGTCCAGCTTCCACATGCCCGACAGGAATCTGTTGATAGAAAGCTGCTAGAGCCGCCGCCATGGAAGTGGTAGTATCGCCATGAACCAATACCAATTCAGGTGTCAGTTTCTTAAGCACATCCCGCATTCCCACCAGCACTCGACTAGTCACATCATACAAATCCTGACCGCTTTTCATGATATTCAGATCCACATCAGGGACGATTTGGAACAAATCCAGCACCTGATCCAACATCTCCCGATGTTGGCCGGTCACACAGACCAAGGTCTTGAATTGATTGGGATGCTTTTTAAACTCATGAACCAATGGAGCCATCTTGATGGCTTCAGGACGGGTACCAAAAACCAACAGTATTGTTTTCATAAAACCTATAAATATTTTTCTTTTAAGGAAAGCAAAATTACCAAGTATACATTGATTTACAAACCTCGTTTAATCACATAACAAGCATCTTTGTAACCCATAAACAAAGCCTTGATGGCGCTCCAATACTTAGGATTACAATTCATTGCCATCGTAAAAAGGGTATAATTCACAAAACCATATCCCCCTCCCAATAAAGAGCATATTTTTTCAGCGAAACCTTCACTATACCCCCAAATATACTTATACCAATAAATTGTACGATTTCTTGCAATTGAATAATACCTGATTTTTTTATCTTCCAATCTCGAACGTGTAATATGACCGGCTTTTGCATCCAAATGCTTATACCTAACTCTCAAAGCATAAGCCATTCTCAAACCGTTCTTGTTCAATTTGCTAAAAAAAACTGGCTCATCAAAGGCCGAATAGCTGGTCAGCCTTCCTTGCTCAAGCCACAGCTCATCTTCAAAATGAGCCGATTTTGCGACTGATGTCTTCATAAAAAAGCACTGAAAACAGGCTGTAGTACATAGATAGCATTTATCTAAATCATTACTATTTATAAATATTTTTTGGCCTGTTGTATGGGTCAAAACGTCAAGATAATCTGATTGTCTGCGACTTGTAAGCATTTGTCCCGTAAAACCACCCTTTATTCTCATAGACAATGGATACTTTAGGTCGATCGTTTTCTCTATAAACCCAACCTGAACTCCCTGCATTGGCAGACAACAATCAAGTTTGTTCTCGATCAAATAATGATAAAGCCTTTCAACCATGTCTTCGTCAAATTCCAAATCATCATCAACCACCAAAATAAAATCCGAAAAAGCTTCTTTTATGCCTACAGCTCTCTGAGAAACCATTCCTTTTTTGCATCTGACCACTCTTTCCATCCCCATTTGATAATCTAGTTCAAAGCCCTCTGGAATAACAACAATTATTTCCTCGGGCTCAATAGTTTGTTTTGCAATAGACGAAAGCAAACGTTTGTATGGATCTCCTGTATTACCAAGTGTTCTTATTACAACTGAATATGAAATCATTTTTCCTTGCAAACAATATTATACCCGTTTAACTTTTAATAGAAAACACAGCATTCTCAACGATACATTTGCCAACCTAATCTTCCTTTTGGCCGTTGTCGTTGCATGAAAAGAAGACAAGGGTATTAGTTTTTTTTGTTTTAATGTACGACAATAAGTGGATCTCGCAAAACAAGGAGAATTACTAACATCACTCACAATTGAAAGCACGGTTTGTGCAATCATACCTTCAAACCACCTCTTATCTTTCACAGAGCTCATTTGATCTTTTAATGAATCTATCAAACACAACTGGTCTTCTATAGCTTTCCTTCTTTTCTTTTCGTCAACACACTGGGTAATAGACCCGGTTCGCATCAAATAATTATAAACCATGAAATCAGTAGATGTTACCCGATTTGCATTTAGTAACAAACGAGGCGTCCATTCTGTATCCTCATAATAGATACCCTCCTTAAAAGCACAATCCTCCAACAATTCACGACGGATCATAAACTGACAAGCATAACAGGCGTAGCCCAATCTTTCTGTCAAAAAAGTCAAGCCATCGCATACCTCATCACGATAATCCGCAAAAGGTTTACTCACTTTATTGGGTTCAAAGACTTCGTATCGCTCATTGACATTTTGATAATTGAAACGTAAGACATCCAATTGATCACGCTCCATCTTATCCACTAATTGTTTTAGCACATTTGGTTCCAGAAAATCATCTGGGTCAACAAATTGCACATATTTACCATTTGATTCTGCAATGCCATTATTACGTGCCGCACTCAAACCACCATTATCTCGATGCACAACCTTGATGTTAGAGAAACGGACAGCGTAATCTTCACAAATCTCGCCACAACGGTCAGGAGAGCCATCATCGACAAGAATAATCTCATACTCCTCCGCCAACAAGTTTTGATTCAACAAACTCTCTACGCACTTAGAGAGATATTGTTCAACCATATAAATTGGTACGATAATGCTAACCATTAACCCCATACCTGTTGGTTCTTATTTCTATTATGACGTTTTTCTTTCTTAAACAAGCAACGCTCCAAAAACCAAACTATTTTATATGCCCATGGATGGCGATGAAGACGACGCATCGTATACATGTCCGAGGAATACTTAACGTAATCACGCAAACAGCCTGACGGAAGTAATTCCTCCATAACCGATTGTCGCTCTTTCATAATCTTTTCCCTGTTTTCCACATTCTCGCTAATGCCAGTCATATCGAACAAGGTTACATTAACGTCTACATAATGAGGTTTCTCGCCACCTAAAACGATAGCTTGCAAAAACCATTTCCAATCGGAAGCAATCTTCAAATTCTCATCATAATAACCGTACTTCTCAAACAAGCCGCGTCGAATAAATGCTGGATCATGATTCAACGTTCCCGTGAACATGCCCAGCATGGTTATTTCCTGTCCTGCAAAGCATTTGTCTACCATTTTTCGGTCATCGGGGAAGCACTTTACCATATTGCCATAAAGGATGGAGGGATTGCCTTGTTTCTCCAACTCAGTCAGCATTCGCCCAACGATATCGGGCGCAGCCAAACAATCCGCGGAGTTGAGGATTTGAACATAGTCCCCCGTTGCCATGCGAAGGCCCTTATTCATCGCATTATAGATACCCTTGTCAGGCTCAGACACCCACTTGAGATTGACAAACTCCTGCTCTAATCGTTTGATAACATCCACACTGCCGTCAGTTGAGGCTCCATCTATTACAATATACTCAAACTCTTTAAAAGATTGGGAAGCCACACTTTGCAAGGTCTTTTCAAGACCGACAGCATTGTTTCGATTGATGGTGACGATGGAAAGACGCATAGCTTATTCGATTAGAAAAGATTTCACATCCCAAAAGTACCGTTCAACCTTTTGCAAATCATCTTCAGAACCATTCCACCATCGTTTTCCAAGCAAAGCCTTGATGGTCGGCTCATCGAAACGGTATTTCACCACTTTAGCTGGGACACCAACAGCAATTGCGTATGGAGGTATGTCGTCCGTCACCACCGCTCCAGCTCCAATAACCGCACCATCCCCAATCCTCACTCCGTCAAGCATAGTTACATTTGCGCCAATGAACACATCATTACCTATGACCGATTGCTTTGTCTCTGCCACTTTGTTTTCAGTGCATAGGCTCATCCCATTTTGCTTCGCTGTGGAATAAAACATTGGGGCAGTAGAAATGCCATTTGTCGGATGTATTCCTAATCCGCAACAAAAATTGGGGCCAATTGAACAAAACTTCCCAATTGAACAATGACTAATACTACAATTCTTCGCAACATATGAATAATCATCCAATTGAACATCATGCAAAAAAAAAGGCGGATAAACCCTGGCATTTTTACCCAACACTAAGTTGGCTTTTTCGGAACGTACAAATGAATAGCCTTGCGTTTTGCCTGGAGGTATTATTGGAGCATCAAAAAGACGTCCTATTATCTTATTCAAATAATACTTTATCTTCCCCATCTTTTAAACAAACTATTGAACAAATTAATCACTTTTACCCTATTACGTTTACTATACCAATGCCCTTGGTAAAAAAGTTTTATGGCCCTCCTTCCTTTCTCACTCTCTTTCAATGGTTTCCGTTTGACAACAACATAATTAGCAAGAGAAGAGTTGGTAAAACGGTTGCTTTGAACACAATGCGCTCCCGAATTATCCATACCAATATTATCAACCAGAGATTGTCCGGGGAAAAGGGCTAAACCATTATTATAAAGAACGCTACTATGCCATTTAACAAACCACGTGTCTATTGTTCCTTTTACATTGTCTTTCAATTGTTTCTGAAGGATAGTTCCACCAAACACATTGAATCTATCCCATAGCTGATTATCCTCAAAATAGTTCCACCATTTCTCAGCATTACCATCATATTTACGCCATGCTCTATCCCAGGTTGCCCATCCCCAACACATAGGCAAAGCACAAAAAAAAGTATCACCGAGTTTGCTTTTATGAGGATACATATAGCCTGAGACATGCATCACCTTATCATCATTCTGATACATATCCAAAGCTGCATTCATATACTTCAGAAAGCCTTTTGTCGTTACAATATCATCCTCCAATACAATTACTTTACCATACTTGTCGACAACCGATTTCACGCCCTCAACTATTGACTCCGCTAATCCTTTGTTATAATCCGATTCAATGACAGTAACTATCTTACACCAATTACGAGATTTCGCCACTTCACGAACCTCTTTGATACGAGCCATTTGTTCATTTGAAGCATTTTCTCGTGGGCCATCACAAAAAACAATCAACTCACTTTGATCTGAAAGATCATTGTCGGCAAGCGCCTGCAAGGTTCTTTCAAGATGCCCTGGTCGATTATATGCGAAAACCACGACAGGCGCCAATGAATCCATATTCACTTTCTGTTCATTATTTTGTATTTCTTGTACCATTTAGTTCGAATTTTTTCAGGCAACACCAATTCGTCCCCCCATTCTTTTAATACTTTATCATTATAATTATACAATATATTACCTGATGTAGAAAAAGTAAGCTCTCCAAAATACACACGATCTCCAACCAAATAGAAATCCACCCTTACATTTGGGAAAGGTCGCGCCAAACATTCAGCATATGAAATCATAGAATCCAATTTTTCAGGCTTTTCTATATCAATTGACATATCCTCTCGTTTGCGATCCTTAACTCTTTTCCAGTCTCTTGTATAGCTTATAGCAAATGACTGTTTTGCCGCATCTCCTAAATCGTTACGAAGAAGAATATGACGCGCCTCGCCATTAAAACAAAAGAATTGAATCTCCAGCCGCTCATCTTCTTCATCTCCAATATATCGTTCAGCATAAGCATAAGGCGGAATGTGTTGATATTGATATTCGGCTGTTTCAATTCCTATTGAAGTATGAAGCCATTTGTCAACTTTGGCTTTTACTTCTGTATTATCAAAAAGGCTCTTGTCTTTACAAATTATGTTAAATCCACAACCATGATTACATTTCAGAACAAATCTATCTGGCAAATCATCCAAAGAAATGCTATCCGCTGATGAATAAACAACAAGAATCTCATTAAGTAAAAAATCCAATCCGCAATCTCTAACATAATCCCTTACCGCTATCTTATCTGCGCATTTCACTATTAAAGGATGTTGCCAGTATCTTGCCAACCAGAATATTTTCTCATTATAATCAGCCGCCTTCTTGTAATTCAGCTCTTTCCCTGTACCATTATGATATACCATTTTAGAATTGGCGACAGCATATAATGGATAAGGCAAATGTTTTTTACCAAACGACACAAAAGAACTTCTAATCTTTCTTTTTGTTTTTTGAAAAAAACTTGAGTTATTCATGGTCATATTACAATTAACAACAAGCTCATTACAGCCAGGACGTTTGCTCCGTCTTATTCATTTCGATACTTTTTTTAATCCTCTTATGATTAGAAACCACAAATGACAAATCTGCATAGTACTTTTTAAACAAATTTATCTTCCCTAAACAAACAGAAACAACACATTTCCTAACGAAGTACAACTCCCTTTTCCATAGAGGAGTATGAGAATTGGGATTTGTGCATTCCAACACTAGCATTTGTTGGTTCCTCTGTTTGCTTCCTTCAGGAGTAAGAGGATTATCTGTTGTTTGATGGTCATGAATAATACGGGCTTGAGGGCAAAGTCCGATAAGCAATTTATGATAGAGTACCCTATTAGAATAATCACAATCTTCCGCATAGTGGAGATAAATCGGATCAAATCCGCCAACTACGGTCAATGTTTTTCTTGGAACTAACCATGCTGCAGCATTAACATATTCCAAAGGATAAACATCGTTCAATGTATTACAATACAAATCGCTGATCAGTTTCTTATTTGGATTGTTTTTATTTCCATCTAAGATTTGCATATAAAGTGACTTCCCATCCGCCCTAATGTGCATGGGGCTCAAAATACCATATTCTTGATGCTGTTGATGAATTCTCACCAATTCTTCAATCGCATCGTTTTCAATCCACGTATCTTGGTTTAGCAAGAACACATAGTTGCATTCTTTGCTCAGCGCATATCGCATCCCAATATTATTGGCTCGACCAAAGCCCAAATTCTCCTTCGACTCAATTAAAAATATCTCCGGATAGTTCTCTCGGATATACTCTGCCGACCCGTCGTTTGATGCATTATCAACCACAATAGTCTGCACTGGAATGGTTGATTCACGCAAAGATGTAAAGCAGCGATCGTACCACCTCATTCCTTTAAAAGTAACGACTATGACAAATATTATAGTTTTATCCTCCACCACACAATTTGAATAATAAACAACCTTTCACTGGCCAAAATATTCTCCTAGCACTTTTAATATATACTTGCTTAATGTGCAAGGCATTTTTGGAACTATTTCTTTTATCAATGCACGGACTTCATGTCTATTGTGCCCAAACCTCTTAAGAGAAATAACTTCCTTGTAGAGCACCCTCCAACAATCTTTCTTGCGCTTTGGCGTCCATCTAAAGTCTTCTGTATATTGCGGCAACTCCTGCTTCCATTTCTTCCAGAAAGCCAATGCTGCATCCATCCAAGAACAACCAGCATTCCCAAGCGACATGTGCTCTATCAAAACATCATACACCACAAATAACTTCAATCCCAGTTGCCTAATCTGCATGCAAATATCCATATCATACATATGGAAACCATTATAATGTTCATCAAAAGAGATTTTTCCAAACAAGTTTTTCCTAATGCAAAACCATACCCCATCAACAGCCACAACCTCATTTTTTTCTTGCTCCCTCTCCCTCATAAAATCCAAACATGCCTCTTTGCATCTGTTTTCATGCTGCAATATATTGATACTTCTATCCATAGCGTTTTGGAACCAATAACAAGGCATCGCTGGAAGATAATAACCTCCTGCAACGCCAAGCAAACCTACTTCATGATTCTCGAAATGCCTTTGAACATTGACTCCCCAATTTATGGTTTGATAAAGGATATCATCATGCATAAAGCACAAGATGTCACCTTTCGATCTACGGACGCCTTCATTATATGCCGAAAAAATCGAATGGTCATTCGAGGAATTATCTATTACTATCAATTCATAATCCGTCCCAATTGTTGCGGCAATATTGTGACGCAACTCCTCAGAAACATCTCTGGCACGAGCACACGTGATTAATGAAAGCATCTCCTATTTTTTAAGCAACGAAAACGGTTTTAAAAAAGCTTTCCCCAACCGATATGGTTTAGACTGACATGCTTTATTCTCCCCAGAACGATACCAATGCATACAATACTCCCTAAAACCTTTAAATGAATATTGCATTGGATCCAAGCGCCGTCTTTTGCATGCTTCATAACCAACAATCATATTCCAATAAGCCGCTGGGATACCAGAATCCTCGTGTGAAATGCCAGAATCAACTATCCTAAACTTATATGTAAAATCATCCAATATCACACATCTTCCAACTTCATCTAGTTTAAAATACAAATCTTGATCAACCGCTTTCTTTAAATAAGGGGCGATACCTTCGGTCTTGGCATATGATTTCTTCTTAAATGAAGAAAAACATTCTTGGGCATAATCTCCATTGGTAAAATAGCCTTTGCCATCCTTAATGGAAAGCCTTCTATTCTCTCCAACAACCTCCAGTCTCTCGTTACAAATAAAAAGACGAGAAAAAACCAAGGAGGCATCTTCGTTTTGATTATGAGCTTCCACCATTTTTGATAAAGCACAAGGTAAAAGAACATCATCTGGGTCCAAAAAGCCACAAAGCTCTCCACGAGCTAAATCAACACATAGACGTTTTGTATAACCACATCCTTTGTTTTCTCTATTAAAAAAGATATGAAAGCGCCTATCTTTCTTATACTTTTCATAAATCGCAAATGAATTATCTGTTGACTTATCGTCAACAATGATAATTTCCCAATTGGCATACGTTTGATTCACAACACTATCAATGGCCTCTTGAAGAAAACGGCCATTGTTATAATTGGCTATTAAAACAGAAAAAAGAGGATTCATTTACTTCTTACTTAAACCACTAAACAACCTAAATGCTCGTATCATGCCTGCTATTGATTTCTTGTACAATCCCCCTCGCTTATAAAAAGAATCTATCTCAACAGCTTGACTGGTAAACTCTTCTTTGCTTTCTATGAGGCGATCTATGATTTCACAATCACGTAATACACATTGGGGGACTATTGTTTTTATCATAGTATGTTTTTCTTTCAACGCCAATTCTGAATTAGTAGAAGAAATCCCATCTAATGAAAAACAAGAAACAAATTTATTAACATGAACAAATTGCTTATTTGCAAGCATCTGTTTTAAAAAGAACTCCTTATCAGACACAATCTTATAATTTTCATTATATCCAATAGAAGCAATTAGTTCCTTTTTAATAAACGAACAATTATGTGCTAAAGAATTGTCAATGACATATTTTAAGGATAGTACATCGTCATACACTCTTTCTCCCACTTTAACATCATCCTTAAAAAACTGCACATTCCCATATAACACATCAGCGTCTATCTGATTATTAATTGATTCATCAAGCGAAGTAGGAGAACTTAGCCAATCTCCACTATTCAAAAAAAGCAAATAATCTCCATGCGATTTCTTAATACCCTTATTCATCGCATTGTAAATACCCTTATCGGGCTCACTCACCCAATAAGAAAAACAACTACTATACTGTTCGAGAAGTTCACGACTTCCATCAGTAGAACCTCCATCTATAACAATCCATTCAAAATCCTTAAAGATTTGAGAAACAACACTGTTAATTGTCTTTTTTAGCCCATCAAAGTTGTTATAGTTGATAGTGATAACTGAAAGTCTCATAATTATTGGAGAAGCAACATCCCATTTTGATTATACATTAGTGAATTACCAGTAGGAGTAATATAGTCAGACAAAACCAATTTTGCTGCATCAGGTATTACAGCTAAGTATTGCACATTTGGATGAGAAACTTCCAACTGAAGTCGGTATTCACCATTAGTCATATTATAAGGAAGATTGATTGTTTCAGCCAACTTAAATCTTCCTTTGGTCACCTTTGGCACTTCTGTCTTCATTAAAACCGGTGCAAATTTTGCCAACAGAACACTTTCACTATCAAAAAGTTTGGCTTCAATTGACATATGAATATCATTCAACAATTCACCTTCAATCTCCACATCTAGTTTTCTATTCGGGAATGGCATATTCATTATTCTATTGGCTTTACCATTAATCAAAACTTTTGTTATTTTTATCTCGTTAGATAAACATTTGACGTTTGAAAGAATTGTTCCATCCTCTTTATACTCATTTCCTTTCAAATACAACTCGATAGTATCGCCCATTGAACCATCAAAACGAATTGCGCCGTTTTCTAACAAAATGCCACGGCGACACAGCGCTTTCATACTCGCCATATTATGGCTCACAAACAACACAGTCCTTCCTTCTCCCCGACTCACATCCTGCATTTTACCGATAGCTTTCTTTTGAAACTCGGCATCTCCAACAGCAAGCACCTCATCAACAACTAGGATTTCAGGGTCAAGATGTGCAGCCACAGCAAAACCCAAGCGTACCATCATGCCAGACGAATATCGCTTCACTGGTGTATCAATGTAACGTTCGCAACCAGAGAAATCTACTATTTCATCCAATTTCTTGGTTATTTCAGACTTGGTCATGCCCAAGATAGCCCCGTTCATGAAAATGTTCTCACGGCCAGTCATCTCTGGATGAAACCCCGTTCCTACTTCAAGCAAGGAACCAATACGACCTTTTGCCTTAATAGTGCCTGTAGTTGGGCCCGTAACCCTTGAAAGCATCTTCAGCAAGGTGGACTTCCCTGCTCCGTTCTTTCCGATTATACCGACCACATCTCCTTGTTCGACCTTAAAGTCAATATTTTTTAATGCCCAAACATACTCGCTATCAGCAACTTTGGAACGGTCATTCACCGAACCTATTTTCAAATAAGGATCTTCCTTGTGTAATACTGCGGTCTGCCACCAACGGTTCAAGTCGTGACTTAAGGTTTTGGTCGAAACCAAGCCCAAACGATACTGTTTGCTGATATTGTTGAATTCTATTGCTGTTGTCATTATACGGTATTTCTAACTATTAACTATCATCTTTAACTATCAACTTCTAACTAATCAAACTGTGTCCATAAAGCTCTTCTGTACCTTGTTGAAAATTAATACACCGATGCCAAGCGTTACAATCATGAATGTGAAGCTATAAGCCAGCCAACCCCAACCGATGAATTCGCCTGCTCCCAATGCTCCATGCTTGAAGGTCTCGATGATGGGGGTCACAGGGTTAAGACACATGACCTTTGCAACATCAATTCCCCACTTTTGTTTGCCTACAACTTGACTCAATGGATAGACGATAGGCGTGGCATACATCCAAAGCTGTACGATAAATGAAAACAAGATTTGTAAATCACGGTACTTGGTTGTCAAAGAGGATATGATGATACCGAATCCCAAAGCCAAACCCGCCATCATCACCACAAGCAAGGGGAATAGCAAGAAATACCAATTCGGACTCGGCGCCAAGCCTATAATGGCATAATAGATATACACGATGACGAACAGTCCGAACTGTATGCCAAAACGAACCAAATTACTGGTAACATTCGAAAGCGGCATGATGAGTCTCGGGAAATAAACCTTGCCAAAAATACCCGCATTTGAAACAAAGGTATTTGAGGTCTTGGTAAGGCAGTCGGCAAAATACTGCCACATACAAACACCGGCCAAATAGAACAAGGGCTGTGGCACACCATCCGTGGGAATGCCAGCAATGCCACCAAACACCACCATATACATAATGACCGTCAAGGCGGGCTGGATGAGCCACCACAAGGGACCTAATACCGTCTGCTTGTATTGAACTGTTATATCCCGCTTTACAAACAAGGTCAACAAGTCCCTATAGTCCCAAATTTCTTTTAGGTTCACCTCAAACAAGCCTGTGCGCGGCTTGATGATGGTAGTCCAATTTTCGTTCTCCGATACTGTTTGCGCCATTTTGATAATGATAAAAGGTTATAGCTTCGCTATTCTGACTCCCATAAAAAAGCCGTAACATTCCGTTTCTCAAAGGTTTAGCATACGCACTAAGGCAAATGCCAAAAGACAAGCACGTTCCACCATAATGTCAAAACCCACTTATCCGCTGCAAAAATAAGGAATAATAATTGAATAAACCAAGAAAAAAAGGCACAATTTATTTAGACCTATTTCCTTTTAAGACAATATTTCGCATTATGGCCCAAAAGTATTTCCAGTCCGTACGGAAAGGATGCTCCAAATAGGCCTCCAGATAACGGCGCTCGCTCTCCTGAATCTCGTCCAAGGTCTCAGGCATATCCACGTAAAAAGGAGGTAGCAAGCCTGGTTTGGTTTTAATCCTAAGTTCTTGTAATTCTTTAGAATATAAGCTAAAATACTGCCTACTCAAAGGGCGCACCCCCACCAACTTCATCTGCCCTTTCAAGACATTGAGCAGCATGGGCAACTCATCGAGCCAGGTCTTGCGCAAGAAACGTCCCCAACCCGTCACACGGTAGTCGTTGCTGAACTTGCCGCCCTTGTCCAAGTCGTTGTTCTCGTAGACATAGGTTTGCAGATACTCAGAATAGGCGTACATGGTGCGGAACTTGTACACGTTGAAAATCTTGCCGTCCTTGCCCACCCTACGCAGCTTCACCAAAGGTCCATAGGTATGGGGCTCGCTATGGGGCTCACGCTTCTTCTGCCCGATGACGCAATAGCGGTCGTGGATGTACTGCTCGCTCACCACCTCAAAGCCGCAATAATACAGCCTTCCCAACACCTCGGGTCTTGGGAAGACCTTCCTCTCTTTATTGTTACAGAAATAGTAGAAACGACGCGTCAAGACCAACTTGGGACATACCCTATGCCACAAAAAGTCAAAGAAATAGACAATATGCGCTATGAACCTGGGGTACTTGCTGAAGATCTGTGCGCGACGCTTCTGGGAGGTGTCGAAGGCACAGACCAGAAAACCATCTTGTTTCAGCTTGGCGTTGGCCTTACGGAGGTAACGGTTCACGTAACGGATGGTGTTGAGATGATCCACGGCCAGCAACACCTCAGCCTCGCCGTCGGGCACTGTCCACGACTTCTCCGCATAGTCGTTGAGCCAAGCCGAGCGTTCAGGACTGCGGGGTGTCTCAGCCACCGCAATCAGCTCGCGCAGCTGCTCAGGGGCATGGTCAAACTCAAAACGTGGTGCGTGCTGCGGCTCTGACACGGCAAGGTATTCCATCACCTCGTCGTAATTGTCGCGACTCGCCCATGTGTTGAAGTATGACTTAAGGCCCATAGTATCTGCTTGTTATTTCTTCAAAAAGTCACAAACGACCTGACAGATCAGGTCTTGGTCCTTCTCGCTCAGATAAGGATGAATGGGCAACGAGATCACCGTGTCGGCCAGCTGGTCGGAGACCGGGCAACGGTTGTCGTCGAGGTTCAGATAGCTGAACGCCGTCTGCCGGTGCATCGGGATGGGATAATAGATGGCCGTGGGGATGTCCAAGGCCTTCAAGGCAGCCTGCAAGCCCGCCCTTTGCTCCTTGTCCTTCAGCTGAAGCGTGTATTGCGCCCAACTGGAATAGAAGCCTTCGGGAACGACGGGTGTCTTCACCACACCTTTTAGTTTCTCGGTATAACGCGCTGCCACTTTGTTGACATCGAACAACTCATAGTCTTTGAAGGCCTTCAGCTTCACGATCAAGATGGCGGCCTGTATGCTGTCCAAACGTGAGTTCATGCCGATGCGCACGTTGTCGTAGCGGTCGCTGCCCTTGCCATGGATGTGGTAGGATTCCATCAGCGCAGCCCATTCGTCATTGTCGGTAAACACCGCGCCACCGTCGCCGTAGCAGCCCACGGGTTTGGCGGGGAAGAACGAGGTGGTGGAGATGTCGCCGAAGGTGCAGGCTTTCTTGTCGCCGATGCGGCCACCAAAGCCTTGGGCACCGTCTTCCAGGACATAGAGGTGGTATTTGTCGGCCACCTTACGGACGGCCTTGAAGTCGGCTGGCATACCGAAGAGGTCGACGGCGATGACCACACGAGGCGTGAGCTTGCCTGCTTTCAGGGTCTGCTCGATCTTGCGCTCAAGGTCGGCCACGTCGATGTTGAAGGTGTCCTTATCAACGTCGACGAAGACGGGCGTGGCGCCCTGCATGGCGATGACCTCGGCCGAGGCGAAGAAGGTGAAGCTGGGAACGAAGACGGCGTCGCCGGGTTTCACGTCCCAGGCTTTCAAAGCCAGCAGAAGGGCATCGGTGCCGCTGTTGCAGGCGATGCAGTGCTTCGTGCCGACATAGTCGGCGAAGGCGGTCTCCATCTCCTTGATTTTAGGGCCCATGACGTAGGCCGACGAGGCTACCACGTCGAGGATGGCCTTGTCCATTTCGTCCTTGAGGACGGTGTATTGGGTTTTTAGGTCGCGGAATTGCATGTTAGTTTAGAGTTTAGGGTTTAGAGTTTAGAGTCAGTTGAAAGTTTAGAGTTTAGAGTTGAGTTGTCCATCTTTTTCCTCGTATTGCCGGCCGCAATCGCAATGCAATGTGGGGCCGAGGCGTTTGCCGCATTCGCATACCCAACCGATCTGGCGGGCGGGCACGCCAGCCATCAGGGCGTAGGGCTTCACGTCTTTGGTCACCACGGCGCCGGCGGCGATGAGGGCACATCTGCCCACGGTATGGCCACAGACCACGGTGGAGTTGGCCCCCAAGGAGGCGCCTTCACAGATCTTCGTCTTGGCGTAGACACCATGCACAGGGAAGTGGGCGCGTGGCGTGGTCACGTTGGTGAACACGCAGCTCGGGCCACAGAACACGTTGTCCTCAATCTCGACGCCTTCGTAGATGGAGACGTTGTTTTGTACGCGGACGCCGTTGCCGATCTTAACGTTGCAGCCCACGTTCACGTTCTGTCCGAAGGAACAATTCTCGCCGATGACGGCACCCTTTTGGATGTGGCAGAAATGCCAGATCTTGGTTCCTTTGCCGATGGTCACGTCGTCGTCGACATAGCTGCTTTCGTGTATGTAGAAATCACTCATCTGTCTTATTTTCTATTTTGTGCCGGCGCTTCGACGGGCTCAGCGACCTTGATTTTGCAGGTCCCTGAGCTTGTCGAAGGGCCGTCCTTTATTTTCATTCCCAGCCGGAGGCCAGCACATCGGCGATATGGATCACCTTGATGGGCAAGCCTTCCTTCTCGATATAGGCTTTCTGGTGCATGAGGCAGGTCATGTCGGTCGACACGATGTACTCCGCACCTGTATTCATTGCATTCTTCACCTTATGGCTCGCCATACCCATGGCCAGCGTTTCGTGGTTGACCTCCAACGAGAAGTCGGCGCCGCAGCACAGGTCGGGCTGTTTCATCTCCACCAGCTCGAGGCCTCTCACCTTCGAGAGCAGCTGACGGGCTTCCTTGCCCAAGCCCAGGCCGCGCAAGGCACTGCAGCTGTCGTGGAAGGTCACCTTATAGGGGAACTCTGCGCCGAAGTCATCGAAATGCACCTTGTTGACCAAGAAATCGGTCAGTTCATAGACATTGGCCACCATCCTCTTGAAGTTCAAGTGGTTGGCCGTGTTGAAGAAGAGTTCGGGATAGCGTTTCTTGATGTAGTGCACACAGGCCGCCGAGGGAGCCACCACGGGGCCGTTGTAGGAGAAGTCGTTGAGGAACTTGTCGCCCAGTTCTTTAGCCTCTTCGAGGAGGCCTGCGTTATAGGCGAAGCGACCGCAGCAGGTCTGCTCCGAGTTGTACTCCACCTCAACGCCCGCGCGCTCCAACACCTTCATGGTATGGAAGGCCACGGAAGGGAAAAACTGGTCGATGATGCAAGGTACAAACAGCTCAACTTTCATGATATAGTGCGCAAAATTCCGTGCAAAGGTACGGATTTTCTTTTATTCCTAATAAAAAAAGCGGTTTTTATCAGAAAATGGGCAAAAACGAGGCGTCTTTCCAAAAATTTGGATAGGATTTCTCCACCACTTCGGGATGGTCGAAGGTGGCGGGGCCGAACAGCATAGAAAGCGGAGCCAAGGCCATCGCGATGCGGTGGTCGTTATGGGCACAGAAACGCAAGGGGGGCTGGTCCAGCTTCGACAGTTCAGCTTGCATGGCCTCCACCCTATCGGACTCTTTCAGGGTGAGGTTGACGAGGCCGGTGAAATAGGCCTCCATGTGCAGTCCTGCGCAGGTGGCGGCCATAGTGGGATAGAGGTCGGGATGTTGGGAGAAATCGAAGTGCAGGGGATGCTTCTCGAAAGGGATCTTTCGCAGGACGAGGTCATCGCCTTCAGCAAAGGTGCCGACGCCGAGCTGGGTCATCCATTCGGCGATGATGGCGTCGCCTTGCAAACAGGCGGTCCCTGAGCCTGTCGAAGGGCCGCCCAGCCTCTTTAACCGAATCTCACATTTTTCACTCAATGCCGCCATCTCGTACCAATAGGAGGCCGCGGTCCAGTCAGGCTCGATGGCGAAGGGCGTTGGCTGATAAGGTTTTGGCTGCACGACAACCCTCCTACCCTGTCGTTCAGCCTGTGCCGAAAAATGGCACATCATACTGAGGGTCATATCGAGGTAAGGCAGGGAGCTGAGGTCGCCGACCAGTTCCAATTCGAGACCATTGGGGAACATGGGTGCAGCCATGACCAGGGACGAGGCGAACTGACTGCTTTGGGTCATGTCGAGGGTGGTCTTGCCGCCAGCAATAGGCTTTCCTTGTATCCGCAGGGGAAGAAAGCCCTCTTTTTCGACATATTGAATGTCGGTGCCCAAGGATCGCAAAGCCTCTACAAGGGGTGCCATTGGACGTTGGCACATGCGTTGCGTCCCGGTGAGGAGCCAGTCGCCTTCGTGACAGGCCAAGTAGGTCGTCAGGAAACGCGCCGCCGTGCCACAGTCGGCAATATCGATGGTTTGCTGTTTGCCTTTTATGTCATTCCTGCATGGGTTTGTGCGTTGGCGGGAATCTATAAAAGGCAAACGGCTCAACGCTTTTTTTATAACCAAAGTATCCTTTGAATCCGAAAGGTTCAGGAAAACCGGCTCAAACCCACCATACGCGGCTATCATCAAGACACGGTTGCTCTCGCTCTTGCTGGCGGGCAGGGTGATATCGCATTGGAGTTTCATTGCTTCCACACCTTATTAATAATAGTGTCCACCAAGGACAATCGAACCGTCTCCATAGTCACCTCGACATCCAGGACGGGCTTCCCAACCGCCTCAAGCAAAACGAATTGCGGTTTCTCGCCACGGTTCTTCTTGTCGTGGGCGAGATAAGAAAGGATGGGCTCCACGTCGGATTTATCCAAATTCACTTTGGCTTCCTTAAGCAGCATGGGGAGTTGTTTTTCATAGTCTTTGAGTACCTTCTCGCTGAGACCACATTGCTTCACGGAGAACCACAGCGCGGCACGCATTCCTAGGGCGACAGCTTCGCCATGCAACAAGGGTGCATCCTTCGTCAGGCAATGGCTTTCTATGGCATGGCCAAGGGTGTGGCCGAAGTTCAGCACCTTGCGTAAGCCTTTTTCATAAGGGTCTTTCGCCACAATCTCGCGTTTGATCTCGCCACATTGGGTAATATATTGCTGATAGTTTTCTAAATTGATTTCCAACAACTTAGGATCTGCAATAAAACCATATTTCATCATCTCTGCCATACCAGAACGGATCTCCCTTTCCGGAAGGGTCGTCAAAAAAACAGGGTCTATCAGCACGTCTTCTGCCTCGGCGAAGGTACCGATTTGGTTTTTGGCACCGCCGAAATCGATGCCGGTCTTCCCTCCTATCGCCGCATCCACCATTGCGAGGAGTGTGGTCGGCACATTGACGAAGCGGATACCGCGTTTGTAGGTGGAGGCTGCGAAGCCGCCCAAGTCGGTGATGGTGCCACCGCCGAGATTGACCATCAAGGCGTTACGGTCGGCATGATGCTTCATCAAGGTCTTCCAGATGCGTTGGACGGTTTGCAGGTTTTTATGCTGTTCGCCCGCCTTTATGACGATGTCGATGGCCGATTCGCGATGCATCCAATGGGCCACCTCGGGAAGCCAAAACGGGGCTACGTTTTCATCGGTGAGAATGAAGACCATAGAAGCTTTAGAAAGCATATCCATCAATTTTCTCATTCTTCAACCACTTGACAAAGAATCACCCGTTCATCATCCGTTTCGCCGTGTTTTATATCCACGCGGATGTACCTTTCAGGCAGCAGCGGTTCAATCATCTCGGGCCACTCGATAAGGCATAGGTTGCCGCTATCGAAATAGTTATCGTAGCCTATGTCGTAAGCCTCTTCCAACTTCTTAATGCGGTAAAAATCAAAATGATATACAGACTCACCTTCTTCGGTGACATACTCATTCACGATGGCAAAAGTCGGGCTGTTCACCTCATCGGTGACACCCATTTTGTGGCAGAGGTTTTTGATGAGCGTGGTCTTGCCCGCACCCATCGAGCCGTAGAACGCGATGATGTCGGCCTCGTCGCGCATGGAAAGCAAGTAATCGGAGACCTCCGAGAGTTGCTCCACGCCTGTAATATGGAATTCTTTGGAATTCATGCTTTGGGAATTTCTCGCAAAAATACACTTTTTTTTGTTTCACGCAGAATCCGCAGAAATCGCAGAAACCTGCCAAACGCAGACTTAGCGTTGCTTTGCGATTCATATAATTCTGCGCATTCTGCGTGCAAAAAAAATCACTTCGCCGTGAGATGCGTCACCGGGATCAGCATTTCATTCATCGAGATGCCACCGTGCTGGAAGGTGTTGCGATAGTAGCTGACGTAATAGTTGTAGTTGTTCGGGTAAGCGAAAAAGTCGCTCTCGCCAGCGAAGACGTAGGTGGTACTCAAGTTGACCTTGGGCAAGAAAATTTTCTCGGGGTCTTTCACCTCGAAGACTTCCTTCGGGTTGTATTTCAGGTTCTTGCCATACTTGTAGCGCAAGTTGGTATTCACTTCCCTATCGCCCAAAATGCGGACGGGTTTTTCGACGTAGGTGGAGCCATGGTCGGTGGTGATGATCATATCACAACCCTTCTCGGCAATGAAGCGCATCATGTCGAAGAGGCTGGAGTGCTCGAACCACGAGTACATCAGCGAGCGGTAGGCTTCCTCGTCGTCGGCCAGCTCGCGGATGATCTCCATTTCGGTGCGGGCATGCGAGAGCATATCAACGAAGTTGTAAACGATGACATTCAGCTTGTTAGGCATCAGGTTGGCCATCTGTTCGTAGAGTTTCTTGCCTGCCTGCAGGTTCAACACCTTATTATATGAGTACTTGATGTTCTTGCCAAAGCGCTTCAGTTGCTCGCCAAGAAGCTCACCTTCATATTGGTTCTTGGTGCCTTCGTCTTCTTCGTCGACCCACCATTTCGGGTAACGACGACGGATCTCGAGCGGCATCAGTCCGGCGAAGAGCGCATTACGGGCATATTGCGTAGTGGTAGGCAGGATGCTGTAGTAGATGTCGTCGGCCTCCACGCGGAAATAGGTCTCGATGAGCGGCTGGATGGCCTTCCACTGGTCGTAGCGAAGGTTGTCGATGACGATGAGGAACAGCGGCTTGTCGCTATCGTCGAGGCGTGGAATCACCTTGTCGCGCACCACGGTATGCGACATGACGGGTTTCTCTGACTTGCCTTGGATCCAGTCAACATAATTGCGTTCGATGTAACGCGTGAACTGTGTGTTGGCCTCTTGCTTTTGGTCGGCGAGGATGCCTTTGATGCCCTCGTCGGTCGACTTCTGCAATTCCAACTCCCAGCGCACCAGGTTCTTATACAGGTCAACCCACTCGTCAAAGTTCAGGTTGTTATTGAGGTCCATGCTGATTTTGCGGAACTCCTGCTGGTAACCCATCGTCGACTTCTCGTCGCGGAGTTTCTTGTTCTCAAGGTTACGTTTCAGCGAAAGCAGAATTTGGTTCGGGTTGACGGGTTTGATGAGGTAATCAGCTATGTTAGAGCCGATGGCATCCTCCATAATGCGTTCCTCCTCGCTCTTAGTGATCATCACCACGGGGAGGTTGGGGTATTCGCGCTTGATGACTTCGAGGGCCTCGATGCCAGAAATACCCGGCATCTGCTCGTCTAAAAATACAATATCGAAATGGCGTTGGCGCACGAGGTCGATGGCGTCGGAGCCGTTGTTGGCCGTCACCACCTCGTAGCCTTTCTGTTCCAAAAACATGATATGGGGCTTCAGGAGATCGATCTCATCGTCGGCCCAAAGGATTGTCGTTTTGTCCATATATTAAGTGTTTTTGGATATGAAACGCAAAAATAGGCATTTTGTTTTAAGGGGATGAACTTTTTTGGGGATTCCCTTCGGGAATGGAGTAGATTGCATTTATATATGCGGCGGCGAGTAGAACTTACAAATCATATGCTGTCACAAGCCGCCGCTATTCGATTAAACGATAATCTCCATTCCCCGAAGGGGAATCTCTACTTTTCGAAAAAAGCATTACCTTTGCGGCAAAAATAGCGGCACATGGCAAGCGCATCCAACAAAAAGAAGATCTTCAACGACCCCATCTATGGCTTCGTCAGCATACCTGACGAGCTGCATTTCGATATCATCGAACATCCTTATTTCCAACGCCTTAGACGCATCAAGCAGGTCAGCATGACCAACCTCGTGTATCCCGGTGCCAACCACACCCGTTTCGCCCACAGCCTCGGCGCCATGCACCTCATGCGTCGCGGCATACAGCTGCTGCGGGGCAAGGGCTATGAGATCACGGATGAGGAACTTGAAGCCGCATCGTTGGCCATCCTGCTCCACGACAGCGGTCACGGGCCGTTCTCCCACACTTTGGAGAACAGCATCGTTCACGGCATCTCACACGAGGAGCTCTCACTGAAGGTAATGCAGAAGTTCAACGAGATCCATGAAGGTTGTCTGGACATGGCTATCGAGATTTTTACTGGAAAGTACCCCAAAGGCTTCCTCAGCAAACTCATTTCCAGCCAATTGGATGTCGACCGCATCGATTACCTGAAGCGCGACAGTTTCTTCACTGGTGTGGCCGAGGGCAGCGTCAATGCTGAGCGTCTGCTGGAGATGATGGAAGTCGTGGACAACGACTTGGCCATCGAGGCCAAGGGCATCTATTCGGTGGAGAGTTTCATCGTGGCACGCCGCATCATGTACTGGCAGGTGTATATGCACAAGGCCGTGCTGAGCGCCGAATATATGCTGCGCAACATCCTGAAACGCGCCAAGATGCTAAGCCAGGAGCGTGATTTGTTCGCCACCCCTGCCCTGTCGTTCTTCCTCAAGAACCAGAACGCCTTCCAAGGCCACGACTCAGACGAGGTCCTCGACCGCTTCTGCCAACTCGACGACTATGACGTGATGACAGCTGTGAAGGCTTGGCGTGACGACAAAGACAGCGTGCTTTCGGAGCTTTGCAGACGCCTGACGGACAGACATTTATTCAAAATCGAGATGCGTGAAGGCGAGTTTGAGCCAGACTATATCGAGGAGATTCGCAACAAGATTGCGGAATACTACGGCTGGACCAAGGAAGAGGCGGATTACGCGCTGCTACAGGGCATTTCGTCGAACCATGCCTACCATCCCAAGAAACCAGCCATCAACATCCTTTACAAGGACGGTACGCTGAAGGACATCAGCGAGGCCTCCGACCAGCTGAACATTTCAGTGCTCTCGCAACCTGTGGTGAAGCATTTTATTTGCTATCCGAAGGAGTTGGTACTGTAGTGAGCTTTTATGCAGATGAGATTCCCTGACGGGAATGGAGTAAATCATTCTGTTTCCAACGGCGGCTTGAGCCAGCTACCGCAGGGTAATTGATAATAGCCGCCGATGTACACTTTTTGTCCGACTCCATTCCCGCGCCAGCGGGAATCTCATAAACCAAACAAGCTTTACAGCCTCTGGTTCATCGCTTTGGCACGGCGCTTTGAGTCCTCCATCACCTCCAAGGCCTGCTGCTGCAAGAAACGCTCTTCCTCCGTTTCGGGCTCGAGTGTGATGCCATGTGGGCGTGAATGATGGTTCTCATCCAAATAAGAGAAAGTGGCGAAGCCATCGGCAGCGATTTTCTCGGGCTCACGGCTGCGGTACATCTTCGTGTAGACCGTCAGCGTGCTACGACCCACCGAGATCACCTTGCTCTCGAAAGTGACAATGTCGCCCGCGAAAATCGGGAATTTGAAGTCGATGCCGTGGAGCACGAGAAGGACAGTGTCCTTTGTGTCAACATATTGTGCTACAGCAAAATAAGAACTCTCCAAAAAGTACTCGGAGCAACGACCTGCAAAGAAGGTTTGGTGATGGTTGAGGTCAGCGAGTTTGATCAGTCTTTGGGAAAATGTAGCTTTCATATCGTATCTTATATTTCAATTTTCAGTCCATCGTAGGCGAGCATCATGCCTTCGGGCAAATCGCGGTTGACTTCGGCAGCAAGGCCCATACTGTGGCTACAATGCGTGAACCAGGTCTTCTTTGCCCCCACTTTTCTTGAGATTTCAATCGCCTCGTCCAAAGTGAGATGCGAATAGTGTTTCTTCTTTTGCAAAGCCTCAATAATCAGATATTCAACGCCTTGTAGTTTTGCAATGGCTTCTTCGGAAATCTCACTCAGGTCGGTGACATAGGCGAATTTCCCGATACGGAAGGCATAACAGGTCAAGGTGTAATGCTTCAGTTTAATGGGAACGATATGCAAGTCACCGAGGTCGAAAGGCGTCTCGTCGAGGCGATGAATGTCGTAGGTAGGTGCGCCAGGATAAGGATGCTCGTCGAAGGCATAGGAATACTCGCGTTTGATCTCAGGTAAAGCCGTGTCGTCGACATAAAGCGTCATGGGCTTTTGTTGCTTGAAGATAAAGGGGCGCAAGTCATCGAGGCCACCGATATGGTCCTTATGCTCATGGGTGATGAGCACGGCGTCCAATTGGGTGACATTCTCACGCAACATCTGCTGACGGAAGTCCGGACCGGCATCAACGACGACCGTCACCTCCTCGGTTTGAATCAAGATGGAGGTGCGAAGGCGCTTGTCGCGTGGATCCTTCGATTGGCACACAGGACAGGTACATCCGATGACGGGTACGCCTTGCGAGGTTCCTGTACCTAATACAGTGATTATCATATATTTATCTATTTTCAAAACGATTCACGACCGAATCATTCCATGAACCGAAATAAAAATGCAAAATTAGCGTTTTTTGGACAAAATAAACTCCTATTTCATAGAATTTCCCTACATTTGCGGCATGAATATTTCTTCATATCTTAGAAACAGAGCCTTAAACCGTGCCTTGGAGCAGTTTCTCGCCGAGAAGACGGCAGCTAAAATGCCTAATCTTCAGCGAGTTAACTCAGTGTTAATCATCCTCGACGAGCACGACAAAAGCATACATAAAAACATAGAAAGCAGCGTGAAGGCCCTTTTCGGCACCGGTCGCTGTGGCTTTATCATCCTCTGCAACCAGATGTCGGACACCATCCTGCAAAGCGACCTCTACAACGAGATCACGCCCAAGGACTTCGGCTTCATGAGCGTGCTGAAACCCGACAAGCACGAATACCTCAGGAAACTTCCCTACAGCACCATGATCATCAACATGGCGGGTAAGAACGCTGAAATCAGCGACTACCTCTGTACCTTACCGAAGTCGGACTTCAGGATCAGCTTCCAACAAAGCAAAAACGCGGGTCTCTATGACTTGGTGATCGAGAACCCGAGAGGCACCGACCCCGTCTCCAACATCCACGTGTTGCACAACTACCTGAAGGCTTTGGCGGGAACGCAAACGCAAAATCAATAATCACATGAAATACAACCCTTTCAAAGGCACGGGCATTGCCCTTATTACCCCTTTCAAACAAGACCAATCTGTTGACACAGAATCTCTCATCAGAATCGTCAACCATGTCATCGACCATGGCGCCGATTTCCTGGTCGTCTTAGGCACCACTTCCGAGGCGCCTACCCTGACGGCAGACGAGAAGCGTCTGGTCATCAACACGATACTGAGTGTCAACAACGGCCGTCTGCCTGTACTGCTGGGCATGGGTGGCAACAATACGGAAGCCGTCATAGAAGCTATTAAGGCCCAAGACTTCACGGGTATCCAAGGCATCTTGAGCGTCGTACCCTTTTACAATAAACCCAACCAGCGCGGCATGAGGGCCCACTTCGAGGCCATCGCCGACGCCAGCCCCGTGCCCGTCGTGGTTTACAACGTGCCAGGCCGCGTGGGCGTCAACCTGCAAGCCGCCACCTGTGTGGAGCTAGCCAAGCACCCCAACATCATCGCCGTGAAGGAGGCCTCAGGCAACCTGCAGCAAATCATGGAGATTCTGCGCGACAAGCCTGCCGACTTCGACGTGCTTTCGGGCGACGATGGCATCACCCAACCCTTGATGGCTCTTGGTGCTACGGGCGTCATCTCCGTGGCCGCCAATGCCTACACCGATCCCTTCAGCCGCATGATGCATGCCATGAAGGAGGGTCGCACCGACGAGGCTTTAAGCCTGCACTATGCCATGCTCCGCATGAACCAACTCATCTTTGCCGACGGCAACCCTGCCGGCATCAAATGCCTGATGAGCCACATGGGATTGTGCGAGAACGTGTTGCGTCTGCCCTTGGTCACCGTGAACGACAAGGTAGAGGACGACATTATTGAAGAATGGAAAGAATTAAAGAACAAATAAAATGAAAGTTTTACGCTATTTTTTGATCATTTTGGCCACCGTAATCAGTGGCAACATTTTTGCTCAGAAGAGCCAACAAGAGCTACAACAACTCATGCAGCAACGCAATGAGTATTATTTCACTTTCAGCCTGAATGGCAACGACGACCTCAAAGCCATCGCCCAGACCATCTCGGTCGACCGCGTCGATGGCAATGTGGTCACGGCATACGCCAACAACAACGACTTTGCCCGTTTTGTTGAACTGGGTTATGACGTCACACTTCAGACGCCTCCTTCGCTGCTCGAAAAAGCTGCCATGTGGGACGGTAGCAACCGTGCCGAATACGATTGGGACAGCTATCCCACCTATAGCGCCTACGAAGAGATGATGTTTGCTTTCCAGACCAACCACCCCGACAAGTGCGAGATCATCACCCTTGGCACCCTGCCCAGCGGCCGTAAGATCATGCTGGCCCACATCAACAATGGCACTGCCGACGGCAAACCGAAGTTCCTCTACACCTCCACCATCCACGGCGACGAGGTCATCGGCTGGATCATGATGCTCCGTTTCATCGACTACCTGCTGGAGAACCCCAACGAGCCTGAGGTGCAGAATATCCTCGAAAACGTCGACCTCTACATCGGTCCCAACGCCAACCCCGATGGCACCTACCACGGCGGCAACAACAACGTGAACGGCGCCACCCGCGAAAACGCCAACGGCGTCGACATGAACCGCAACTACGCTGACCCGCATGGCGGTCCGCACCCCGATGGACACGAATACCAAACCGAGACCTTATGGTTCATGCAACTCGCCGAAGACATCCCCTTCGTGATGGGTGCCAACTACCACGGCGGTGCCGAGGTGATGAACTATCCTTGGGACAACACCTACACGCTCCATGCCGATGACGCTTGGTACCAACTCATCAGCCACGAATATGCCGACGAATGCCATAAAGTCAACCCGAACTATATGGCCGACTACAACAACGGCATCATCAATGGTGCGCAATGGTATACGATTGGCGGTGGTCGTCAGGACTACATGAACGGCTATGCCCAATGCCGCGAGCTGACCATCGAATGCGGTCCCAAGCTCCCGAATGCAAACACGCTTCCCAGCTACTGGAACTACAACAAAGCCTCACTCTTCCTGTTCGTCAACCAATGCCTCTACGGCATCCATGGCGTGGTGACCGACTCCATCACTGGCGAGCCGCTTGAAGCCACCATCACCATCAGCGGCCACGACGACCAATACTCCATTGTGGAGAGCCATATGCCTGTCGGCGATTTCCACCGCCCCATCAAAGGTGGCAGCTGGACCGTCATCGTCAGCAAGGACGGTTACTGTCCTAAGATGATCAACGTCAACGTAGCCGACTACGAGACCGTCAACCTCGACGTGAAGCTTGTCCCTGGCAGTTGCCTGCTGCCCAACTTCAACGCCTCGACCACTCAGGTAGCCCTTGGCGGCAGCGTCAACTTCACCGACGGCTCGTTTGGCGACATCGTCTCGTGGAGCTGGACCTTCGAAGGCGGCACCCCTGCCACCTCGACGCAGCAAAACCCCAATGGCATCGTATATAATGAAGCCGGTGACTACGACGTCACGTTGACCATCACCGATGCCGATGGCAACAGCGAGACCTTGACCCGCGAGGCTTACATCCAAGTACGTGAGTCATATAATATGCAGAATGGCACTATTGAGACCTGCAACGCCCTGTTCTATGACAACGGCGGTCCCAACAACAACTACGGCAACAACAAAGACTACACCTTGACCTTCACGCCAGCCATCGAAGGCAATATGATCCGCGTCAACTTTGCCGAGTTCAACACGGAATCAGGCTATGACTACCTTTACATCTACGACGGCAACTCCACCAACGCCACATTGATTGGCCGTTACGACGGTGCCAACAATCCTGGCGAGGTGACAGCCACCAACGAAGAAGGTGCCCTCACCTTCCGTTTCACCTCCGACCAAGGCGTCACAGCCTTTGGTTGGGTCGCCACGGTCAGCTGCGTGGGAGACTACGAGCCCCTTATGCTTGAAGTCACCGCCGAGCCCGAACTCATCAACGAAGGCGAGACGAGCCAACTCAACGTGACCGTCACTGGCGGCGACGGCAACTACACCTACACCTGGGAGCCTGCCGAGACCCTCAGCAACCCCAACATCGCCAACCCCGTAGCCACACCTACCGAGCCCGAGACCATCTACAAAGTCGTTTTGACCGACGGACAAGGCAGCAGCGAATCAGGCGAAGTCACCGTCAGCATCAGAGACTGGTCGTTGACGGAAGACGGCTTCCTGCCTCATGTCTACCCCAACCCGACTAAGGGCAACTTCACCATAGATATGCGCGGAGCATACAGCTACACCCTGTGCAATGGCGTCGGGCAGCAGCTCCTTTCGGGCAAAGCCGAAGGCAAGGCCAACATCGAAGCCTCGTTGGCCCCGGGTGTGTATTTCCTCCAGATGATTGGCGAAGACGGAATTAAGACTGAGAAACTCGTCATCGAAAAATAATAGAGAAAAACCCTCGTTAATAACATAAAAATGAGTAATTTTGCAGCCCGATGAAAAATAGACGTTTGATATTGGCTTTATTGGCTCTTGTGACGCTAGCTTCGTGCAACGACTTCAACCGTTTGGTCAAAAGTACCGACAACGAGATGAAGTACGAAGTGGCCATGGACTATTATGACCGTGGCGACTACAACCACGCCCTGCAGCTGTTCGACCTGCTGCAAGCCTCGTTCCGCAACACGCCCAAGGGCGAAGCCATCACCTATCGGACCGCATTTTGCTATTATCTCCAAGACGACTACGACATCGCGTCCTACTATTTCAACAAGTTCGTCCAGACCTATCCTTTCTCCAAACAAGCGGAGAAAGCAGCCTATATGAGCGCTTATTGCAACTACATGCTCTCGCCTGAGTCGGGCTTGGACCAGACCAATACCGTTGACGCCATCAAGCAGCTGAAGAGCTTCGTGGAACGCTATCCCAACAGCGACAGCCTCGACCGTGCCAACCATCTCTTGACCGACCTCAACAACAAGTTGGAGCAAAAGGATTACAATATGTGCAGGCTGTTCTACCGTATGGAGAACTACAGCGCAGCCATCACCTCGTTTGAGAACATGCTGAAGAAGTACCCCAACACCACGCATCGTGAGGAGATCCTGTACGACATGGCCAAGACCTATTACGACTTCGCCGAGAACAGCGTCACCGAGAAACAGCGCGAGCGTTACGAGTCGTGCGTCGAGCAGTGCAACACGCTCTCCTACCTCTATCCCAACAGCAAGTACCTCTCGGAGACGAAAGGCATCGCCGAAAAAGCAAGAAAGAAATTAGAAAACTTACGATAAACTATGGATTTCAAGAAAATTAAGACCGAAACGACGGTGGTAACCCGTCAGAAAGACCAATTCTACAAAGGCACAGGTAACATCTACGAGACCGTGGCCATCCTGTCCATCAGGGCCAACCAAATCGCCTCCGAGATGAAGGCCGAGCTTAACGAGAAGATCGAATCGTTCGCCTCAGCCACCAACGACAGCCTGGAAGAAGTGTTCGAGAACAAGGAACAGATCGAAATCGCCAAGTTCTACGAGCGTCTGCCCAAGCCCACGCTGATTGCCATCCACGAATTCCTTCACGACCAGATCTACTTCCGTAACCCCGCCAAGGAGAACCAGGAAGCCTTCTGATAGATGACACAAAGAAAGGGAGAAGTCATGAAAAGAATCATTGCCACACTACTCATCGTCATCAGCAGCCTGCTGACCATGCACACCTTGCAGGCCCAAGAGCTGAACTGCGAAGTGCGCGTCAATTCCAACAAGGTGGAAGGCAGCGACAAGAGCATCTACCAAAACCTGCAGACCTCCCTTTACGAGTTCATCAACAACACGAAATTCACCGAGATCAACTTCAGGCAGGCGGAGAAGATCGAGTGCTCGATGCTGGTTGACGTCCTCAGCAGGGAAGGCGACTTCTTCACTGCCGAGATCAGTCTGGCCTTGCGCCGTCCCGTCTACAAGTCGAACTACAGCACGCCGATGTTCAACTACATCGACAAGAAGTTCTTCTTTGAATACACCGACGGACAAACGTTGGACTTCAACCCCAATACCTACATCTCCAACATCACCAGCACCATAGGATTCTATGTGTACCTCTTCCTCGGCCTCGACTTCGACAGCTTCTCGCCCAATGGCGGCGACCCGTTCTTCGCCGTCGCCGAGACCATCGCCAATGCTGCACCACAAGAGCCCGGTTCGGACAACGGCTGGGGAACATCAGGACGCAAGAACCGCTATGCCATCATCAGCGACATCAACAACAGAACCTACGCTCCGCTGCGTCAGTTCCTGTATGACTACCATCGTCTGGGCCTCGACGTCATGGCCGAAGACCCCACACAAGGCCGTGAGTCCATCCTGAGTACCCTTTCCAACCTGCGGTCCATCTACGAACGCAACTCCATGTGCTACTTCCTGCAGTTGATCGTAGAAACCAAACGCGACGAGATCATCCAAATCTTCTCGCAAGGCGACATGAAAATCCGCAACGAAGCCGCCAATATCATGAAGGCCATCGACCCCTCACAGTCCTCGAGGTACGATGCCATGCTGCAAAACAACGGCAACTAATCAGCCCTCCTTTTATGCTTCAGCAACTGCACATCAGTAACTACGCCTTGATTGACGAGCTGAGTGTCAGTTTCGAGCCCGGTTTCAACGTCATTACCGGCGAGACCGGCGCGGGCAAGTCGATCCTGCTCGGCGCCTTGGGTTTTGCCTTGGGCGACCGCGCCGACACCAATGTGCTTTACGACAAGGACAAGAAATGTGTGGTGGAAGCCCAGTTTGCCTTGGATGATGACACGCTTAGGCCTTTGTTTGTGGAAAACGACCTCGACTTTGAAGCCGAGTGCATCTTCCGTCGCGAGCTCAACCCGCAGAAGAAAAGTCGTGCTTTCATCAACGACACGCCCGTGGCTCTGCAGACCATGAAAGAGATAGGCTGTCAGCTGGCCGACATCCACTCACAACACGACTCCCTCCTGCTCACCGATGCCGACTTCCAGCTCAGGCTCTTGGACGACATCGCGCAAAATGGAGCGATTCTTGCCGATTATCAGACAGAATACCACAACTATAACGGTCTTAAGCGGAGGCTGAACGAGTTGAAAGCGATGGCAGACAAAAACACTGCCGAAAACGACTACCTGAAGTTCCAACTCGAAGAACTCGACAAGGCTGGACTGAAGGAAGGCGAGTATGCCGACATCGAGCAGACCCTCAGCGTGATGGAGAATGCCGAGGAAATCAAGACGCTGCTGGTCACTGCCAACGGCCTGCTTGACAACTCCGAGAATGCCATCTTGGGACAAGTCAACGAGCTGACATCCACCCTATCGCGGCTGAGGCACCTCCTGCCCGACACAGACAGTTTAGGAGCACGTGTAGAGAACCTTAAGGTAGAGCTGAAAGACATTGCCTACGACTTGCGCCGCAAGGAAGACGACACCCAATTCGACGAGGGACAGCTGCAAAGTCTGCAGGAGCGTTACGACCTGCTCAGTCGTCTGATGATGAAGCACCATGTCAACGACTTCGAGGCGCTCATCACCTTACGCGACAGCCTGAAAGAGCGGGTGAATGCCTTTGAGAATATCGACGAGGCTATCGCCAAGGCCGAAAAAGAGCTGAAAGAAAGCGAAAAACGACTTTTGCAACAGGCTAAAGTCCTCCATGACAAACGCGTCGAAGCCGCTACGGCATTTAGCGAGAAGGTCGCTGCATTGGTACGTCAGTTAGCCATGCCTTTTGCCCAATTCCAAGTCAGCGTGGAAAAGCAAGAAAACTTCGGCAACAAAGGTACCGATGCCATTTGTTTCCTCTTCTCTGCCAACAAGGGTGTCGCTCCCGACGACCTCCGTCGTGTGGCCTCAGGCGGCGAGCTCTCACGTTTGATGCTCTCCATCAAGAGTGCTGTTTCAAGCTACAACTACATCCCCACCCTCATTTTCGATGAGATTGACACAGGTGTCTCGGGCGAAGTGGCGGCCAAGATTGGAGGCATCATGCAGCAGATGGGCCAATCCTTGCAGCTCATCTCCATCACCCACCTACCCCAGGTGGCCAGTAAAGCACAGCACCATTATTTCATCTACAAGGACAACGACGGCTTGCGCACGCAGTCGCACATCCGCATGCTTAACACCGAAGAGCGTGTCACCGAAATCGCCAAGATGCTCAGCAACGACCAAGTCACGCCCGAAGCCTTAAGGGCGGCAGAGGTGCTTTTGAAATAAGGGGGAAATCAATCTTCGTTTCCGATGGCGTTCTTCATCACGCCAATCTTCGAACTCTCCACAAAATCGAGGATGAAATCGCGGTCTTCCGAAGCAGGGAGGTTCTCGCGGATGTATTGCACCGACTGGGTGACATTCATGCCCACGCTATAGATCACGCGATACACATCCTGGATGGCGTTGATACGCTCACGCGAAAAGCCACGACGCATCAAGCCGATGGAGTTGACGCCAGCATAACACACGGGGTAACCAGGGCCTGTCTTCACGAATGGCGGGATATCCTTGTTGACCAAGGCACCGCCCGATATCATCACATGAGAGCCGATGCGGCAGAACTGACTCACTGCGGCAAGGCCTCCGAAGATAGCCCAGTCGTCAACAGTGATATGGCCCGCCAACGTAGCCGCATTGGCCATGATGACATGGTCGCCAAGAAAACAGTCGTGCGCCACATGGGTGAAAGCCATCAGCAGACAATCCTTACCCACGACCGTCTTACCCGAAGCCACCGTGCCCTTGTTGACCGTCGCCGACTCGCGCACCGTGGTGCCGTCGCCGATATAGCAATAGGTGGTCTCACCTTTGTATTTGAGGTCTTGCGGGATAGCCGAAATGACAGCGCCAGGGAAGATCTTGCAGTTCTTTCCGATGCGGGCACCGTCCATGATGACAGCGTTGGGGCCGATCCAAGTGCCACTACCAATCTCCACGTCTTCGCCAATCCATGCGAAAGCCTCGATCTTCACATCTTCAGCGATGCGGGCATTGGGATGGATATAAGCTAAAGGCTGGTTCATGCTTAATATAATAAGGTGTGCTTAATCTTTCTTGCAAAAGAGGTGTTGGAGAAGTGGCCCGGCTTGACCGCAGTCACCTTGCCCTTGATGGGACGGCCGACCAGGGTGAGGTCGCCGATGACATCCAGCAGTTTGTGACGAGCGGGTTCATTGTCGAAATACAGCTCCACATTGTTCAGGATACCGCATTCCTTCACCGTGACTTTCGGCTTCTTGAAGAAGGCAGCAATATGGTCAAGTTCCTCGGAAGAAACGTTACGGTTGACGAACACGATGGCGTTGGTCAAGTCGCCGCCCTTAATGAGGTTACGGCTGATGAGGGTCTCCAACTCATGGAGGAACACAAAGGTACGGCAGGGAGCGATTTCTTTTTCAAAGTCATTGAGGTCGTGCAGAGAAGCATGCTGCTCGTCAAGCACGCGGGTGTTGTACTTCACCTTGACATCGATCTCGAACCTGTCGCAAGGCTCGATGCTCAACTCAATGCCCAGAACTTCGTTCTTGTAGGAAATAGGTTCCTCGATGACGAGGTAGTTGCGATAAGCGTTCTGTTCAACGATGCCAGCCTGATGGATAGCCTCAACGAAATACTTGGCGCTACCGTCCATGATGGGGGTCTCTTCCACGTCGATGTCAATCAAAACATTATCGATGCCCATGCCACGCAGTGAAGCAAGGACATGTTCGACGGTGTAGATCTTCACGCCACCTTTACCGAGGGTGGTACCACGGGCAGTGTCGATGACATTGTCGACATCGGCTTCGATGATGGGTTGGCTTTCAAGGTCAATTCTACGAAAACGAATTCCAGAATTTACGGGAGCCGGATTAAAGGTGAGGGTGCCGCACTGACGCGTGTGGAGACCCGCTCCTTTTATGCTGACTCTATTTTTGAGCGTACATTGTTTCTCCATAAAAAGACATATATGTGGACATTCTTTTCCACAAAAAACGTGCAAAGATAGGAATTATTCTATCACCTGCAAAAAAAATTCCTCATCGGACACTATTTCGGAGCTTTTCCACCCTTCAGTTCGGCCAATTCCTTTTCGAGTTGTTCCAATTTACGGGCCATCTCGTCGATATGGCGGAAACGGGCATTCGAAACCAGGTATTGACGAAGCGGCTGTATCGGGGTGCCCATAAACTCCTTGTTTTCTTCCTTGATGCTGCCCATGATACCGCTTTGTCCGCCGAACTTAGAGCCGTCAGCGATATTGATATGTCCCACGAAGCCCGACTGGCCACCGACCACGCAGTTCTTGCCAAGATGCGTCGATCCGCTCACGCCCACCTGGGCCGCCAGCGCCGAGTTCTCTCCCACTTCCACGTTATGGGCCAGATGCACCAGATTGTCGAGTTTCACGCCTTTATGGACACGTGTCGAGCCCATGGTAGAGCGGTCTATGGTGGTGTTGGCGCCAATCTCAACGTTGTCGTCGATGACCACATTGCCTACCTGCGGAATCTTCTCGTAATGTCCATCGGGCTGGGGAGCAAAGCCGAAGCCATCCGCGCCGATGACAGCACCCGCATGAAGAATGCAATTCTTGCCCACCACCGTGTTGCGGTAGAGCTTCACGCCGGGATTCAGCACGGTATTGTCGCCAACGACACAGCCGTCGCCCACATATACCTGGGGATAAATCTTCACATTGTTGCCGATTTTGGCGTTCTCGCCCACATAGGCAAACTCACCAAGATAGAGATTCTCACCGCATTGTGCCGTCGAAGACACGAAAGCCAAAGAGGAGACGCCTTGTTTATTCTGCGTCATCTGGTCGTAGAAGGCCAGCAGCTTGGCAAAGCAGGCATAGGCATCGGGCACTCGGATCAAGGTGGCGCTGATAGGCGCCGTTGCCACAAAGTCGTCGTTGACGATGACGATGCTCGACTGGGTCTCGTAGATATAGTGTGTGTATTTCGGATTGGCCAGGAAACTGATCATGCCGGGAGCGCCTTCTTCGATTTTGGCGACATTCCACACCTCGGCATTCGGGTTGCCTTCCACCTTGCCTTCAAGGATTCCAGCGATTTGGGTAGCGGTGAATTTCATTTTCTTTAGTTTTTACAGCAAGCGTTCAAAATCGCGTTTCAGAACAGCAATAGCCTGTTCCACCACGGGATTGGGCAAGGCCACCAGGCTCTGTGCCAGGATGGAGACATCCTCCTCGTCCTTCAGTTGCTCAAAAGTAGTATTGATTTGATTGATAAGTTCTTCCTTGGCATTCACCACGGCGTTCCATGTGGTATTGGACACATAGAGCTGTTGGGCGAGGTTGTGTTCAAACTCCTCACGCACACTTTGCAGCAGCTGAAGATGGAAAGCCCCTTTCTCCATGCCGGGCGTATAGATGCGCTTCACCAGTTGGGGCAGCTGCACGCGCTCGAGATAAAGCAGGAAACGCTCATAGGCCTGCACCTTCAGCGGCATGATGATTTTCAAGGCCTGCACCTTGAGTTCCATGGTCTTCCCATTACGGAGTTCGGCGTCCTTCATCTTCGAGAGACGGGCCAATATAACCAATGCCGCGACCATCAGCAGGAGGCCGGCGCACATGATGGCGATGATAATCCAAGTGTTGGTGTTCATTTTTCGATGAAATTGGGCTGCAAAGGTAATGTTTTTCCTTTAATAATCAATTTTTCAGGGTATTCTGCCCACCCTAACAAAAAAAGGCCTACCTTTGTAGCCGCTTGTGAGATACGATAGGGTATCGCCTGCGATGAGGCAACAAGCGTCTAAAAACAAACGTCAACAATCAAGCATTAACAATAGACACAATCATGAGTGAAATCATTCTTTCCAACAGAGTATTGAACATGGCTGAGTCGGCAACGCTGGCCATGACCAACAAGAGCCGTGAGCTGAAAGCCCAAGGCATCGACGTCATCAGCCTGAGCATCGGTGAACCCGACTTCAACACGCCTGAATCGGCCAAGCAAGCTGGTGTCGACGCCATCAACAATAACGACACGCACTACCCGCCTGTGCCTGGTACGCCCGCGTTGCGCAAGGCCATCGCCAACAAGCTGAAACGCGACAACGGCCTCGACTACAAGGATTCTGACATCCTCGTCTCGAATGGTGCCAAGCAAGCCATCAACAACGTGCTTTTAGCCATCGTCAACGACGGCGACGAGGTCATCATCCCCGCCCCGTTCTGGGTGTCCTACCCCGAGATGGTGAAGCTGGCTGGTGGTGTGCCCGTCATCGTCAAGAGCGACATGGCCCACGACTTCAAGATCACGGCCGAGCAGCTGGAGAATGCCATCACCCGCAAGACCAAGGCTTTGCTCATCAACACGCCTTGCAACCCCAGCGGCAGCGTCTTCACCAAGGCCGAGCTGACCGCCATCGCAGAGGTGCTGAAGAAACACCCGAACATCATCATCATCTCCGATGAGATCTATGAGTTCATCCAATATGAGCACAAGCACGAGAGCATGGGACAATTCGACTTCTTGAAAGACCGCCTCGTCCTCGTCAACGGCGTAGCCAAGGGTTATGCCATGACGGGTTGGCGCATCGGCTACATCGCTGCTCCGCAAGCCATCGTGAAGGCCACCAACAAGATCCAAGGCCAGATCACTTCTGGTATCTGCACCATCGCACAAGCCGCCGCCGCCAAGGCTATGGAGCTCAGCCCTGAGAACTCCAAGGAGATCCAAGACATGCTCGCCGCCTTCCGTCACCGCCGCGACACCTTCGTGAAGCTGCTGAACGAGATCCCAGGCGTGAAGTGCAACACCCCCGCCGGTGCCTTCTATGTCTTCCCCGAGATGAAGTCGTTCTACGGCAAGACCGACGGCGAGACCGTCATCAAGGGCAGCGACGACCTCTGCATGTGGCTGCTTTACAACGCCCATGTGGCTTGCGTGGCTGGTAACGCCTTCGGCAACGACGACTGCATCCGCCTGTCGTATGCCACCAGCGAGGACAAGCTCATCGAGGCCGTGAAGCGCATCAAGGCCGCTTTGGCAAAACTGCACTAATGCAACAAACTAAACGCTCCGTTGGCAATAAAACGCGCCAGCGGAGCGTTTTTCATTTAAAAACCTACGACATGACATTCATTCAGCAGGCCATTAGCATCTTCAACCAAGCCATCGAAGACTATCACAAGTATGACGACGTGGACCATCCTTGCAACAACCCCTACGAGGAGCATTCCATCGAAGGATACCTTTACAAAAAGGAATGGATCGACACCGTACAGTGGCACCTCGAAGACCTCATCCGCGACCCGAACATCGACCCTGCGGCAGCCTTGGCCTTGAAACGGCGCATCGACAAGTCGAATCAGGACCGCACCGACCTCGTGGAGATGATTGACGAGTATTACTGGCAACTCTTCCAACAAGTGAAGCCCCAACCGAAGGCTACACTTAACACAGAGAGTCCGGCATGGGCCATCGACCGGCTGTCCATCTTACAGTTGAAGATCTATCACATGAAGGTAGAAGTGGCAAGAGCCAATGTCAGCGAAACGCACAAGGCCAAATGCCAAGCCAAACTTGATGTGCTGCTGGAGCAAAACACCGACTTGAGCACCGCCATCAGCCAACTTTTGGAGGCTTACCAGCGGGGCGAGAAGGTGATGAAGGTCTACAAACAGATGAAGATGTACAATGACCCTGCATTGAACCCTGTGCTCTACGGTCAAAAATGAAAAAACTCCTTGTCATAAGGTTCTCTGCCTTGGGCGACATCACCATGAGCGTGCCTGTCGTCCACGACTTGGCCATGCAATACCCTGATTTGGACATCACGATGCTCAGTCGGGAGATGGCGAGGCCTTTGTTTGAGCAGATGCCCGAGAACGTTCACTTCATCGCAGCGGACCTGAAAGGTCGGCACAAGGGTTTGCTTGGACTCTGCCGTCTATGGCGCGATGCCCATCTGAGCGACTACGACTATATCGCCGACTTCCATGATGTGCTTCGCACCTGGTGGTTGCGTGCCGAAGGTTGTCTGCGACGCAAGAAGGTGGCCAAAATCGACAAGGGACGCAAAGGCAAGAAGGCCTTGACACGACAGAAAAACAAGGTTTTCGTCCAACAAGCCACCTCGTTCGAGCGTTATGCCAAGGTGTTGGAACAGTTGGGTTTCCCGATAAAACCACAATTCAACAAGCTTGATTATTCCGCTTTTTGCGAAACGCAAAAAGAAGACCATGAGACTTGGGTCGGCATTGCGCCGTTTGCCAAACACCCCGCAAAAGTCTATCCATTGGGGAAGATGGAGCAAGTCATCAAGACCATGGGCGAGAGGAAAAACACCACCATTTTCCTTTTCGGCGGTGGCGAAGAGGAAAAACGGCAGATTGCAGAGCTTTGCGCCAAATACCCGAACGTGAAAGCTGCTCAAAGTCAACAAGGCTTGAAAGGCGAATTGGCCTTAATGGGCCAGTTGGACGTAATGCTCTCGATGGACTCCGCCAACATGCATTTGGCTTCCTTGGTCGGGACACGGGTGGTCTCCATCTGGGGCGGCACCCATCCCTATGCCGGTTTCATGGGATGGAAACAAAAAGCAGAAGATTGCATCCAGCTGGATTTGCCTTGCCGACCCTGTTCGGTGTACGGCAACAAGCCTTGCCAGCGTGGCGACTACGCCTGCATGAACGGCATCGCTCCCGAACAAATCATCGAAAAGCTTGGTCTGTCATGAGCGTCTCCCCCATCGCCGCCATGTTCGACCGCATCGCGTCAAAGTACGATGCGCTCAACCATTTGCTCTCCCTTAATATAGACAAGGTGTGGCGGCGAAAGACAGCCAAGGTGGTGGCAAAGGCGCATCCCAAAACCATCCTTGACCTCGCCACAGGCACGGCCGATTTGGCCATTGCTTTAGCCAAGCACAATCCTCAGGCCCACATCGTCGGCATGGATATCTCCGAAAAGATGTTGGACATCGGGAAACAAAAAGTGATCAAACAAAACCTTGAAAACCAAATTGAATTGCGACACGGAGATGCCGCCGCCTTGCCTTTTGAGGACGAGCATTTCGATGCCGTCACCGTGGCCTTCGGCGTCAGAAACTTCGAGGACTTGGACAAGGGCCTTTCGGAGATCAGCCGTATGTTGAAGTCCAACGGACAGGCGGTCATCTTGGAGTTTTCCATGCCTGAGAGATTCCCCGTAAAGCAACTCTACCGTTTCTATTTCAAGCGTATTCTTCCAAAGATTGGAAAAACCGTTTCAAAAGACCCAGGGGCATACGATTACCTACCCGTTTCGGTAGAGCGTTTCCCAAAACCCGATGCCTTCCTTGAACTGCTGAAACAAAATGGGTTGGCTGAAGGCCATGCCCGTCCACTCACTTTTGGCATCGCCACATTATACACCGCCACCAAATCATAAGGTATTTCTTTTTTTACTATTTTTGCCGCGCTTTTATTGCAATAAAAGCACGCAAATTGCGTTAATCAGACATCTAAACACTGAAGATCTTGAAGAAAGCACTGAAAATATTGGCTGTCATGCTGTTGCTCACTGCGACGGTCATACCGGCACAAGCCCAGAGAAGGGTGGTCAGATATTTGCCCAAGTATGAGCAGGAGCCCTATCATTTTGGATTTTTGCTGGCTTACAACCAGATGATGTATACCGTGAAGACCGTGGAGAACTACCAGAATGCAGCTCAGCCTGCCGATTCATGGCCCAGCGGTCCTTATAGCATCTCCAACACCAGCTGCCTCTATGTCTATAACATCGAGACTTTGCAGACGCCAGGTTTCACCGTGGGTATCATTGGCAGCAAACGCCTCGGCCGGTATTTCGACCTGCGTTTCATCCCCTCGTTGAGCTTCAGCGAACGACGCATGCGATACGACATCGCCGTTGTCAGCAGGGACAACACAGTCGACATGAAGGCCATCACCAAGTCGATCGGCACCACCTTTGTGGAGTTCCCTCTCAACATCAAGTACCGTTCAAAGCGATACAACAACATTGGTGCTTACCTCATGGGCGGTGTCAACCCGAAACTCGACCTTGCCTCGCAGAAGGATAACAAGGAGATTGACGGCCAAGGCAATGAGTTCATCAACAACCTCGTCACCAAGCGTTTCGACTGCGCCGCTGAACTCGGAGCTGGATTCGACATCTACAACCAATGGTTCAAGATGGGCATCGAGGTCAAGATGAGCTACGGATTGCTCGACATCGTGAAGAACCAAGCCTTCATCTACACCGCTCCTATCGACAAATTGCGCAACAAAATGTTCCAGATTTCGCTTTTGTTCGAATAATTTCTATTCTTATATTTTGCTGATTATAAGCAATTTATAAATTATTGCAGACTTTTTTTCAAGGAATATGTTGCAGGTATTGAAATTTTATCTACTTTTGCAGCGTCAAAAATGACACGAAGTGGTCTCTTCGTCTAGTCTGGTCAGGACGTCAGGTTTTCATCCTGGTAACTCGGGTTCAAATCCCGGAGAGACTACCAACCAAGCCCGCCAAACAGCGGGCTTTTTTATTGTCAACTATTTGCGCTATGAACAAACTACAAGTCGTCGTCAGCAACCAATACGATCCCTTCCTCAACCGCGCCGTGGAGCAATACCTCACGGACCATCAGGAAGGAGGCACGGTCACCTTGTACCTTTGGAAAAACCAGCAGACGGTGGTCATCGGTTACAACCAGAACCCCTATTCTGAATGCAATGTCAAATTGTTGCTCGACGAAGGCGGTCATTTGATGCGTCGCGGTACGGGTGGCGGTGCCGTTTACCACGACTTGGGCAACATCAACTTCTCGTTCATTGCCGACAAGTCTTTATATGACGTAAGGAAACAACTTTCGGTCATCCAAGACGCACTGCTTGCATACGGCTTGAAAGCTGAGATATCGGGGCGCAACGACCTCACTTGCGAAGGACGCAAATTCAGCGGCAACGCCTTTGCCAAAGGGAAAAACAACAACCTTCACCACGGCACCATCCTCATCAAGACTGACGGAGAGATGATGCAGCGTTACCTCATCGTCGACAAGGCCAAGCTGATGAAAAACGGCGTGAAGAGCGTGGCCAGCCGTGTGGTCAACCTCAGCGAACTCGTGCCGGAATTGACTTCAGAGAACATCAAGAATCCATTGATTTCCTCCTTTGAGAAGGTATACGGATGCAAGGCCATCACCCTCGACTTCGACACCTTAATTAATAAGCCCGAGGTGCGGGCCATTGAATCGGAGATTTCGTCGCACGACTTCCTCTTCGGCCGCTGGGAGCAGTTCAAGACCACGAAAAAGGCCCGTTTTGCATGGGGTGGCGTGGAGATTGCGCTACAAATCGACGAGGCCAACGCCATAATCAACGACATCCAAATCGCCTCGGACTGCCTTGAGCCTGACACCATCCAACAAGCCGAACAATTGCTGCAAGGCGCTAGCACCAAGTCAGCACCCAATGATGATTCAGGTAACGAAATCATCCACGACATCATCCATTTGATCTACGGCTGAACAAAAAAGCGTACCTTTGCAGCCCAATTTTCAATTATAAATTGTCAATTATCAATTAAATGAAATACTATCTTCTCCCATTAGGCTGTCAGATGAACTTGAGCGACACGGAGCGCGTGCGCACGGTGCTCAACGGTATGGGCTTTGTCCAGACTGAAAACGAAAGCGAGGCCACCATCCTCGGCATCATCGCCTGCTCGGTGCGCCAGAAAGGCATCGACAAGGTGTATGGCCGCATCGAGAAATGGAACGCTATGAAGAACCGTCAGAACGTCATCACCTTCGTGTCGGGCTGCATCCTGCCTGCCGACCGCCTGCGTTTCCTCAAGCTCTTCGACCTGGTTTTCGCCATGAACGAACTGCCCAACCTGCCCGAGATGATCCGCCAATACGGCATCGTCACGCCAGCTTCGCTGCGCTACGGAGAAGAGATTGAATACCAACCCGTAGTCAAGCCGTTGGCACCGCTGTTCCACAAGGACGACAAGATCAACCCCTCGGCCAACATGGACAAGTTTTGGGCCATCACGCCTACACAGACCTCCACATTCGAGGCCTTCATCCCGATCCAGAACGGCTGCAACAAATTCTGCACCTACTGCGCCGTGCCTTACACCCGTGGACGCGAGGTGTCGCGTCCCTCGGAAGAGATTCTGGCAGAGTTGAAGGATTTGGTCGAAAAAGGTTACAAGAGCATCACTTTGCTCGGACAGAATGTCAATTCCTATGGCCTTGACAAGAAGGGCGAAGAGATTGACTTCGCAGAACTGCTACGCCGTGTGGGCGAATACGGCAAAGCCTCGGGTAAGGAGTTTTGGGTGTATTACACCGCACCGCATCCTCGCGACATGAAGGACGACGTCATCGAGGTGATGGCACAATACGACTGCCTCGGTAAGCAGATCCACATCCCCATCCAGAGTGGCGACGAGAACATGCTACAGCGCATGAACCGCCACCACGACTTGGCCACCTATAGGCATATCATCGAGACCATCCGCGAGAAACTGCCGACAGCCACCATCTTCACCGACATCATCGTGGGCTTCACCCATGAGACCGAAGAGGAGTTCGAGAATACACGCAAGGCCATGGAGGAGTTCAAGTACAACATGGCGTTCATCGCGCAATACAGCGTACGCCCGGGCGCCGTGGCCTCGGAATGGGATGATGACGTGCCGAAGGAGGTGAAACGCGAGCGCTACCACCGCCTCACCGAGGAACTGATGAAACACAGCCTGGTCTACAACCAAGGCCTCATCGGGAAGACTGTCAAGATGTTGGTGGAGACGCATGACCGCAAAAACGGCTACCTGGCAGGACACACCGAGGGCAAGATCGTCATCCGCTTCGCGTCAAGAGACACCAGCCTTATTGGGCAAATCGTGAATGTAAAAGTGACTTCGGCTTCGCCGTTGTCGATTGAGGGAGTGTTAGTTTAGAGTTTAGAGTTTAGAGTTTAGAGTCGATGAAGAAAGTAGCGTTCAAGACTTTGGGATGCCGCGTCAACCTGTATGAGACCGACGCTTTGGCATCGCGTTTCAAGGCGGCGGGCTATGAGATTGCCGACAGCGACAGCCGTGCCGACGTCTTTGTCGTGAACACCTGCACTGTCACTAACACCAGCGACCAGAAATGCCGCCAGGCCATCCGTCAGATCAGGCGCAAACACCCTGAGGCCTTGATTGCCGTCACGGGCTGCATGGTCAACCACAGGAAAGAGGAACTGCTGCAATCCGGCATAGCGGATTATGTCATCGACAATGAGCGCAAGGCCGCCTTGTTCGACATCATCGACGAGCATTTCAAGATGGGCCACAGCGACCCTGAAGGCTACGACCGCGACCTCTTCAGCTACCAACCTGCCTTCGACACCTTCCACACGCGCAGCCTCATCAAGATCCACGACGGCTGCAACAACTACTGCTCCTACTGCATCATCCCCATGGTGAGAGGCAGGGCTACCAGCCGTCGCGCCAACGACATCTATGACAATGTTCGTGAGGTCGTTGCCCATGGCTTCAAGGAGGTCGTGTTAACGGGAGTCAACATGGGTCGTTACCAATCAGAAGGCACCAACTTCGAGCAACTCGTGGAAAACATCCTCAACATCGACGGTGACTTCCGCATCAGGGTCTCCTCCATCGAACCCGACCAATTCAGCGACCATTTCCTCAGCCTCTTCCAACACGAGAAACTGGCGCCTCATATGCACATCTGCCTGCAAAGTGGCTCCGACGACACCTTGAAGCGCATGCACCGCTTCTACACAGTCGCCCAGTTCCGCGACATGTGCCAACACATCAAGGCCTTCCGTCCCGATTTCAACCTCACCACCGACATCATCGTGGGCTTCCCGGGCGAGACCGAACAGACCTTCAGGGAGAGCTGTGACTTCGCAAAGGAAATCGGTTTCAGCCACATCCACACTTTCAAATACTCCGTGCGTAACGGCACCAAGGCCGCTACCATGCCCGACCAAGTGCCCGAAAGCATCAAGACAGAACGCAGCGAGGTGATGCGTCAGATCTCGTTGGACAACAAGACCAAATACTTCGAGCTGATGCAAGGCAATAGCCAACGCATGCTCATCGAGCGCATCGACAGCAAGGGGGTGGCTCGGGGCTATGGAGAAAACTATGTGCCTATCATCCTCAATGCAAAAGGAATCGAAAAAAACACCTATATTAATATAAAGCTAGGCGAAATTGTCAACCAAGGGAACGAAGAAAAGATGGCATTTATCGGAGAATCAATAAGTTGAAGAATTAAATGAAAAAATTTCATCTTTTTGGGTTCCAATTCAGAGAAAAGTTGTAATTTTGCAGCCCGAATCGAAAAGAATAAGTAATAAGGAATTAGAGATATGGCAAATCACAAATCGTCAATCAAGAGAATTCGTCAGACAGAGAAGAGACGTTTGCACAACCGTTACTATGCCAAGAACATGCGTAACGAAGTGAAGAAATTCAGAGCTTTAACCGACAAGTCAGAAGCCGAGAACCAGCTCCCGATGATGTACCACATCATCGACAAGGTTGCCAAGCGCGGTATCATCCACAAGAACAAAGCCGCCAACCTGAAGTCGAAGCTGACGAAGTTCATGAACAAATTGGCATAATTGGAAGTTTTATTCATACATGTTGGTGCCTCTTCTACTTTTAGTGGAAGAGGCTTTTTTGCTTGAGATAAGCCGAAAATCACTATCTTTACCGCTTCAAACCACCCACCATGAGCAAAAAGAAATCCATCAAGGAATGGGCCGAGGACGACAGGCCACGTGAGAAGATGGCCGAGAAAGGCAAGGCTGCCATGAGCGACTCGGAGCTTCTGGCCATCCTTTTGCGCACAGGCAAAGAGGGGCAGTCGGCCGTTGACCTGGCACGCGAAATCTTGGGCAAAGCCAACAACAACCTCATCAACCTCTCCAACTTCACCCTGAAGGAGTTGGAAGCATTCAAGGGCGTCGGCAAAGCTAAGGCCATCACCATCATGGCCGCCCTCGAGCTCGGCAAGCGTCGCCGCGGAGCCGAAGCCAGCCTGCCCGACGAGGTCAAAGACTCCAAAACCTCGTTTGAGCGTTTTCTTTCCCATATCGACGACATGAAACAGGAGCATTTCCTCGTCATGTACCTCGACCAAAGCTTCCACGAACTGAAGGTGGAATGCATCAGCAACGGGGGCACGACCAATGTCATCGCCGATCCAAGGATCATCTTCAAGCAAGCCTTGAACTACGGTGCCACCTGCATCATCCTGGGGCACAACCACCCCTCGGGCAACCCTCGTCCCAGCAAGGACGACCGTCAGCTGACCCAAAAAATCGTGTCGGCCGGCAAACTCTTGGATATCGCCGTCGTTGACCACATCATCATCGGCTACGAACGCTATTACAGTTTCCGCGACCACGGAGAAATGACCTTCTGAAACAACAAACACCCATGAAACTCGTCACCATCATAGGGGCAAGGCCCCAAATCATCAAGGCTGCCGCATTGAGCCGCGCCATCAAAAACCATTTTTCTGACCGCATACAGGAAGTCATCGTCCACACGGGGCAGCACTACGACGACAACATGTCGCAAGTCTTCTTCGACGAGCTGCAGATACCGCGTCCCGACTACAACCTCCATGTCGGCTCAGCTTCGCATGGCGTGCAGACCGCCCGCATGACCGAGGGCATCGAGGCGCTATTAATAAAGGAGCAACCCGATTTCATCGTGCTGTATGGCGACACCAACTCCACCTTGGCTGGAGCCGTTGCTGCAGCAAAGATCCATGTGCCCATCGTCCACATCGAGGCGGGGCTGCGCTCGTTCAACAAGAGCATGCCCGAGGAAATCAACCGCATCGTGTGCGACCACTGCTCCACCCTGCTATTCTCTCCCACCCTCGCTGGTATCGAGAACCTGAAACATGAAGGCTTCCCCTTGGACAATGACGGGCCTTACACCATCGACAACCCTAAGGTCTACCACTGCGGCGACATCATGTACGACAACAGCCTGCACTTTGCCAATATTGCTGAAGAGAAGACTGACATCATACAACGCCTGGAATTGGCTGGCAAGCCTTTTATTCTGTCCACCATACATCGCGACAGCAACACCGACCATCCCGAGCGGCTCGGTGCCATCTTTGACGCATTGATCGAGCTCTCAAAAGAGAATCAAATCGTGTTGCCTTTGCATCCCAGAACGGCCAAGTTGCTGAAGACCAATTTGAGCAACGAAAAACAGTCGTTGGTTTTCAACAGCCCCAACATCAAGCTCATCCCGCCGGTCTCCTTCCTCGAGATGATCGCCTTGGAGCGCCATGCGCAACTCATCATGACCGACTCGGGCGGCGTGCAGAAGGAGGCCTATTTCTTCAAGAAGCCAGGCATCATCCTACGTCCAGAAACAGAATGGGTGGAAATCGTGCAGACCGGCAACGCCATTCTCGCCGACGCCGATGAAAGCCGCATCATGGAGGCTTGGCAGCACTTTAAGAACAACCCACCTACCGTTTTCCCCGAGATCTTCGGCGACGGCCATGCGGCGGAATTCATGCTCGACAAAATTATTTCTTGTAAAGTGTTGTAGATTAAGAAAAAAGTCGTACCTTTGCACCCGCTTAACAAGCAAACCTAATTAACAATTTAATCATTTAATAATCAAACAGTTATGAATCAGTACGAAACCGTTTTCATTTTAACTCCCGTTTTGTCTGAAGATCAGATGAAGGAAACGGTAAAGAAGTATGAAGATCAGCTGACCAACAATGGTGCAGAGATCGTTCATGAAGAGAACTGGGGCATGCGTAAGCTTGCCTATCCCATCCAGAAGAAGTCCACGGGCTTTTATCAACTCATTGAGTACAAGGCCGAGGGCAATGTGATCGCCGATGTCGAAACCGAACTGAAGCGCGACGAACGCGTTCTCCGTTTCCTCACCGTGAAGCTCGACAAGCACGCCGTTGCTTACAACGAAAAGAAACGCAAGAAAGCCGAAGCCGCTGCCGAAGCTCAAGCCTAATGTTGAACAATTAAAAAGGAAGAAAAATGGCACAAGTGAACAACAACAACGACATCAAATATCTGACTCCCATCGCAGTCGATACCAAGAGAAAGAAATACTGCCGCTTCAAGAAGAACCGCATCAAGTACATCGACTACAAAGATGCCGACTTCTTGCTGAAGTTCGTCAACGAGCAGGGTAAGATCCTGCCTCGCCGCATCACCGGTACTTCAACGAAATACCAGCGCAAGGTTGCCCAGGCCGTCAAGCGTGCCCGTCACCTCGCCCTGATGCCATTCGTAGCAGATTGTTTGAAATAATTTGAAGGAGGACAACACATGGATATCATTCTGAAACAAGACGTCGCCAATTTAGGCTATAAGAACGACATCGTCACCGTGAAGGCTGGTTACGGCCGCAACTACCTCATCCCGCAGGGTCTGGCCATCCTCGCCACCGAGCGCAACCGCAAGATCTTGGCCGAAGAGATGCGTCAGCAGGCTCACAAGGAACAAAAGATCAAGGATGAAGCCACCGAGAAAGCCAAGGCTTTGGAAGGCCTGAAGCTGCAAATCCCCGCCAAGGCTGCTGCCACGGGTAAGATTTTCGGCTCGGTCAACAACATCATGATTGCCAACGCTATCAAGGAAGCCACCGGCATCGAAGTGGACCGCAAGAACATCGTCCTCAATGAAGACGCCATCAAGGAAGTGGGCGACTACACCGCCAAGATCAGACTCCACAAGGAAGTGGCCGTCGACATCAACTTCAACGTTTTCGCTGAATAATAGGATAAACTTTTTCATAATTTTGGGGGCTGTTCCATTATTGGGACAGCCTTTTTTGTATTTTTGCCTACATGATTACCAAAAACACCATAAAGCAAATCGCATCCCTCCGCCAGCAGAAGTTCCGCAAGGAACTCGGCCTCTTCGTCGTAGAAGGACGCAAGATGACAGAGGAGCTGCTCCAATCCAATTTTGAAACCGTGGGACTCTATGCCACTGAGGCCTTCCTCGCCGACCATCCTGCTTTCGCTAACGCTGAAATCGTTAGCGAAGTGCAGATGGACCAAATGAGCGGTCAGGACACACCACCCGGCATCCTTGCCGTAGTGAAAATTCCGCAACAAAGCGAAATCAAGACGACATCGCAACTTGTGCTCGCCTTGGATGGCATCGCCAACCCAGGCAACATGGGCACGCTCATACGCACGGCTGAGTGGTTTGGCATCCATGACGTGGTGTGCAGCTCCGACTGCGTGGAGCTTTGGAACCCCAAGACGGTGCAGGCCACTATGGGTTCGCTTTTCAGGATGAAGGTGTGGTCGACTGACTTGCCTGCTTATCTCAAGCAAGCCAAGGCTGACGGCAAAGCCATTTATGGTGCCTTGTTGGACGGCGATAACCTGTTCCAGATGCAAGCCAAACCCGAAGGCATCCTCGTCATCGGGAGCGAGTCGCATGGCATCAGGGCCGATGTTTTGCCTTGCATCACACACCCCATCACCATCCCCCGTGTGGGGGGCAGCATGACCGAGTCGCTCAACGCCGCTGTAGCCGGAGCTGTTCTAATGGCTGAGATGACAAAATAAACAATGACGAACAATAAAAAAACCGCCCCGAAAGGAGCGGTTTTTTTCATTCAATCGTTGAGATTGATTACTTCACGATGACAACGCGCTGGACGCTGTTGCGGCCATTGTTGTCATAGATGCTGAAGAAGTAGACACCAGCCTCAACATCCATGTTGATGTTGTTGACCATGCCGCCGAGCTTCTCAACGCGGATCAGTTGGCCAGCCACATTGTAGATAGCCACGCTGTTCAGGTTCTCGCCTTCGAGGGTAACCATCGAAGTGGCGGGGTTAGGATAGACACTGGCCAGTTGGGCAACAGTTTCTTCAACGCCGTCGGTGACATCGAGGGTCACAGGGATCTCAACATGAGCCAGGTTCTCATCGTTGGTGTTGATGATGAGGTTAGCATTGTAGGAGGTACCCATTTCGAGGCCGATGGAGTTGAGGGTGAGGGTGATGGTCTCGCTCTGGCCGCCCATGATGGCGCCTTCAGTCTTGTCCATAGTAGCCCAAGTGGCGGGGATGAGTTCACCAACGCAGTTGACCGTGATCAACCAAGCGCCGCCGAAGCTGCCAGCGCTGTAGCAGTGGCTGAAGCTGTTGCCACTGGTGCTGAGCCAGTTACCATCTTGCTCTTCACCGTATTCACCGCCGTCCATGCTCATAGGATACTCACCAGCATTCTGCTCGAGTTGGACAGTGGCCCACATGGCTTGACCGGTCAGATAGACAGGCTCGTCGAAGGTGGCAGTGATCCAAGTACCGGCAGCCGAAGAGTTAACGGTCTTTTCGGCGAGGAGTTCGCCAGGTTGGTTGTGGAGGCCTTGACCATAGATACGGAAGATGTAGTTGTGGTCAGCGGACTGATATTGCGTACCAACAAGATACTGAGCGGAAACGATCTTCATACCCATGGCAGCGCCAGCGTAGGCGGTAGCAGGCAGACGGATACCCATCTCACGGGTGTAAGCAGCGTCAGAGCCGATGCCTTGGCTTTCTTCACCATTGTGGTAGAAGAGGTCAGCAGTCTGAGTGCCTTCGCCACCTTGACCGAAGTCGAGCCAGCCAGCCCAGTCGCCGATGGAGTTACCACTGTTGTCGATGGTCACAGGCACGGTGGTCATATCGTCTTCACCAAGTTCTTCGGTGATTTCCAAAGGATCAATGGTGAGCTCAGGAGCGCTTTCGCCACCGATCTTCTTGAAGCTGAAGTTGTCGAGGTAGTACTCAGAGGTAGCGGCATTCTCAGGCGGATAGAAGTCCATGGCGCCGAGGGTACGGCCAACCACTTCGTTGCCGAAGCTGTCCAAGCTCCATTGCCATTCACAGACGAGCACTTCTTCTGCACCAGGAGCGGTGTAGTAGTAACGAGCGACGTCGGTGTCGGTATCCACATTCAGACGGAAGTGCATCCATTCATCATAGACGCATTCCACATCAGCGGTGCCGTTGCTACCAGCGTGGATGGTGCCGTGGCCAGGAGCCGGGGTCGAGTTCTGACCGTCGTTGGTCAGGTGGAGGTAGCACTGCATAGCCCAGGTGCTGTTGGAGCCAGCGAAGTGGTGCAGGATGTTGAAGTAACCGTTCTTGCCTTCGGGAACGAGGATGTCGAACTCGAGGTCGTAGTTACCATTCTCTTCGTCGCCGAGGAGGAGGACCTGGTCGTTGCCATAGGTCAGGTGACCGCACTGGGTGCCGTCGAAGTCGGCAACCACGCCGTCTTCAGCACCGCCGGGAGCGTTGCTCCAAGTGGTCCACCAGTCGTTACCATGAGCGATAGCGTCTTGGGCAATCTTGTTGCCCACGGTGTAGTCCTCGAAGGGGTCGAAGATCAACACCTCGTCGTTGCTTTGCAGCGTGACGGTGAGGTTATCGAGATAGTACTCAGAGGTAGCGGCATTCTCGGGCGGATAGAAGTCCATAGCGCCAAGGACGCGGTCAGCTTGGTTCTCACCGAAGCTGTCCAAGCTCCACTGCCATTCGGCATACATCTCTTCGGCTTGGCCAACCACGTTGAAGTAGAGTTGGGCAACGTCGTTGTCGGCATCGACATGGACGCGGAAGTGCATCCATTCGTCGTAGACGCAAGGCAGGTCGCAGGTGCCGTTGCTACCAGCGTGCACGGTGCCGTGGCCAGGATTCTGGGTCGAGTTCTGACCGTCGTTGGTCATGTGCATGTAAACCTGCATGGCCCAGGTGCTGTTGCTACCAGCGAAGTGGTGCAACACATTGAAGTAACCGTTCTTGCCTTCCGGGACGTAGGCATCAAATTCGAGGTCGTAGACACCCGTCGAGTGGTCACCCAGCATAACGACTTGGTCGTTGCCAAAGGTGAAGTGGGCAGCCATGGTACCACCAGCCATACCGAAGACACCGTCTTCAGCACCACCAGGAGCGTTGCTCCAAGTGGTCCAAGGATCACCAAGGGTTTGAGCGATCTTGGCGCCTTCCGGGCAGTCGTCAAAATCGAAGTGCAACTGAGCGAAAGCATTGCCGCAAACGAAGGCAATCATCGCAATGAGTAAAGATACTTTTTTCATTTTTTTGAACTTTTAGTTAGTATTAAGTGGATTGTTCATTCAAAAAATCGCGAAATACGCGCTGCAAATATAACCATTTTTTGTTTGTTGCAAGAGGATTGAGGTTTTTTTTAGTTGAGAGTTTAGAGTGTAGAGTTTAGAGTGTAGAGTTTAGAGTCAGTTTATAGTTGAGAGTTTAGAGTTTAGAGTTTAGAGTTGGGATTTTGCTTCTTTCCAATAGGCAATCATCTCTTCAATGCCGAGGTGTTGCACACCTTTGCCTTGTTCGCGGGCCTTCTGTTCCACGTACGCAAAGCGTTCGCGGAACTTCTTGTTGGTCTTTTCGAGGGCATCGTCGGGATTCACACCGATGTAGTTGCCATAAGCCGCCAAGGCAAAGAGTAAGTCGCCAAATTCTGCCTCAACGTTGGCAGTGTTGTCAGATTTCTTGAGTTCCTCAAAGAGTTCTTTCTTCTCCTCCTCCACTTTCTGCCATGCCTGCTCGGCATCAGGCCAGCGGAAACCCACACCAGCAGTTTTCTGTGCCATACGGTAGGACTTCAACAGCGACGGCAAACCTTCTGGCACGCCGCCCAAAACGCTGCGATTATGCTCGCGTTCCAGCTTGATCTTCTCCCAGTTTTGCTCCACTTGTTCCGCATTCTCAACATGCTCATTGCCAAAGATATGCGGATGGCGCACAATCATCTTGTCGCAGATGCCATTGAGCACATCAGCGATATCAAAGGCACCCTGCTCCTGCCCTATCTTGGCATAAAAGACAAGATGGAGCATGAGGTCGCCTAGCTCCTTTTTCACTTCGTTGAGGTCCTCGTTGAGGATGGCCTGGCTGAGTTCGTAGGTCTCTTCGATGGTGAGGTGGCGCAGGCTTTGAATGGTCTGGGTGCTGTCCCAAGGACAGCCCGCACGCACTGCGTCCATGATATCTAGTAAACGCTTGAAGGCTTGTTGTCTTTCGTCCATGATAGTTTGATTTGAATTTGCAAAGGTAAGGAATATTGTTGAGATTCCCGCAAGCGGGAATGGAGTTTGTACCCAATGTGAAAAGCGGCGGTTTGAAAAGTTGACGGATCGTAAACATTCGAAGCCGCCGCGGTTAACAACAACATCAGTACTCCATTCCCCGCAGGGGAATCTCACTATTTTCATAGAATTTTGTACCTTTGCAGGCTCGATGGAAAGACAAAAAAGCCATATCATCCTATTCGCGCTGCTTACCTTATTATTAATAGGGGAAACGGCAACTGCGCAGCTGAGCCAAAAGAATTACGAGATTGAGGCCAAGATGTATTATGGCTACATGTATTTCCAGAACGACGAATATCACTCGGCTTTGGGGCGTTACAGCCGTCACACCCCTAGTTACGAGGTCTCGCTACATCGCAACACCTACGGCGAGCATCGTTGGGAGGTGCTCCACAACTACCCTTCCATCGGACTCTCCTTTTATTACTCGGGCTTTGGAAACGATAGTATCGCGGCGGAGCTGGGCAAGGTGTTCGCCCTTTACCCTTTCATCAACTTCCCCATCACGCCGGGCACCAATAGCAGGCTGACCTTCAAGTTGGGGGTAGGCATTGGCTATCTCACCAACAAGTTCGACCCGAAGGAGAACTACCACAACTATGCCATCGGCTCGCATGTGAATGCCGCCGTCAACCTGTCGTTCGAATACCGCCAGCGTATCACTGACCGACTGCATTGGGTGGCCTCAATCGGGCTCAACCACTTCTCGAACGGTGCCACACGCTCGCCCAATATGGGCATCAACATCTTCAATGTGGCCACAGGCTTCTCATGGTATCTGGCATCGCCCAAAGCCTATCTCGACACAAGGCTCCGTCCGAAGAATTACCTCTTCGAATTTGACGGCAAGCGGCATTTCGTCACTGACTACCAATATACGGTTGGCTTCAAGGACCTGAGCCAGCAATATGGCACACATCAGTATTACTTCGTCCACGACGTCGCGGCCAACTTCATGTTCCAGCTCACCGAACGCGACCGTTTGGGCCTTGGCGTCGAGCTGGTCTACGACAACTCCGACAAGATCACCAAACCCGACTGGGACATCTATCTAAAACCGGGAGTCTTGCTCGCATACGAGATGATGCTCGACCGGGTCAGCTTCATGTTCAATGTCGGCTTGCGCAACAACGTACCGCTCAACTCAGGTAAGATGGGATTGTTGTTCTACCAGAAGGTCGCTGCCCGCTACTACCTCAACGACAACCTGTTTACCACCCTCGCCTTCACCACCTACGACATCAAGGCCGACTTCATCAGCGTCGGTTTAGGTTACCATATCCAACACAAGTACTATCTACCACGTTATGAAAAGAAACGCCATCGCAGTCCTGTTTTTCCTCGTTAGTCTGCTGACGTCCTCTTGCACCAAGATGGACCAGCTCTTCAACAACGGGAAGCCCGTCACCGAGCAGCGCGAAGTAGGCCAACGCTTTAGCGCCATATCGATGTATAATAACGTGAATGTCAAGTTAGTACAGAGCAACCGCCCTCATTTGGAGCTGACCTGTCCCGAGAACCTCATCGAAAAGGTGACCACCGAGGTGACGGGCGACACGCTCATCATCAAGAACGAGAACGAGCACAACTGGCTGCGCAGCTACGACTACAGCATCGACCTGACCGTTTATTACGACAGCCTGCGCGAAATCACCTACTTCTCCAATGGCGACTTGCGTTGCACCGACTCTCTGAAAGGATATAGCACGCTGAGCATCGACACCATCAGCATCGACTCACTCAACATTGACACCATCGAGGCCTATTGGAACCGCGGATTCACCCTCAGGATCAAAGAGGGCAGCGGCGACATCGACCTATGCTTAAACTGCGACGTATTGAAGACCGTGTTCAGTTACGGGACCTCAAAAATCACCTTACATGGCACTGCGGGTTATGCCGAGCATTACATAAAAAGCTATGGCTGCATCCATGCCGAGGCGCTCAACTCCAACATTGTCAAGGTGATGTCGGAGTCGACCAACGACATCTACGTTTGGGCCAGAAGCCAACTCGTTGCCTACCTCAGCAGCATCGGCAACGTCTACTACAAAGGCTATCCCTGGATAGAAAAATACTGCATGGGCGACGGGCAAGTCATCAAACTGGAATAATTTTGAAATCCGAAAACGCAAAAGGCATTTTTGGTACGATATTTGTAAGTTTTTTGGCGATTGACAAATTAATATCAAGAACAAATAAATACCCAATAAAAAAATGAAAGCATTAAGACTTCTTCCGCTTCTGGCCTTGATGGTCTTCGCCAGCTGCTCAGCGAACCGTCAGGTGGCTAAAGACGACACCTACTATTCGCCTTACGGCAATAGCGGCGAGCGTTTGGCCAAGAGCAACGGCTCATACGTGAGCCCCAGCATCAGCAGCAACTCGGAATATGACTATCAAGCCTACTATTCCGACAGCAAGAACTACGTCAACAATGCCGAGCCCGTCTATCAGACCACGGAGACGGTGACCGACACCAACGGCGTGGTGTACACCACCACCGAGACCTACTACGATGCCGACTTCGCCAGCCGCATCAAGCGTTTCGGCACGCAGGCCTCTTCCACGAGAAGCTATTATGACGACTACTACACTGGAGGAGACACCTACAACATCTACGTGAACGGCTACGACCCCTTCTATTGGGACTATACGCCGAGCATCTACATCGGCTGGGGTTATCGTCCCTACTGGAGAACCTATTGGGGTTGGAACTGGAACTATTCCTGGTATCCTTACTCCTACTGGGGCTATCCTTACTACTACTCCTACTGGGGATGGGATCCTTACTGGTCATACGGCTGGGGATACTACGACTACTGGTATCACCCCTACCATCACCATCATCACCATCACCACGACTGGCACGGTCACGGCTATGGCGGTGGCAACCACAACGGTGGCAACGGTAGCCTCGGCAGCTATGTGGCCAGTGTGAGACACGGCAACAGCACCGCCGGCTCTATGAGCAGCAGCCTGCAGAGTGACGGTCGCAAGCCGAACAATAGCGGCAGCATGTCGGGCACCACGGGTGCAGGTGCAGCCAGCAGAGTGAACGGCAGCAGCTCAAGCCGTCCTTCGGCCAGCAGCGCCACAGGTCGCACCAGCGCCAACGGTAGCGTCAGCAGACCTACGGTGAGCAACCGTCCCACTACGAGCAGCCGTCCTTCGGTAGGCACCAGCGGTCGCACGGGCAACGTCTCAGCCACCCGTCCTTCAAGTGCCAGCAGCGGCCGCACGGGCAGCCAGAGCGGCGAACGTCAGACCTACACCTCGCCCAACAGCACCCGCCCCTCACGCTCCAGCTCTGAATATGTGCGCCCGCAAAGCTCGTCGCGTCCCTCCACTTCAGGAACGAACAGAAGCAGCTCGTCGAGCAGCGGTAGCTACAACAGAAGCAGCAGCTCCAGTGGCTCCTACAACAGAAGCAACTCCTCGAGCGGCAGCTACAACAGAAGCAGCTCATCCAGTAGCTACAATAGAGGCAACTCATCCAGCAGCTACAACAGAGGCAGCAGCTCGTCGAGTTCAAGCCGCAGCTCGGGTAGCAGCTACAGCGGCGGCAGCCGTAGCTCAAGCTCAAGCAGTCACAGCTCGGGCGGAAGCCATAGCTCAGGCGGTGGTGGTCGCAGCTCAGGCGGCGGAAGAAGATAAATAACAACACGCAAGTGATATTTGACAAGAAAAGACTACCTTTGCAGTTGCAAAATGCAAGGTAGTCTTTTTTATTCCAAATGCCATGAAGAGAATCGCAATCACTACATTCGCCCTGCTGTTCACCCTCGCAGTGTTCGGCCAAGGCAGCGACGACGCCTGCCTCTTTTCACAAACCTATTACCAAGGCACAGCCAAGTCACTGGGCATGGGTAACGCCTTAGGCGCCGTTGGTGGCGACATGACCTCCGTATGCATCAATCCTGCCGGACTGGGCATCTATAGGAGCAATGAGTTCACCACCACCGTCAATCTGCTGGACAATCACGCTCGATCCACCTACTATGGCACATCCAACGGCGCTAACCAGATGCGTCTTTCCATCCCCAACGTAGGCTATGTGAGCACCAAGCAAAAGAGCAACTACCGCAACCTGCGCTTTACCCAGTTTGGTATCGGACTCACGCGTACCAACGACTACAACACCCATGCCTTTGCTCGAGGCATCAACCCCACCAGCTCGAAGATCGATGACTACCTCGCACAAATCGATGGCTTTTCGGAGAGCGAGATCCAGGACGCCTTCCCTTACACCATCTATCCGGCTTGGAACACCTATCTTATCGACATCTATCAGGATCAACAGGGCGAGTATTATGGCAGCCCCGTGCCTCAAGGCAACATCTGGCAAGGGCAGGAAAGCGAGTTCAAAGGACGTTCCGAAGAATGGACTTTTGTAGGTAGCGCCAACTACGCGGAGAGGCTATTCCTTGGCATCAGCGCCAACCTCGGCCACATCAAACGTGTCGGTTACCGCAACCTCAAAGAAGAAGCCCGCGAAGGCGACGACACCCCGTTTAATGAATGGAGCTTCAGAGAAGACCTGAGTTCGAACGGCCTCGGAGGCAACGTGAAGGTGGGCATGATCTATCATGCCAGCCCTGTGGTCCGCATCGGTGCCGCATTCCATTCGCCGACCATCTATTCCATCGACGAGGCATGGCAGACCCAGACCGAATCGAAAATCAACCTGATAACCCGGAAATACGTATCACCCGAGTCGAACTACGAATACACCTTCATCAGCCCTTTGAAATGGGTGGGCAGTTTGGCCTTCGTCATCGGATACCAAGGGCTGATCAGCCTGGATGCCGAATACATCAACTATGGCGCCGCCCAATTCAGGGCCAACGACTGGGACTATAGCAATGTGAACCAAAGCATCAAAGCCACCTATGGCCGCACCTTCAACTTCCGCTTAGGCAGCGAATGGCGCATCGGGAGTTCCTATCTCAGGATGGGAGCCGGCTATTACGGCAGTCCCTTTGGCTTGGGCAAAACAGGCGGCAGCGTAAAGAAGGCCTCGTGCGGTATCAGCGTGCCCGTCTCCTACGACTCTTCCTTCGACTTCGCATACGAGTTGTCGTACGGCAAGACCTACCGCTACCTCTATGACGCCGGTGAGCTTGGCATAGAGCCTGTCACGCAAAACAGTTTCAGGCATGTCTTTGCCACCACGCTAAAGGTAAGATTCTAAACAAAAAAAAGAGCCGCTCGTGAGCGGCTCTTTTTTTGCATCATACGTAATCGATGATTACTTGTACTGGTTGATAATGCCCTTGTCGACCAGGATACGACCGCAGTATTCGCACACGATGATCTTCTTGTGCGTGCAGATGTCCAATTGGTGTTGGGGCGGGATGCGGTTGAAGCAGCCACCGCAAGCCTCGTCGAAGATGCCGACGACGGCCAGACCATTGCGGGCATTCTTACGGATGCGCTTGTAAGCGACCAAGAGACGGTCTTCCACCAACTTCTCGCACTCGGCTGAACGCTGCAGCAGCTGTTCCTCTTCCTTCTCGGTGCCTTCCACCAGCGAATGCAGTTCCTCTTTCTTCTCTTGGAGCGAGTTCTGCAGCTCGGTGAGGCGGAGCTGGGCTTGAGCCACCTTGGTAGCCACGTCGTTGTCCTTAGCTGTGATTTCACGGATGCGTTTCTCGGAGAGTTGGATGTCCAACTGCTGATACTCGATCTCCTTGGTCAGTGAGTCGTATTCGCGGTTGTTGCGGACATTGTTCTGCTGTTCTTCGTACTTCTTGATCAAAGCCTCAATTTCCTTGATCTTGATCTTATAGTCGGAAATATCTTTCTGATGTTTCTTGCTTTCGTCTTTCAGGTTGGTGATACGGGTCTCAAGACCAGCGATTTCGTCTTCCATATCCTGAATCTCGAGCGGCAGGTTGCCACGATAGGCACGGATCTCGTCAATCTTGGAGTCGACCTGTTGCAAGGTATACAAAGCCACCAGCTTCTGCTCGACGCTTACCTCAATCGGGTCTTCCACCGGTTTGGGAGCCTCTTCCTTCACGACAGGAGCTTCCTCTTTGGGTGCTTCTGCTTCAACCTCAGCCTTAGCAGCCTTTTTGACCGTCTTCTTGGGCTTCTTTTCCTCAACAACTTCCTCCTTCACTTCAGGTTCAGCAGTGGCTTTAACAGCTTTCTTTGTTGTTTTCTTTGTTTCCTTAACTTCTTTAGCCTCAGCAACTTCAGTCACTTCGGCCTCTTTATTCACTTTCTTAGCCATATGATTGATTTCTAATTTCTTACAAAATAATAAACCGCATTCGTCCTAGTTTCAGCGATTTCGGCTGCAAAGGTAGGAAATTTTTTCCGAATTAGTTCAACTATTAATTCTTTCGTAAACTGTTCGGTCTCAAAATGTCCGCCATCGACCAGCAAAACATTGCCTTCGGGGATAAAAAAGTCGTGGTATTTGATGTCGGCGGTGAGGTAGGCATCGGCTTTTTGGCGCAAGGCGTCCTGCATGAAGGGGCTTCCCGAGCCACCACAGAGTGCGACCTTCTTGATCGAACGACCTGTCAAGGCGGAATGGCGCAAGCAAGGCGAACCGATGACCTCGGCGACAAGGCCTAAAAATGCGGTCTCACCCATAGGATTCTCGAATTCACCAATCATTCCAGCGCCACAACACTCAGGTTCAGCCTCGGAGGGCTGAAGCAGATGCAAGTTCTTCAGGCCAAGTCGTTCGGCCAGCTCGCGGCTCACGCCCAAATAGCTGTTATCCAAATTGGTATGCATTGAGATCAAGGCGATGTCGTGCTTGACGGCCTTCATCACGGCACGCTCAATATAGGTCTCAGGCGTGAGATGCTTCAAGCCACGGAAAATCAAAGGATGATGGCTGACGATGAGGTCGCAGCCTTTGGCGATGGCTTCGTCGACGACTTCCTCGGTGATATCCAAACACACCAAAGCCTTGCGGGCTTCTGCGTTAAGATCGCCGACCTGAAGACCAGCATTGTCGTAACTCTCCTGCCATTGCAACGGCGCCACTTCGGTGATACAGTTCAGAATGTCTTTTACGGTCATAAATTCAAAATTGAGGCTCAAAATTAGGAAAAAATGTCTAATTTTGACCCCTATAATGAGAATTTTGCTACTCCCCATATCGCTTTTGTACCATATTGTGCTCAGTATCAGGCACAAGCTATATGATTGGCATTTATTGAGAAGCACACAATTCGAAAAGCCTGTTATTTGCGTTGGTAACCTCAACCTGGGTGGCACGGGGAAAACACCGCACACGGAATACCTGATCAAGCTGCTGAAAGACAACTACCGCGTGGCGACCTTGAGTCGAGGCTACGGCAGGAAGACCAGAGGCTTCAATATGGCGGAAACTACAAGCACTTACGAAGACTTGGGCGATGAACCGCTGCAATACTTCAAAAAATTTCCAGGGATTCAAGTCGCGGTAGACGAAAACCGTGTAGAAGGCGCCTCCCTGCTTTGGGAGCAGGGGGTCGAAGTTGTGCTTTTGGACGACGCATTCCAACACCGCAGTATCAAGGCGGGATTGAATCTCCTATTGACGGAATACCAACATCTATATTGCGACGATTTCCTCTTCCCTGCCGGCAACTTGCGCGACGTGAGATCAGCCGCCAAACGAGCTGACATCATCGTGGTCAGCAAGGCACCGGAAGCATTGGCGGCAGAAGAAAAGCAAACCATTATCAACAAACTAAATCCCACGGAAAAACAACAGGTGTTTTTCTCCAATTTGGAATATGCACCATTGCAGCCTTTGAACGAGACGGCTAAAACAGTGACCACAGAGAACACAGATTCGGTCTTGGCATTCTGTGGCATCGCTGACCCCGAGCCTTTCAAAACAGCACTGGAAAGACTATACAAAAACGTTGTTGTGCTGCCTTTTGCCGACCATCACGCCTACACCGAAAACGACATAAAGGCCATCCTTAAATGCTATAAGAACCTTGGAGGCGACAAGAAAATCATCGTCACCACCGAAAAAGATGCCGCGCGATTGACAAATTCTCCCTATCTTTGTCAGTTTGAAGACGTGCCGCTATACGATTTGCCCGTTGGCGTGCGTTTCCATGAAGAAGAAAAGTTTAACGAAGAAATATTGAGTTATGTACGAAAGAATTCTTACGACCGTTGGTTACATTAAACTGAAAACCAATGGTTTTGAGCCCGAAGTCGGCATTGTGTTAGGCTCTGGCTTAGGCGGCCTGGCCAACGGCATCGACATAGAATACGCCATCCCCTACTCTGACATCCCCAACTTCCCCGTCTCCACAGTGAAAGGGCATCAGGGACAGCTGCTTTTTGGCACCATTGCCGGCCGTAAAGTCATCGCCATGCAAGGCCGTTTCCACTATTACGAAGGCTACCCGATGAGCGAAGTCGCCTTCCCCATCCGCATGATGATGCAGCTGGGCATCCAGTTCCTCATCCTCAGCAATGCCGCTGGCGGACTCAACCCGAACTTCCACGTGGGCGACATCATGATCATCAACGACCATATCCATGCCATGCCCAACCCGTTGATTGGTCCGCACGACGACCGTTTCGGCGAACGCTTCCCCGACATGAGCGAGCCTTACGACAAACGCCTCATCAAGTTGGCAGACGAGATCGCTTTGGTGAAGGGCATCTGGGTGCAACACGGCGTGTATTGCTCCACCTCGGGTCCGACCTATGAAACCCCTGCCGAGTGCCGTTACTTCCGCATCATCGGCGCCGACACCATCGGCATGTCGACGACGCCTGAGGTCATCGTGGCACGACAAGGCCATCTGCCCGTCTTCGGCCTGTCCATCGTCTCCGACATGGCCAACATCTATGGTCTGGACCATACCGTCACCATCACGCACGAGGAAGTCATCAAAGCTGTGAACGCCGTCGAGCCCAAGCTCATCACCCTCATCACGGAACTCATCCGCCGCTCGAAAGAAATCCAGTTCTGATGGCCGTCTATTTTGTCACCGACTTCCATTTAGGCATCCCCTCGCTCGAAGACAGCAAAGAACGCGAGCGCAAGCTGTTGCGTTTCCTCGACGACATCCGTCCCGACTGCGAGGAGCTGTACCTGATGGGCGACCTCTTCGACTTCTGGTTTGAATACAAGACGGTGATTCCCAAAGGCTTCGTCAGGCTGCAGGGCAAGTTGGCCGAATTCACCGATGCAGGCATCCCCGTCCATATGTTCATCGGCAACCACGACCTTTGGGCCTTTGGCTATCTGCATGACGAGCTGGGAATTGAGCTGCACCGAGAGCCTGTCGTCAAGACCATCAAAGGCAAGAAGTTCTTTTTGGTCCACGGCGACGGCAGAGGCCCCGGCGACAATGGCTACAAGTTCCTGAAAAAGGTCTTTGAATGCAAGTTCAACCAATTCCTATTCCGGTTGATACATCCCGATTTGGGCATCGGTTTGGCCTTGAGATGGTCGCACAACCACCGCCTAAAGAAGCTCAAGAACGAAGTGGAGCGCGGCTATTACGACGACATCCCCAACACACGCCTCTACCAATACGCCCAAGAGCAGGCCGCCCTCGACCCAACGATTGATTTCTTCGTCTTCGGCCACCAGCACAAGCCCATGCAATACAAGACTGGCGACCATGCCTTGACCACGGTTGTGGGGAACTGGATCTATGATTTCACCTACGCGGTGTTTGATGGGGAGAGGGTTGAGCTGAAACGATTTGAAAAAAGATTGAAACAAACGTATTAATTACCGACAAAAAAAGACAAAAAAAACCTCCCACTAGTTGACTCCAGCGGGAGGATTTCTTTGAATGTCTTTTTGTTATTGTTATTTTGCTTCTAACTCATAAGCGACATTGAAACTATATGTATCGTATTCTCCATCCTCGTAATACTCATCTTTCATTTTACCTGAAACGACAAGATTATTCTTGTCTAATTGTTCTATATCCAAAGTGAGGACGACTGTTTCGCTCCACCCATATCCACTAACTTCTAAATCGCCACCTTTAAGCACGAGTTCATTCCCGTCTACATACCAATTACAATCAACATACGAATCATCTTTCTTACCCCAACTAATATAGCCATTGAACTTTCCATTCTCTTTGAATGTCCAAACTTCGCCCTTCGCATCTCCATCATTGTATCCATCCGCTTTAGCGTATGTGATTTTCCATTTACCGATAATCTGTTTCTCAGGTTTTGTGCATGATGGCAGACATATCAGAACTACTAATGCTGCCATAATCGTTAAACGTAACGCTTTCTTCATTTTTGCTTTGCGCGGTTATATCCCATTGCGCTCATCGGTTTTAGTTGATGAATTAAATACTGCAAAAGTATAGATTCCAACTGAAAATCAACGCATTAAAGTGTAACATATTATTTGTCACACGTACAACAATATGATTTACAAAAGTGTCAAATAGAATTTCACATTCTCTTGTTCTCCCAATAATCTGAATAAAACTTGAAGAAATTGCAATCCATTATATCACAAAGCCTTGAAATAATTTCAGTGCTCATCCATTGGCATTCGAAAAGATGATAGACATTCTGTCGCGAGCAACACAATTTACGCGCAAGCCATGCCACGGTTCGCTCCTGCCGAGCAAGTTCGTCTTTGATAAGGTGTCCGATATGTGGGGCTTCGTTCGTGGCCATGTCCTTGAGATTTGGATATAGAAAAAGCGTGGAATCTATTCTTGCTTGAGTTCAAGGGTTTCCACGCCCTCCATAATCTACAAGTTATTCCACGCCGTACAAAAACGGCATTTAACAACTCTCCTTGATTATGGATTTGCCCTCTCAAAGAGGACATTGTGGAAATTTTGAACTCAAGGACAGCTATAAACGCTATCTGTTTTATGTCAAATGTTTTGTGTTATTTTTGCCTATATTATGGTTTTAGTGGGTTAATAAATCATTCAAAAAGTCAGAATACTTAAGTATAGGATGCCAGCATGAATAGTACTTTCATTCTCCGTAATGCACTGCATTAACTTCTGCCGCAATCTCCTCGTCCGTCATCACGGATTCTTGAGGGCAGGAATCGACAAACTGTTCTATTGATTTACGACGCGGACGTACTTTCCAGCCCATTCTGGCAAATAACTCTTCCATAAGGCTGAAATCACGTGGCGGAATTGAAACTACATAATCTTCCATAACAGGTATCCTTTGTTTTATGCTGCAAAGTTACAACTTTTTCGTAAAAGATGGAAATTTCCAAAGAAATCACTATTTTTGCACACATCATTGTTTGGACTGCTTCGTTCCTCGCAGTGACGCGAAGCGACATTGAATGAATCTTGAAATCTGAAATTTGAAATTTTGAAATCTCTAATTACATAGATTATGCAAATCACCAAAAATTACATTGAAGCCAACAAGGAACGTTTCCTTGAGGAACAAAAACTCCAAAACCGCCGTTCCCGCTTCATCGTTGAAACTAATACCAATAAATCTATCCATCTTATCCTTGTTTCAGCCAGTGGAATAAAGCCAAGTCCCTATTCTGATGAATTTCAAGCTGTCATCAACGCAGAAGCCCTCTTTGAAAAATAGAAAATATGCCTATACTCAGCGGAATCTACAAAAATTTACCACTTTCCGCTAAGTATACATACTTTTTTCTGCCAAATAGTACAAGCCGAATCGCCAATCAACTTTTTTCTGTAAATTTGCCCAATCTTTGAATTTTAAATATTGAATCTTTATGCAAATCACCAACAACTACATTGAAGCCAACAAGGAACGTTTCCTCGAGGAACTGTTTGGCTTAATCAGAATCCCTTCCATTAGTTCAGAATCGGCCCACAAGCCGGATATGATTCGCTGTGCCGAATACTGGCGCGACGCTATCCTGGCCGCCGGTGCCGACAAGGCTGAGGTGATGCCTACCGAGGGCAACCCCATCGTCTACGGTGAGAAGATCATCGACCCGAAACTGCCCACCGTCTTGGTTTACGGCCACTACGACGTGATGCCCGTCGACCCCATCGACCTGTGGCACACCGACCCATTTGAACCCGTCATCAAGGACGGCAAGATTTGGGCTCGTGGCGCCGACGACGACAAAGGCCAGGCATTCATGCACGCCAAGGCCTTTGAGACCATGGTGAAGACTAACACCCTCCCCTGCAACGTGAAGTTCATGCTCGAAGGCGAAGAGGAAATCGGCTCGGGCAGCCTCTCGAAGTGGGTCGTGGACTACAAAGACCTCGTCAAGGCCGACATCATCCTCGTGTCCGACACCTCGATGATTGGCCCCGACGTGCCGAGCATCACTACAGGTTTGAGAGGCCTCGCCTACTGGGAGATTGAAGTCACCGGTCCCAACGCCGACCTGCACTCAGGCTTATTTGGCGGCAGCGTGGCCAACCCGCTCAACACCCTCTGCGAAATGATTGCCAAATGCATGGACGAGAACAACCACATCACCATCCCGCACTTCTATGACGACGTCATTGAATGTTCCGCCCGTGAGCGTGAGCTGCTCAACATGGCCCCTTACAACGAGGAAAACTACAAGAACAGCGTCGGCGTGAAAGCCCTGCGTGGCGAGGAAGGCTACACCAAGATCGAACGTGTCGGCATCCGTCCCACCTTCGACCTCTGTGGTATGTGGGGTGGCTACACGGGCGAAGGCGCCAAGACCGTGCTGCCTTCGAAGGCCTACGCCAAACTCTCCTGCCGTCTCGTGCCCAACCAAAACAACGAGAAGATTGCCGTGTTGGTGAAGGACTATCTGGAGAAGAACGCTCCCGACTATGTCACCGTGAAGGTCACGCCGCTGCATGGCGGACAAGCCTATGGTTGCCCCGTCGACCTACCGGCTTACAAAGCCGCAGAAGCCGCCTACATGGACACCTATGGCAAGTTGCCCATCCCGATGCGTTCGGGCGGCTCGATTCCGATTATCGCCAGATTCGAGGAAGTGCTGGGCATCAAGTCCATCCTCATGGGCTTCGGCCTTGGCGAAGATGCCATCCACTCGCCCAACGAGAACTACCGCCTCGACCACTTCTACAAAGGCATCGAGACCATCATCGCCTTCTATCAGCATTTTGCCAAAGGCAGTGAACTTGCATAAAGAATAGCTATTTATTGAAACGAAAAAGAGCGGCGATTGCCGCTCTTTTTCGTTTATTTCGAGAACATCACCTTCTCGCTGTTGAACATTCGAGTTAGCCCCCAAACGGCGAAGCCCGTGTAAACCACATTGGCCGCTAAGGTAACGATGACCGGCATCCACCTCATCTCGTGGGCGAAGACAGCCGTCATCACCTGGATAGAGTTGTAGAAAGGTATCAGGTAGGCCGTCAGGCTCTCGGGGGTGCCACTTTGGAACATGGGTGTCAGGCCGCAGAACATCACCACCAGCATGAAAGGCGTGATCATCGTGCCCGCGTTCTTCACGTCTTTGGCCAAGGCAGAAAGCAAGCTGACAGCTGAGGCCATGATAAGCACAGAAGACAAAATGATGAGTAGCAAAACCGTGTAATCTGCGCTCGTGTAGTTGAGCCCCAGTTCTATGCCAGCCTCGTCGGCTTGTATCATCTTAGGCAATGACAGCACGATACCAATGAAACTCGAGATACCGCTCAGCAGTGCAATGCCGCTCAATGAGACCACTTTGCCCAAGGCCAGCTCATTCCTCTTCAACGGCGTCACCAACAAGGTGGCTATGGTGCCGCGTTCTTTCTCGCCAGCGATGCTACTTGGCGCTATGGCCATCACACCACTGAAGAGCATCATCAGAATGAGCATAGGGATGAGTTTAGACAAGATGCTACCCAGCACATCGTCCTTGTTAGCCATGTCGAATTGGGCTTCCTCAGAATCGGCACGATTGATGTCGAAGCGATTGCTCAGTTGGTCTTCGTAAGCAGAAAGCGAGGCTTCAATGATGTGATAGACGCGACTTGACGCGTTGTTGGCCGAGTTGTAATAAATCTCCACATTGGGAGCTGCCATACCGCTTTGCGGGTCAAAGGCAGCCACCTTTTCATCAAACTCTTCGGGAAAACGCATCAGCACGACATCGAGGTCTTTGTTTTCAAGATTCTTGACATCATCCTCCAACAGGGGCATTGGCATCAGAGTCGTATTGGGTATCTCTTTCAGTATAGGGAGCATACTTTCTGGCAGATTCTCCACTTGGAGAATGACATCCTCATTGGCCCCCTCGTTGGCCATCTTTTTCATGCCCATACCCATGAAGGAGTAAATAATGTAGATGAGCAGGCCTGGCATGATGACCGTAGTGAACAGCAGCTGACGGTCGCCAAAGAAACGGGCAAACTCTTTCTTGATGATCGTTAAGGTGTTGCTTTTCATTCTTCGCCTCCTTTCACTTCTTTGTACATTTCGAAGAAACGATCCTCCAGCGAGAGGCCGTCGCACACCTCTTCGAGGGTGCCACAGGCTGTCATGCGGCCATCGATGATGATGCCCACTCGGTCGCAGAGACGCTCCACCAGACTGAAAATATGGGTACTGAGGATAATGGTCTTGCCCTCGGCACGCAACTCCTGCAAGTAATCGGTAACGGTGCGGGCCGTCAACACGTCGAGTCCGTTGGTGGGCTCATCGAAGATGATGATGTCGGGGTTGTGCACCAGTGAGATAACCAGCGACAGTTTCTGCTTCATACCTGTGGACAGGTTGGCCACCTTCACCTCAGCGAATTTGTTGATGCCGAAGCGCTCAAACAACTGGGTTTTGCGTGCTGAGATAACCTCTGGTGCAATACCGTAAAGTTGTGAGAAGAAGTCAAACAGGTAATTGGGCGTAAAGAAATCCTCGAGTTTCAATTCCGAGGTCAGGAAGCCTATCTTACCACGCACCTCTTCGGGTTGGTTCACTACGCTGCAACCATCCAGCAACGCGTCGCCACTGTCGGGGCGAATCAAGGTCGCCAACATACGGAGCGTGGTGGTCTTGCCGGCGCCATTGGGGCCTAGCAGTCCAAAAATCTCACCTTTGTTGGCGGTAAAAGAAAGGTCATTGACCGCAATGATTTCCTTACGGTTGGTCCTCTCTATCTGTTGTTGTTTGCGCGAAAGCCTGAAAGTCTTGCTCAAGCCATCAACGCGAAGGATCTCATTCATATTTCAACGAAATTAATCTATCACATGCTGATAATATGTGCCTTCCTGGAAGTTCTTGATACCTTCTTTCAGGAAGTTGACGAAAGCGTCCTTGTCGAGGTCGTAGGCACGAGGCTTCATCAACAGGTTGCCATTGTGGTCAAGCAGGCAGTAGTAGGGTTGCGCATTGGTGCCAAACTTAGAAATTTGGAAGTCGGCATACTTGCGGCCGATGGTCTTCTTCTCCTTGCCGTCGTAGGTAGAGGTATACCATTCGTTCTCCGGCAATGAAGTCTTATCGTCAACGTATAAGGCACAGAGGACAAAATCGTGGCGCAACATATCCTTTACGCGCGGGTCACTCCACACATTGGCTTCCATCTCACGGCAGTTGACACAGCCGTGGCCGGTGAAGTCAACAAAGATGGGACGGTTGAGCGCCTTTGCGGCAGCAAGTGCTTGGTCGTAGTCGAAATAGCCCTTCAGGTTATGTGGCAAATGGAAGAGGTCAGCATACTTGGGCTCTTCGTCAAACTCGCCCACGGCCACCGTCTCTCCTTGTGGTGCCACCGCCATATTGGCGAACTTGGCATCCACATAGTCGATGACCTTCTCGCTGTTCTCCTCGATAATGCGGTTGAGGTCGAAGTCGAGGGTCTGCTTGGGCGGCAGATAACCCGAGAGGGCCTTCAAAGGAGCGCCCCACATGCCAGGGATCATATACACCACAAAGACAAGGTCGATGATGATCAGGATGAGGCGGAACACGCCCAGTTCCTTGACTTCCTTCTCGCCTTTGAAACGAATCTTACCCAAGAGATAAAGGCCGAGCAAGGCGAAGCAGACAATCCAAATGCCGAGGTAGACCTCACGGTCGAGCAGGTGCCAGTGGTAGGTTTGGTCGGCCACACTGAGGAACTTGAAGCCCAGGGCGACTTCGATGAAACCTAACACGACCTTCACGGAAGTGAGCCAGCCACCGCTCTTGGGCAGACGCTGCAGCAGGTTCGGGAAGAAGGCGAACAAGGCAAACGGAAGGGCGAAGGCCACGGCGAAGGCAAACATCGTCACGATGGGAGCCCAGAATTCGCCCGAGGTCGACTTGATGAGCACCGTGCCCACGATGGGACCCGTGCAGGCGAATGACACCAACACCAAAGTCAAGGCCATGAAGAAGATGCCACCGAGGTTCTTGGTGCTTTGCTTGCTGTCGCTCTTGTTCACCATGTTGCTACCCAGTGTGATTTCGAAGGCACCGAAGAACGAGGCAGCGAAGATCATGAACACCAGGAAGAAGATGATGTTAGGCAGCCAGTGCGTGGCCAGCCAGTTGAAGATGTCGGCCGTGACGCTGTTGCCGCCCACAAGCCAAGTCACCAGGATGATGATGGCGATAGGCAAGGTGTAAAGCAACACGATGAAAAGGAAATACATGAAAGCCTTGAAACGACCTTGCGCCTTGGTTTCGCCCTCACCGTGCATGAAGAACGACACGGTCATGGGGATCATGGGGAACACGCAAGGCGTCAGGATGGCTGCAAAGCCCCAAAGGATGGCTTCGAGAATCATGCCCCAGATATTGGATTTCTTGCCAGCAGTGGCTTCGGGTTCAGCGGCCTCAATCACAGCAGGTTCTCCATATTGCAGGTCAACGTCTTCCGCCAAGGAGACACACTGTCCGTCCTTGCAGGCTTGGTAAGTGATCTCGCCCGTGATGGGGAAGCCACCATCCTTCAGCTTGCGGAAGGTCTGGGCAAACTGCGCCGTGCCAGCAAACTGCTTGTATTCTACCTCAAAGATGTCGTCGTAATACATGGGCACCTCGGTGAGGTCGCGCGCCTCGCCCACCGCCTCGAAAAACTCCGAGGTCTTGATGTCGAACACCGTTGGAAGCGGTCCTAAGGCAGGCATCGTAGTGGAATAGATGTGATACTCAGGGTCAATGGTGGCTGTGGCCACAACATCGAATTCCGTCTCGTTGAGATCTTGGATAGCAATCGACCATTTGACAGGGTCAATGATCTGAGCACGAACCTGCATGGGCATAATAGCAACGAAGGCCATCAGCAGGCAGAAAAACAGTCGTTTCATAGGTAACTTTGAATTTGTTTGCAAACAATGATATTAATTAAGGTGCAAAAATAATAAAATTTACAACATGACCGAGAAAAAATATCATTTTGCCGACAAAGAATAGAGACGACCGTTCTCACGGGCGGCATAACCTGCATTCAAAAACGGTCTTTGTGTCGTTGACAATCTTGAAACGGTCATCCATGCGATAGCCAACCACCCAAAGGATATCGCCATCAGCGGAAACCAACAACCAAACATTTTGTTTCTGGTATTCCGTAAGCTTCTGATCCACAAAGAAATCGCTCAACAGTTTGGAGCCTTTCATACCCAGGGGATGGAAGCGGTCGCCGTGGTGCCAATGCCGCAATGTCAATGGAAAACTCAATTTGTCGTAATCCAGTTGCGCCACTTCGGGCGACTTGTCGATGACGAATTCGGCAGTTCTTTCCAACTTGGAAAAACAAAGATGGATCGGGGAATTGATTGTCTCCTCCCCTATTTCGATTTGGATTTGATCATCTGTTTTAGCCTTTATTTCAGAGAGTTGCAAGTCATCCCTACCGATTACTACGTGATGCGTAGGCGAACAGTATTGATTCCCGATACCAGTTCCGATGGAATCGTAGATGAAACGGCATTGGTCGGTGTTGAAGCCATATTGGCGAAGCCATTCAAAAAGCAATTGGAATGAATAAACCGGCCCTTCGACCCTTCGAGTGACCTCAGGGATCGCAGGTTCAGGGACCTTTGCTTTTACGAGTTTAGAAAAAGGCAGTCTTTGAACATCACCATCAAGCTCAACAATTTGCGCCAACTTCTCTTTCAATAAGGCCCTATAAAGCTCATTTTCAGCGGAAAGATGCTCCAACGACTTATACAAACTTTGCCGTGCTTCAGGCTGCAATTCGCCAAAAACAGGCAACAATTGATTGCGGATTTTATTGCGCAAATAAAGGTTCTCGGCATTGGTATGGTCTTCATGCCAAGTGATTTGGCTCTCAACGGCATACTGACGGATTTGCACTCGTGATGCCCACAACAATGGACGGATAACAACGCCATTTTGTGGCTTCATGCCTTTCAATCCGTTGAGACCTGCGCCGCGCAATAAGTTGATGAAAAAAGTCTCGGCTTGGTCGTCGGCATGATGCGCTACAGCAATTTTGTCATAACCTAACTGCTGCCGCAATTCTTCAAACCAAGCATAGCGCAAGTCGCGGGCAGCCATTTCGATGGAAACGCCTTGCTCAGTAGCATATTGTTCTGTATCAAAATGCTTTACAAAGCATTGAATGCCATTCCGTTCGGCATAATCCCGGACAAACTTTTCATCGCCATCAGATTCCTCGCCGCGCAAATGAAAATTGCAATGCGCCGCAACAAACTCCACCTTGGCTTTCAGCAACAAATCGGCCAAAACCATGGAGTCGATGCCGCCACTGAGGGCCAAAATGACTTTGTCGCCCTCGGCAATCAAGTTATACCTATTAATATATGCCTGAAACTGCTCGAGCATGGTCATTTCTTTTTCTTCACCGAAAAACCAAATCCGCCGATTTTCTCGCCAAGGCCGTAATACTTGCCGTGCGAATAGGCCAAAGGCTTGGCGTGATTCAATTGGAACGCTCCAGTGCCCTTGTCGATGAGCTTTTCCTCCGCATTGACGGCCACCACCTCGGCGATGAACATATCGTGAGAGCCTAATTCCTTCACCTCCACCACCTTGCATTCAATACTCAAAGGCGACTCGGCAATCAAAGGGGCTTTTACGATTTGGGCAGGCTCAGTGTGCAGGTGCATCTCCTTGAACTTGTTATAGTCGCGGCCTGAGCGCACACCGCACCAATCCGTGGCGGCAGCCAGTTCCTCCGTCGTCAGGTTGATGACGAACTCCTTGTTTTTCATGATGAGTTCGTGCGAGTGGCGTTCCTTGCGGACGGAGATGTAGCACATGGGCGGGTCGGAGCAAATCGTTCCCGTCCAGCCGATGGTAATGATATTGTAGTTTTCCTCGCAGTCGCCGCAGGTGACCATCACGGCGGGCAGGGGATAAATCAATGTGCCGGGTTTGAAGGGGATTTTCATTTCCAATGTTATTTGTCTGCAAAAATAGAAAAAATCCCGCTCTGAAGAACGGGATTTTTCATTTACAGGTCGGCCTTTGACTACGTCGAATCTTCGATTTCGACAGGCTCAGGAGCCTCAGCTTAGTCGATGGTCCAGGTCGAACCGCTGTTCAGCAGGTCGTCCATGCACTTGATCTTCGAGTTGGCCTTCTCGTTTTCGATGACTTGGTCAAGGCTGTCGTTGAAGGTCGGGGCTTTCACGTCGCGGATGACGCCGATGGCGACGGGGAAATGAGGCGGCATCATGTGTGCCAGCATCATGTGGATACCCGTGTCTTCGGTGGTCTTGTCGTGGACGAGAATGTCCTTCTCTGTAATGCCGTTTTCGCCGATAGTCACCACTTCAAGTTGGTTGCCGTTCAAGCGGATACCCTTGTCGCGGTTCTTACCGAAGATGAGCGGCTGGCCGTGGACGCATTTCACCTGCATGTCGTCGCGGACGTCCTTGCCGGTGATGTTTTCGTGCACACCGTTGGAGAAGATCATGCAGTTTTGCAGGACCTCGGTCACGGCGATGCCGTCGTGTTTGTACGACTCCCAGAAGATTTCGCTCAACTCCTTAGGGTTGATATCCACGCCACGGGCAAAGAAGGTAGCCTTGGCACCAATGGCGAGTTCGCCAGGATTGAACGGATCCTCGTATGTACCTTGCGGCGAAGTCTTGGTCTTCGTGCCACGGAAGGTGCAGGGCGAGAACTGACCCTTGGTCATACCGTAGATACGGTTGTTGAACAGGATCAGGTTGATGTCGATGTTACGACGGCAGGCGTGGATGAAGTGGTTACCACCGATGGCGGTGCAGTCGCCGTCGCCGGTGATCATCCACACGCTGAGGTTCGGGTTGGCTAGCTTCACGCCAGTGGCGGCAGCGGCAGCACGACCGTGGATGCTATGGAAACCGTATGTATTCATGTAGTAAGGGAAGCGCGAGGAGCAGCCGATGCCAGAAACGACAACGATGTCTTCCTTCTTCTTACCCAACTTCGGGAAAATGTCTTGAACGGCCTTCAAGATGGCGTGGTCACCACAACCGGGGCACCATTTCACCACCTGATCGCTTGCAAAATCCTCTTTGGTCAGCATGACCTCTTGTTCGATATTCTGATTTTCCATAGTCGTATTATTTTAAAAGGTCGTTAAACTTAGCTTCAAGCTCGCCGATGGTGAACGGCAGGCCCATCACCTTATTGAATTGCTCGCACTTGTACTCGGGGAAGTTCATGCGCAGGTACTTGGCGAACTGGCCACGGTTGATTTCGCAGACCACGATCTTCTTGTGACCTTGCAGCACTTCCTCGGTGTTGCGCGGCAACGGCATGATGTAGTCGAAATGGGCGTGAGCGATGCTCTTGCCTTCTTCCATCAGACCCTCGACGGCGGTGCGGACAGTACCGAAGGTGCCACCCCAGCTCACCACGAGGAGGTCAGCATTCTTGTCGCCGTAGATTTCCTGCAGCGGGATGTCGTTGGCCACGCGGTTGATCTTCTCCTCACGGAGTTCGGTCATGATCTGGTGGTTCTCAGGATTGGTCGACAGGTTGCCCTTGCCGTTTTCCTTTTCCAGGCCACCGACGCGGTGACGCAGGCCAGGCGTGCCCGGGATAGCCCATTCACGGCGGAGCCATTTCTCGTCGCGGCGGTAAGGCATGTAGTTCGGGTCGTCAGCCTTGGCCAACGGAGGCGTGATGCTTGGCAGGTCGGCCATCTTGGGGATGCGGAACACCTCGGAGCCGTTACCCAGTGAACCGTCGCTAAGCATGATGACAGGTGTCATGTGCTCCATGGCGATACGGGCGGCTTCGTAAGCGGTGTAGAAGCAACCGGCAGAGCTGCGGGCAGCGATGACCACGAGCGGAGCGTCGCCGTTACGGCCGTAGAGGGCTTGCATGAGGTCGCTCTGTTCCATCTTGGTCGGCAGACCGGTGGAAGGACCGCCACGCTGCACGTCGATGATCACCAGCGGAAGCTCAGTCATCACGGCGAGACCCATGGCTTCGCTCTTCAGCGAGAGACCAGGACCCGAAGTCGTCGTCACGGCCATGCAGCCTGTGTAGGCAGCGCCGATCGACGACATGATGCCGGCGATTTCGTCTTCAGCCTGGTAAGCCTTGACGTTGAGGTTTTTGTATTTCGTCAACTCGGCAAGGATGTCGGTGGCAGGAGTGATGGGGTACGAACCGAGGAAGAGCGGGCGGCCCGACTTCTCGGAGGCGGCCATCAGGCCCCAAGCGGCGGCGGTGTTGCCGGTGATGTTGCGGTATTTGCCTTTGTCGAGGTCGGCGGCTTCCACACGATAGGTGTTGGTGAAGAGCTCCCAAGTGTCGGCATAGTGATAACCGGCGTCGAGGACGGTGCGGTTGGCCTTGATCACTTGGTCCTTGCCTTTGAACTTGGTCTCGAAGTAGGCATACACGGTGTCGAGTTCGCGGTTGAACAGGTACATCACGATGCCGAGGGCGAACATGTTCTTCGATTTCAGCATCGACTTGTTGTCCATGCCGAAGTCCTTCAGGGCCTCTTTGGTGAGTTCCGAGATGGGGGCTTTGACCACCTGATAGTCGGCGAGGGTGCCGTCAACGGTCGGGTCATCGTCATAGCCAGCCTTCTCGAGGGCCTTTTCGGTCACCGAGTCGGAGTCGAAGATGATGATGGTTCCAGGGCGGAGCCAGCGCATGTTAGCCTTGATGGAGGCGGGGTTCATGGCCACGAGGACGTCGCAAAGGTCGCCAGTGGTGTGAACGGGTTTGTGTCCAAAGTGCACTTGGAAGCCAGAGACGCCAGCCACGGTGCCTTGCGGTGGGCGGATTTCAGCCGGATAGTCCGGGAAGGTGGCGAAATCGTTTCCGGCAAATGCTGTTGAATCCGAAAAAAGATTTCCGGTAAGTTGCATACCATCGCCCGAGTCGCCCGAAAAACGGATGACGACATGTTCAAGGGCAACAACCTTACTTTTTGCTGTCATAACTAATTATTTAAAGATTTAATATATCAAGAATTAAAGATTAGGTTGCCTAATTGAATACACTATAATTTCGCTGCAAAGGTAAGTAATAAAAAGGTGCAAACCCAAAGAAAAACGTGTTTTATTTTCCTTTTTAGAAGCAAATTCGCACCATGTTAAATATCAACGTCTTAACCCCTATTCTTATTTAGACTGATTAAAAATTTCGATTTCGGGCATAATGGAATGAAAGTTGTAGTATTTTTGCGGCACGAAAAACGAAAACTCAAAACAAACCCTTAAATTAAAAACATTATGGCTTACAAAATCACAGACAGCTGCGTTGCTTGCGGCACTTGCATTGACGAATGCCCGGTGGGCGCCATCTCGGAAGGCGACATCTATGTCATCGACCCTGACACCTGCGTTGGTTGCGGTACTTGCGCCGGCGCTTGCCCGAACGAAGCAATCGTTGAAGACTAATTGAAAGTAATGAAACTACATTAGACAAGAAAAAGCCTGTTTTTTGGCAGGCTTTTTCTTTTTTTTGTCAGTTTCGAGCAGTTTGGCAAAGAATTTGTTTATCTTTGCCTCGTTCTTTGAAAACAAACTTCAAAACAAATAACTTAATTACTAACTAAAATCATTACACAATGAAGAAATTAGCATTAGCACTTGTGTGCCTCGTCAGCGTTGCTTTCTTTGCAAGCTGCGATCCGAATGAGATCCTCAATCCGGAACCCACCCTCGCCGTTGTGACTGGCGAAAACTATGCCTATGATGGCATGACCATCGACCTCAACACCGATTTCAAGGTTGGCTTCCGCGCCGCTTCAAACACCCAGACCTTGAAAGAATTGTCCAAGTTCAACCTCTCCGTCAAGTTGTTTGACCTGGAAAACACTGAAATCGGAAGCAGCGACACCACTTATAACATTAGTGGCAACGAGTTCTCGTATGACGAGACGTGGGCCTTCACCAACATAGATCTGATTGGCAAAGCCGTCTTCACCGCTACCGTCACCGACGTCGACGCTAAGGTTAAGACCGTTGTCCTCAACATGAACATCAACCAACCCGCCCTGCCTCTGGAAGTGAGAGACCTCAGATGGTACCGTTGGGGCAACACCATCGAAGGCCTCGATGAGTTTGGTCTGAGATGGGCTGGAAACTACCAAAGAGACTATTACGCAAAGATCGAACCCCAGGATGGCGTGAAACTCTTCGCCTTCACCGCTGAGGACTGGGCCAATGTCGTCACCGACGTCGACAAAGCCGAACTCTTTGCCAATGCCATTGAGAGCCAACACACTATTGACAACTACTTCAACATCAATGTCACCCAAGGCACGATGACCTATAACGATGTCATTGGCACTGTCTTGGCAGACGGCACTTGCCACCTGATGCACATTGTGAAGAGCACCACTGTCAACCATGGCGCTCAAGGTGCTGAAATCACCATTAACGGTGAAGCCAAATAAGCTAACCTTGATTTAACAAAAAAAGGAGCGTCGTTCGGCGCTCCTTTTTTTTGTCACTCTGCAAAAGCGTGACTGATCTTTCTATTGATTTGCAACAGCCGCTTTTCGTCGAGTTTGACGACCGCCCGGTCGTAAGTCATCAGGCCGTTGAGCTCCGTCTCGCAGTCGGTGGTCTGCGTGTAGACCGCAGCAGAGAAGCCTTGGAAGGCCATCCTGTAGAGCATCTCAGCATATTCCACGTAGGTGTCGGTCACCTTCTCCTCGGTGTCGAACTCCACATAGCCCCAGCCTTGGTCTTTCACCCAGGTGTGGCCCTCCACCTTGCGCCCGATGCCGCCATACTCGCCGAGGACGGTGGCACGCGTCGGGTCGTAAAGCCTCAGCTTCGGCTCGGGATAGTTGTGCAGGTCGAGGATGTCGCCACACTGATAGAAGTTGCCGCCCGAGGCGGGGTTCACCAAGCGCGTCGGGTCGAGTTTCTTGGTCATCGCCGTGATTTCGGGGGTCTTGAACTGTCCCCAGGCCTCGTTGAACGGCACCCACACGCCGATGCAAGGCACCGACTTCAGGCTGTTAATAATCTCCGTCCATTCCTTGATATAGCACTCCTCCGACTCAATCGACCGCATACTCTCGGGACCTTGGTAATACTGATTCCGCTGCCATTGGGGGCTGCGACCGCCGCTGGGCATGTCCTGCCACACGATGAGGCCGATGCGGTCGCAGTGGTAGTACCATCGCGCAGGCTCCACCTTGACGTGCTTGCGGATCATATTGAAGCCCAAGTCCTTGGTCTTCTGGATGTCGTAGGCCAGGGCCTCGTCGGTGGGAGCCGTGTAGAGACCGTCGGGCCACCAGCCTTGGTCGAGGGGACCATAGTGGAAAATCGGCTGGCCGTTCAAGGTGAGGCGCACGACGCCGTTGTCGTCGCGTTGCGTACCGAAGCTGCGCATGGCGAAATAGCTACTCACCTCATCGATGACCTTGCCCTTACGCAGCACCTTCACCTTCATGTCATAGAGGAAGGGATGGTCGGGCGTCCAACACAGAAAGCCCTCGGGCATGTTCACTTCCACGGCTTGTCCGTTAATGGCCTTCGCCGTGGCCACGGGCTGGCCTTCGTACGACACCTCCACCTGATACATGTCGTCCTTGGTGGTGTTGGTGAAGTCCACCTCCACTTTGACGGTGGCCTTGTCGAAGTTGGGCGTGGTGACGAGGTTTTGGATGTAATCCTCAGGCACGTTCTCCAGCCACACCGTCTGCCAGATGCCGGTCACCGAGGTGTAGAAGATGCCTTCAGGCTTCAGCACCTGCTTGCCGTGCGGGATGTAGCTGCTGTCGGTCGGGTCCCACACGCGGACCACCATGGAGTTCTGCTTGCCTTGCAAGGCTTGGGTGACGTCTAAGGTGAAAGGCGTGTAGCCGCCCGTATGTGAACCCACTTTGATGTCGTTCACCCACACGTCGGTCATCCAGTCGACGGCACCGAAATGCAACAAGACGCGGCCGTTTTTCCAGTTGCCGGGCACCGCGAAGGTCTTCTGGTACCACAAGGCCTTGTCGGGGCCGACTTCCTTCTGCACGCCCGACAGCGACGACTCGATGCAGAAGGGCACGAGGATATCGCCTTGGTATTTTTGGGGCGCCTTCTCCCCTCTCGCCGTGATGGCGTACTGCCACAGGCCGTTGAGGTTTTTCCATTCGGGACGCACCATCATCGGGCGCGGGTATTCGGGCAGCGCATTCTCGGGTGCCACCTCCGAGGCCCAACGGGTCTTGATTTTGTCGCCCGCAGGAGCATATTGGGCAAAGGCCATGTCGGCTAATAGCATGGTCATCAGTAGAAATTTGATTCTCATATAGTTAGATTATTGTTCAATCTTCAGCCATTTCCTTGATGAAGGCTTCGCATGCAGAGACCAAGCTTTGCAAGGCACAATGCATGAGCGTATTCATGTCGGGCGTGGCATCAAGGACCTGTTCGTAACACATCCACACAGAAGCGCCTTTGTCCTTGCCGTCTTCGTAGTCGTAGAGCACCGCCTTCACCACCTTGTAGTTCCAGTTGATGTTGTTGCAGGCCATGATGGCTTTGGCGAAGTTGTCGTCGGTGACGTCGAAGATGCCGGGCAGGGTGAGGCGGAAAAACAACGGGTCGTCGGCGTCGTTCCAAAACAGGAAGTTCCAGCCCTCATAGGTGAAATTCAGGCCCAACGCGTTTTTGGTCGCAACGACACCATGCGACTTCAGGTATTTCGACACCAGCCCTTTGACGTTCATGGCGATCAGCTTTTGTTGAATCCGATGCGGGTCTTGGTGGAATAGGTCGGGTTCTTGTATTTCAGCACGTCGACGAGGATCTTCTGCGAGATGGGCACGTCGTTGTAGGCGGCGGTCATGGCGGCTTCGTTGACGGCCTCGGTGATGTCGCCAGCGTTGAAGTCGTCCGAGATCCTAGCCAGCTCGTCATAATCCAGTTCTTCGCAAGGACGATCTTTCAGGTGGTCCATGAAGATGTCCTTGCGTGCCTCGAAGTCGGGCTGCGGCACGAAGAAGACGCGGTCGAAACAGCCCACGCGCATGATGGCCTGGTCGATGAGGTCGGGACGGTTGGTGGTGGCCACCACGAGGATGCCCTTCTCGGAGCAGTGGTTCAGCATACCGAAGAACGCGGAGATCTGAGGCGTGATGTTGCCTTCCTCGCCGTCTCCGTTGGGGTTGGGGGCGATGAACTCCAGCTCGTCGAAACACAGCACAAACGGTGCCTTGATTTCGGCAGCATCAAACACCCTTTGAAGGTTGTCGAGCACGCCTTGCTGATAGATATGGCCCATCTCCACGCCCTTGATGATGGAGTAGTTGAACCCCAACTCCTCGGCGAAGCTCTCGAGGACGAGACTCTTGCCGCATCCGGGAGGGCCATAGAGCAGCACGCCGTTGATGGCCGGCAGCTTATACAACGCCGCTTTCTCTGGATTTTGTAAGGCAAAGAGCACCTCCTTACGCAGCTGTTCCTTGAGTTCGTCGCGACCCGTCACGTTGTCGAAGCCGCTTCCCGAGCCTTTCTTGAAGGTGATGACGGGGCCTTTATTGTCTTGACCTTGCTCCTCCTCTTGCTGAGTATTGGGTTCGTCCTCTTCCATCTGCTTCGCAAGTTCGGGCATCACCTGTTGCATCAGGTCTTGTGCGAACTCAGCCGCCGATCCGAAACGGTCTTCGGGATTCTTGGCCATGGCCTTCAGCAGGATGGCTTTCATGTAATCGGGCAGCTTCACCTCATCGGTTTCCAAGATGAGGTCCTGCTTCCTCGATTTCTTCACTGCATCGGCAATCTTTTTCTTGTCGCCGTTAAGCAACCGCAAATCCATGTCCTCCCAAGGCGACTTGCCAAACATCAAGAAATAAAGCAGCGCGCCCGTCGAGAAGATGTCGCTCTTCACTGTGTAGACGGAGCGGAAGGTCTCGGGAGCACGGAAATAAGGCATCAGGTCTTCGTCAGCGAAGGTCGGACGGCCTTTCACCATATAGGAGATGTGTCCGAGGTCGATGATGGTGGGCATCAACATACCGTCGTCAAGTTCCTGAAGCATGATATTCGACGGACGTATATCATTGTGTATCAAAGCACGGGAATGGATAAACGACAACCCGCTCAGCACGCAAAGCGTGATCTGCACGGCGTCCTCAAGGTCGAAGCGGCCTTCATTCCTCACAGCGTCATAAAGTGTTATGCCGCGATAGAACTCCGTGACGAGATAATGGTAGACGACATTGCCCTTTTTCACCTCGCCGTTGTCGACATAGCGGACCACGTTGGCGTAGTCGTCGCTGTTGAGTTCCTTGCAGAGCTGAATCTCATAGACCTCCTTGCCCTCGAAGAGCTGTTCGCGCGGGATGCGTTGGAGCTCGTAGATCTTCATGAAATACATCATGTCGTCGGGGCCGAGCACCGAATACGACTCAGCCACAGCGCCTTTCTTTATGAACGAGTTGATGACATACTTGCCAATCTTCTCCCCTTTCTTGAATGTCTCCATAGTGAAAAATTTATTGGGCAAAGGTCACGATTTAATTTGAAACATACAAGAGACGAGGCCATATTTTTCTCCAAAAAACAAAAAAGGACCGCTTTCGCAGTCCTTTTTGCTTTCACAGAGAGGCTTCCTTATGCGTCGATGTTGGCATAAGTGGCGTTCTGTTCGATGAACTCGCGGCGCGGGGCCACTTCGTCGCCCATCAGCATAGAGAAGATATGGTCGGCCTCCATGGCGTTTTCGATGGTCACCTGACGGAGCGTGCGGTGGGCGGGATCCATGGTGGTCTCCCACAGCTGCTCGGGGTTCATCTCACCAAGACCTTTGTAACGCTGCACGTCGTAGCCGCTCACCGTGCCGTTCTTGGTCAGCTCGGCCATGCTGGCAAAGCGTTCCTCGTCGGTCCAGCAGTAACGCACCGGCTTGGTGCCACGCTTGATGAGGTACAAAGGCGGTGTGGCGCAATACACATAGCCGTTCTCAATCAGCTCGCGCATATAGCGGAAGAAGAAAGTCAGGATCAGTGTGGTGATGTGGCTACCATCGACATCAGCATCGGTCATGATGATGACCTTGTGGTAACGCAGCTTCTCGAGGTTCAGGGCCTTGCTGTCCTCCTCGGTGCCGATAGTGACGCCAAGGGCGGTGTAGATGTTCTTGATCTCCTCGCTGTCGAACACGCGGTGCTCCATGGCCTTTTCCACATTCAGGATCTTACCACGCAGAGGCAGGATAGCCTGGAAGTTACGGTCACGGCCTTGCTTGGCGGAGCCGCCTGCAGAGTCACCCTCGACGAGGTAAAGCTCGGTCTTGGCGGGGTCACGCTCGGAGCAGTCGGCCAGTTTGCCCGGCAGGCTGAAGCCCGACAGGGCACCTTTACGTTGCACCTTCTCACGGGCATTGCGTGCCGCTTGACGTGCTTGGGCAGCCAAGGTCACCTTGTCGAAGATGGTCTTGGCCTCTTTGGGATGCTCTTCGAGATAATCGGAGAGTTGTTGGCCCACGATGGAGTTGACGATACCCATCACCTCGTCGTTGCCGAGTTTGGTCTTGGTCTGGCCTTCGAACTGAGGCTCCGGCACCTTCACCGAGATGACGGCGGTGAGGCCTTCGCGGAAGTCGTCAGGCGAAATCTTCACCTTCAGTTTCTCCAGTTTTTCCAGGAGGCCGCTCTTCTCAGCGTAGGCATTGAACGAACGCGTGAGACCCGAACGGAAGCCTTGGAGGTGGGTACCGCCTTCAATGGTGTTGATATTGTTGACATACGAGTGCAGGTTCTCCTTGTACTCGTTGTTGTATTCCAGAGCGATCTCTACCGGCACGCCATTTCTCTCGCCCGAGATTGAAATCGGCTCAGGGATGAGCTTCTCGCGGTTAGCGTCGAGATAGGCGATGAAGTCGATGAGGCCATTCTCGGAGTAGAAGGTCTCGCTGCGATATTCGCCGTTCTCCATCTTCTCACGCTCGTCGGTGAGTTGGATGGTGATGCCGTGGTTGAGGTAAGCCAACTCACGCATGCGGTTAGCAAGGGTGCTATAGTCGTATTCCGTAGTCTGGAAGATGGAGCCGTCGGGCTGGAAGGTAATGCGGGTGCCGTTCTTGTCGGTCGTGCCCACCACTTTCACATCGTACAGCGGCTTGCCGCACTCATATTCCTGTTTGAAAATCTGGCCTTCGCGATAGACCTCGGCGGTGAGATGGGTGGAAAGGGCGTTGACGCAGCTGACGCCCACGCCGTGCAGACCGCCAGAGACCTTATAGGAGCCCTTGTCGAACTTACCGCCAGCGTGCAGCACAGTCAACACGACCTCAAGGGCCGAGCGGTGTTCTTTGGGGTGCATTCCCGTGGGGATACCACGGCCGTTGTCGAGCACACTGATAGCGTTGCCAGGCAGGATGCGGACATCGATCTTGTCGCAATAACCTGCCATGGCTTCGTCGATGGAGTTGTCGACCACTTCATATACCAGATGATGCAAGCCGCGGAAATGGACGTCGCCGATATACATTGCCGGGCGCTTACGCACGGCCTCCAAGCCTTCAAGAACCTGGATCTTACTGGCACCATATTCTTCGCTTGCCAATTCTCTTTTTTCTTCTTCAGTCATTTTAGGATTTTTAGGGTTTTTCAATTAAAGGTGCAAAGATACGCTTTTTTTCGGCACAATGCACAAAAAAGTTGAAAAATTTGTTTTTGGTGCAAAATGGCTCTATGAGGCTAAAAACAGGCAATTTTTCGAAACACCTTATTATCTCGCGTACGCGGGAAAGAAAAAGCCCCATTCACAGGAAGGGGCTTTTTAAGGCATTTGAGGCGCTTTCAGAATTTCAACTTCACACCGGCAAAGAGTTGGATGCCGGTAACGGGATAATTGTAGTAAAGCTGGTATTTTTGGTGCGCCAAATTATCAATCAACGCAAAGGCCGTGATTTGGTCATTCACCTTATAGTCGGCACCGAGGCTGAGGTCGAAAACATTCTTAAGTTTTTCAGCGTAAAACCGAGGGGGATACTTCCAGTAAGGACCATCATCCGAGACCTTGGCATAACGTCCACCTTGATAAAGCAAAGTGGTGTTAAACGCCAGCTTGTCGTTGTAATCGTAGGTCACTTTTAGTTTGGCTTCAGTCGTGGGACGATACCAGGCGTATTCCTGAATGGCAGGCGAACAGCTATGATAGGCCAGGCCAAGGTCGGCCGTGAGGCTATTGCGCATCTTGACGCGGGCATCGGCCAAGACAGACACGGTCTTCGTTTCGTCATAAACGATCCCGTAAGTGTTATATAGTCGTGGGTATGAATAGTCGTCATGGAAAAGGTCTGACAATTGGCCGGGACCGATATCGTCCATCACATAAAAGGCATCATTGTCGACATGGCGATAGCGCACGCCCACGTGCAAATCAACGATTTCGGCAATGTTGGTGCGGACACCACCCTCGAAACAGAGTTTTTCGTTTCTCACCACATGAACTTCATCATGTGAAGTGATGAAGACGAAGGGGTTGTCCTCGACGATTTCGCTGAATCGCATCAACTTGCGGCCACCCTTTAGGCCAGCATAGAACTCCAGTTTCTTGTCCAAGACAAACAAGCTACCGCTAAGATCGGGGCGTAGGGCGAAGTGTCTATCTTCCAACTCTTCACCAGCAACGACATCCATCCACAGACCCAGATGCATGCGGTAGAAATCGTCTTTCATCTCAAAGAACGGATTGACTTTGAAGAAGATACGGTTTTCAACATAGCCTGCCGGGGCAAACCCGTCGTATTGGAAACTCGCGTTCACACCAACCTTTTGAGGGCGCTCCTTAGGGCCCCACCACATTTCGGTATAACCGAGGCCATAGTCCAAGCCCAAGAAGTGCTCCTTTGAGCTGAATGCATCGAAAGTGTATTGGTAATCCATGCTACCCGAATGGCTCAGCTCGCCGGCACGCGTCGAAGTGGGTGCCAGCCCGGCATGTCCGCCGATACTATTGTAGGCCTGACGCGGGCAGTACTTTTCGATTTGTTCATCCGTCAAAGGCGTTTCAGTAAGGTTGACACCATAATAATGGTACACGTCGTTTTTGTAGAACACGCCTCCGTCGACCTGGAAGCCGTCAAACTGACTCGTCGTAAGGTTGACCTCGAAGGTGTTGTTCATATAGCCCGAAGGCGCATAGTCCTTGATATTGAGCCAGGAAGAGTTATGCTTGACGCCCACACCGAGGCCGAGTTGTTTGGTCAGCATGGAGTTATGCTTATAGAGGAAAATCGGCGAGAGCCGCGTTCCTATGCCTGCCATAACGAAGTTCTCCGTCGGAGTGACGAGTTTATCGTTCTTCGCCGCAAAAGCGGTTGGGGCTATCTTCTCGAGATCGAGGGCGAACTTCTGCGTTGCGTCCTTGGGTGTCACCTCCGAACTGGGAAATCTGTAAGAAGGCTGGGGCGTCTCAGGTTGCAGTTGCAGCTTATTGACCTTATTGACCTTAGGCCGGAACTTGCCTTCCACCGTGACTTGTTCGTCATGCTGTCCGAAAGCGGTGACGGCCATCAGGGCCAGGAGCGTGATTATGATTTGTCTCTTCATCTTGTTATTTTGTTGTTTCCTGGGATTGCATCCCAGGTTGTGATAGGGCGTCCCTTCGGGACTGCTATGGTTCTATAGGTTCGATGCCATTGCTGTTGCTCACCTTGGGCTCTTTACCCTCCACCTCGGCGAGTTTGGCACGGGCTTCCTGTTTCAGGTCGCTGCCTTTGTAGTTGTCGATAACGCTACGGAGAGTCTCCTTGGCCTGGAAGAAATTCTCCTTGGCCACATACACATCGGCGAGCGCGATGAACGATTTGGCGACCCAATAATCGTATTTCGAGAAGTTATCCGAGATATCAAAGACTTTGTTCTCGGCCTCGTCATATTGTTTCAGTTTGATGGAAGCCAGGGCGGAGTAATAGGCACTCTCTGCACCATACACCGACTTGTCGTTGCGGGCACTCTTGTCGAGTTTTTCGATGGCGGCGTTGTAGTTGCCCTTCTCAAAATACGACTTACCCATGATGTGGTTGATCTGGTTGACCTGGTCTTCGGTCAAGTCGCGCGACTGGCGCAGGCTCTCCCCCATTTCGATGGCCTTGTCGTATTTGCCTTGGAAGAAGCTGCTCTTCATGCAGCCTTCGAGAGCCTCAAGACGCTTGAGCGGCTCTTCGGTGATGCGCGACAGTCGCTCGTAGTATTCGCCTGCCTTGCCATAGTTGCTCTTCTCATATTCGATACGTGCCATCTTCAGCAGTGCGTTGTCGGTGTAGTCGTTGTCGGGTTGCGACAATATATAATTAAGGTGCGTGACCACCTGGTCTTGCGTCCCAACCCTTTCGGCGCATTCAAGGCCATAGTAGTGGGCTTTCAGCAGATAGGCACCCCGTTTGAAGTTATCGAAGTAATACTGCAGAGCCGTCTGTGCCTTCTGGTATTGACCATCGAGATAGAAGCCTTCCGCATTGGCGAATGCCAAGGAATCCTGTTGCGTTACCTTCACCTGACCGCCGTTGGCGTTGACGTAGCCGAAATACTCATCCAGGTTGTTCTGTTCCATATAGATGCTGCGGATGATGCTCAAGGCTTCGCGCGACTCGTCAGTATTGGGATAGGAAGCCACCAGATTCTTCAAGTTGGTCAGGGCTTGGTCGTACTGGTTGTTATTGTAATAGATCATGCCCACCTTCATCATCGCTTGACGTGTGTAGCTCGAACGAGGCCTGTCTTTGATCAAGCGGTTGAAGTTGGCTATGGCCGAACGCTTGTCGCCATGCACGAGGTAAGTGTTGCCGATCTCAAACAAAGCCTGTTCATAATATGGCGTGCTCGGATAGGTCTGTATCAAGTCGTTCAGCATATTGATTTTCTGGTTCACCTTGCCCTTGGCGCCATAACAAAGTCCCTGTTGGAAGAGCGCATAATCCGAATTGCGCTTCCCGACGCGGGTGGCCAAATCATAGTAGTTGATGGCGTTGTCATAGTTGCGTTCCATGAACTGACAGTCGCCCAAACGGATGTAGGCGTCGTTCTTGAGGTCGTTTTGGTCCTCGCTAGCCAAACGGATGAAACTCCTGAAGCGTTCCGTCGCTGCGTCATAGTCGGGTTTCTGATAGTAGATATAGCCCAAATCGTAGTCGGCGAGGCTGTATTCAGGTAGCCCTGCGGCGGCATCCATCTCCTTGAACTGTTTCAGGTACTTCCCCGCCTTGTTGAAGTCACCCAGCTGATAGGCCGACTCACCCAGCCAAAAACAGGCCTGGGCCTTGTTGGCCGCCGACTGCTTGCCATTCATGATCTTGGAGAAATACACTTGTGCCTTGTCGTAGCTTCCCTTCTGGTAGTTGTCGATGCCCGTTGCATACAAGAGCTCGTCGTAGACCGTCTGCAACGCCGAGCTTTTCTTTCGCATCGCTTCAAGACGGCTCAAGGCCTCGTCATTCTCTTTGGCATTGAGCAGCAGGTAGATGGCCATCTCCTCAGCCTCAGCCTTCCTCGGTGAGCGGGGATATTCGGCAATAAAGCTGTCGAGCAGGCCCACGGCCTCGTTGAAGGGGTCGGCACCTGGGATGAGACTCAGCCTTGCATAGTCGAACAGGGCCTCATTGCTGAGTTCCTTGTCGAATCCAGCGGAATATGCGGTATAGAATGCACTTCTCGCGTATTTGAGTTCGTCGGTCTTGGCATAACATGACGCCAGATAATACGAGGCATATTGGGCTAGGATGTCGTTGCTTCCAGCCACCTTCTGCAGGTCGGAGATGGCGCCCTTGTAGTCGCCCTTCATCATCTTGCTGACGCCCATCTGATAGTAGGCCTCGCGCGAGATGCCTCTGGTCAAGTTCTTCGTATAGATTTGGTAATACTCCAAAGCGTTGTCGTAGTCCTTTTGCTGGAAATAGGCATCAGCGACAATTTGCGCCATTTCCGACTTACGTTTCTTGTCGACTTGTTGGATATATCCCGGTCCTTCTTCAATCACCGCCTTATAATCCCCCTTGAGGTAGGCTATCTGCATGATATAGGATGGCACCACCTTGGCATAGTCGGGATGGACGTGCAGACGGCGGAAGTTATCTAGCGCCTCATTGTATTTCTCTTTAACGTATTGGATATGTGCATAGTAATAACGGGCATTATCCTTGTATTTGCCCTCATTCATCATCAAGCCATGAAAGAGCGGCATGGCCTTATCCAAGTCGCCCGTCTGGAAATAGGCATAGCCCATATTGAACTGCAGCTGCTGCGCCTCATCGGTGGTGAGGGAGAAAGCATCCGTCTTCTCGTAAATAGCCAGAGCGTCCTTGTATTTCTTGTTTTGGAACAGGTTGTTGGCATACAAGAAATTGGCATGACGCGCCCAAGTGCTACCTGGGTTGTCGTTCACGAACTTGATGATTTTGGCCGGACCGTCGGCCTGACCGAGATAGAGGGAGCTGACGGCTTCATAGTATTGTGCGTCGACACAGCGTTGCGACTTGGCATCGGTGGCTTGAGCACGATATTGGGTAAAAGCGGAAAGCGCGGCGCCATATTCTTGGTTTTTAAACAGCAGGACTCCTTCGTTGAAGAGGGCCTCAGGGTCATAGGCTTCGATATGCTTTTGCGCTGATATAGAATTTGTTACAAAAAACAAAACACCTAATATCAAGCAAAATCTTAGTCGCGATCTCATAGGTCAAAATTTTTGACGAAAGTACAAAATTCTCTCTTACGTTCTGCAGAAAAGTTCAAAATTCATGCCGAACGACGGTAAGAAAACGGAATTAGAAGCTTTTTATTATTGTTTTTTGGCCATTGACGCGCAAAAACAACATCTTTGCAGCCAAGCTACGACGGGACACCTGATACCATCTATATGATGCTTTTTGTGTAGGGGCACCGAAATAGTTAAACACACAATTCACCTTTTGCCACAATCGCCGCAGTACCACCTACATAGATGGTCCCATCCTTTCGGATCTGTGTGGCCACCACCGAAGGTCGACCCATGGCCTCGCCTTGCATGAAAGCGCATTCCGCTTCTGCACCAAGACATCCGTTATGCTGCAGATAGAAGGTCAAGGCAGCGTTGGCCGTGCCAGTGGCCGACTCTTCAGGCACGCCGTACAAAGGCCCGAAGTCGCGGACATGGGCAGTGTATTCATCGTTGGCGAAGGCAAAGACGTGGAAACTGACGGCATCGTATTTCTTCGTTATGGCAGCGATGGCCTCCATGTCGGGATTCAAGGCCTGCAAGGTTTCCACATCGGGCAAGGGAATCATCAAGTCGGGAAGGCCCGAGTAGGCAATTTGTATAGGCATCACGGGATGGTAATCATTGACACCCAATGCCTTATAGATCTCATCCGTCTCTTCGATGGTAGCCACAATGCGCGGCATGGCCATCTGCATCATCACCCTCTCCCCTGCTTCGATATGCAAATCACCGGCAAGCGTGTGGCAAAGGCAAGTTCCCTTGGCCAACCCTTCATGGTGCAGTAAATAGAATGACGCTATGGTAGCATGGCCACACAGCTCAACCTCGGCTTTGGGCGTGAAATACCGGATAGTAAACTCCTTATCGGAATGCCGCCTGATGAAAGCCGTCTCCGAATAGCGCAACTCGGCAGCGATTTGCAGCATCAGCTTCTCTTCGGGGAACTGGCCAGAGTCAAGCAGCACCACACCTGCGGGATTGCCGCCGAAGGGCTGGTCGGTAAATGCGTCTACAACATAGTATCTCATAGCTTATAGTATCTGTGCCGTGTGGTTTTTGGTATCCACCTTGCCTATGGCATCGACGATAATACCCTCTTCATCAATGACATAGGTTGTGCGTAGCGTGCCTTCAGTCACTTTGCCGTACATTTTTTTCTCACCCCAAGCCTCGTAGGCTTTCAGGATGGTCAAGTCGGTATCGGCGATGAGATGGAAAGGCAGGTTGTATTTGGCGATGAAGTTTTGGTGCGACTTGGCGCTGTCGCGGCTGACGCCCAGCACGTTATAGCCCAAGGCCAAAAAGCGCTCGTAGTTGTCGCGCAGGTCACAAGCCTCGGCCGTGCAGCCCGGGGTGCTGTCCTTGGGATAGAAATAGAGCACCAGTTTCTTTCCGGCAAAATCCGTCAATTTGACGAGATTACCGTTCTCGTCTTGCCCTTCAAAGTAAGGGGCTTTCGTTCCTTTTTGCAACATGGCTTATATTATTAGTGTGTGCAAAGTTACACATTTTGACGCTAATGCAAGTAAAAACAAATAATTTGTCCACCTACCAAAAAAACCAGTAATTTTGCAGACGAAAACGAATACACTTTTTTAAACTTGCAATCATCATGTTGAATCTTTTCACTGGTTCGGGTGTAGGTCCCACCGTTTTATATCTCGCCTTATCCCTTTTTATAGGCTTGTTATTGGGCAAAATCAAGATTGCCAAGATTTCATTAGGCATCACTTGGGTGCTCTTTGTGGGCATCGCTTTCAGTGCGTGTGGCGTCAGCCTCAACGCCGAGATGTTGCACGTCATCAAGGAATTCGGCTTAATTCTATTCGTGGTGGCCGTCGGTCTGCAAGTAGGTCCAGGCTTCTTCCGTTCATTCAAAAAAGGCGGTTTGGCCATGAATTTGATGGCCTTGGTCAACGTGGCATTAGGCGTTCTCATCACCTATATCATCGCCAAAGTCGCCCATCAGGACCTTGCCGACATGGCAGGCGTCTATACGGGTGCCATTACTAACACGCCTGGTCTCTCGGCAGCCCAGCAAGCCGTAACCGACATCGGCATTGAAGGTGCGGCCGACCGTTTGGCTGCAGGCTATGCCGTGGCCTATCCCCTTGCGGTGGTCGGCATGATTGTGACCTGCATCCTATTGCGCCCGCTCTGCCGCATCGACTTGGCAAAAGAGCCCACCGACCTATCAGAAACAACTCTCAATTCTAAACCGTCAACTCTAAACTCAAAAAAAGGTGGTTTTCTGCTCATTCCGATCTTCGTTATCATTGCCCTAGGCATTATTATTGGTTCCATCCCGATCCCTGTAGGCATGAAAGCACCCATTAAGCTAGGCTTGGCAGGTGGTCCTCTCGTGGTCGCCATCATCGGCGGCTGGCTTGGCGTTAAGAAAGGCTGGTTCAACACCGACTTCACAGAGGGTCAAGGTGTGCATGCCTTGCGCGAGGTCGGCATCGCACTCTTCCTTGCCGGTGTGGGACTAAGCGCTGGAGGACAATTTGTCGCCACCGTACAGGAGCACTATATGTGGGTCGTCTATGGTGTCATTATTACCATGGTGCCGCCCATTTTGGTCACGCTCTTCGGACGTCTGGTCCTGAAGCTGAACTACTACACCTTGATGGGTTTCATTGGTGGCGCACACACCGACCCGCCCACTTTGGCCTTCGCCAACACCGTGGCGCCCGAAGGTTGCAAACTACCCAACATGGGATACGCAACGGTATATCCGCTGACTATGTTTTTGCGTATTTTCACAGCGCAATTGCTGGTACTGATGGCGGTGTAAAATAATCACCCGCTTTTGTAACGCCAGAAAGAAAAAGCAGTATCTTTGCCGTCGATTTGCGGTGTCCCTTGCGGACTCAATAGGGAATCGGGTGTGAATCCCGGACAGTTCCCGCTGCTGTGATGGCTACAACGCTTGCCATGAATGCCACTGAAAGCCAGTCTTTCGGGAAGGCGGCAATGCGAGACCTCAGTCAGAAGACCTGCCTCAAGTCGCTAAACAAGACTTCCGGGAATTGAAGTTAGTAATATTATGAAGAAACAATATCAAGCAGTTACGGCCGAGGAGGCCGTCAAAGTCATCAAGTCGGGCGATCACGTCCACATCAGTTCAGTTTCGAACGTTCCGCAATGTTTAGTCAAGGCCTTATGCGACAGAGGTCGCGCGGGCGAGCTCAAAAACGTATACATCCATCACCTGCATACCGAGGGTGCCGCGCCATACGTCAACCCCGAGTTTGAGGGCATCTTCCAACACAACGCCTTCTTCGTGGGCGCCAACGTACGTGAGAGCGTACAAAAAGGCCTCGCCGACTACATCCCCGTGTTCCTTGGTGAGACCTCGAAGCTCTATCGTGAGCGTTACATCAAATGCAACGTGGCGATGATCCAGGTGTGTCCGCCCGACAAATTCGGCTATGTGTCGTTAGGTTCGTCGGTGGATGCCACCCTTGCCGCCATGGAGAGCGCAGAGTTTGTTATCGCCGTAGTCAACAAGCATGTGCCTCGTACCTTCGGCGACGCGTTGGTCCACATCAGCAGGATCAACATCTTTGTTGAAGATGATTCGCCATTACTCACTGTCGACATGCCCGAGCCCAACGAGGTGGAGAAGACCATAGGTCGCTATTGCGCCGAATTGATCGAAGACGGTGCCTGCCTGCAGATGGGCATCGGTTCCATACCCAACGCCATCCTTTCGTGCCTCCACAACCATAAAAACATCGGCATCCATACCGAGATGTTCTCCGACGGCATTCTGCCGCTTGTGAAGAAAGGCGTCATCACAGGCGATAACAAGAAACTCAACAAGGGCAAAATCGTTTCCACCTTCGTGATGGGTTCGAAGAAAATCTACGACTTCATCGACGGTAACCACGAGGTACTGCTGATGGATGTGGAATACACCAACGACCCCTTTATCATTGCGCAGCAGCCCAAGATGACTTCCATCAACTCGGGCATTCAGATCGACTTGTCGGGACAGGTGTGCGCCGACTCGTTGGGTGAACGTATCTACTCTGGCGTTGGCGGACAGATTGACTACGTCTATGGCGCCTCACGTTCCAAAGGCGGCAAGGCCATCATCGCCATGCCGTCCACCACACGTAAGGGCATCAACAAAATCGTGCCCACCCTTGACTTGGGTTCAGGTGCTGTCACCACGCGTAACCACATCCACTGGTTCGTCACCGAATATGGTGCCGTGAACTTATATGGACGCTCGTTGCAGGAGCGAGCCAAACTCATCATCTCGGTGGCGCATCCGCAATTCCAGGAGATGCTCGACGAGGCCGCCTTCAAACGCTTTGGTCCGCATTTCCATTACCTTTGGAATAACATCCTATAATTATAACTATGTTCTCTCAAATCAACTTCGTAGAAATCTTTGGCGCCTTCATCGTCATGGCTGCCATCATCGACATCTTTGGCTCCATCCCCATCTTCATGAGCATGAAGGAGCAAAACAAGACTATCAAAGCGGGGCAGGCCTGTCTTACGGCTCTTGGGTTGTTTCTAGCCTTCTTCTTTGCTGGCGACGCCTTGCTGAAACTCTTCGGCATCGACGCTGCCTCATTTGCCGTGGCAGGTGCTTTCGTGTTGTTCATCCTTGCCGTGGAGATGATCCTCGGCCGCGAAATCATCAAGAATGAGGGCGGCAAAAGCGGTGCCAGCATCGTCCCCATCGCCTTCCCTTTGATTGCCGGTCCTGGTGCGCTGACCGCCTTGCTTTCACTGCGTGCCGACTATGCCGTCATCAACATCATCATCGCCTTGTTGCTCAACATCCTGTTGGATTACATCGTCATCAGCCAACTGGATCGCATCCACAAGCTCTTGGGTGATAACCTGATCTTTATTTTGCGTAAGTTTTTTGGTGTCATCCTATTGGCTATCGCCGTGAACATGTTTGTAAATAATATCCTCGTGATTATTGCGAGTGTACCGAAATAATCCATAAATTTGCAGCCGATTTGTGGTGTCCTTTGCGGACTCAATAGGGAATCGGGTGAGAATCCCGTACAGTTCCCGCTGCTGTGATGGCCAATCGCCTGCCACTGTGCCACTGAAAACTTAGTTTTTCGGGAAGGCGGCAGAAGCGAGGCCTCAGTCAGAAGACCTGCCTCAAGTCGCGAAACAAGGCTTCCGGGAATTGGAGCTGGGATTCTATAGTTACTAAGGTATGCCCTACCGAGGGTGTTATCTTCATTTTAGGTATTCCAACATTTTCCAAGAAGTTTTGAGGTAAGAAACTGAATGTCTAACCTTTAAACTTATATTTATGTATTCAAAGTTTTTTACGCGATTGTTCCTATTGATAGGGATGATTGGAATGTTTTCGGTTCCTTTGAGGGCCGAAGAAGTAACGATTGGTTCGGGAACAGACCAACAGCCATGGCTTCCAAGCCATTCCTACTACAAGTATTCCCTGACCCAGCAAATTTATACCGCGGATGAGATTGGCGGAGCAGGCACCATCAACAGCATTGCCTTTTACAATGGTGGTTCAGAAAAAACACGCACTTACGACATTTACCTTGTCAATACCGAAAAAAGCTCGTTTTCTAGTTCATCCGATTGGGTTTCGGTCTCTTCCAACGATTTGGTCTTCAGCGGGAATGTGACCATGACAGCCAACGGGTGGACTACAATCAGTTTTACTTCCACATTTGATTATGCAGGCGATAACTTGGCCGTTGTTGTAAACGACAAAACAGGCAGTTATTCCCAAGGGATGGAATGCCGCGTTTTCACACCTTCTGGCGACCAAGGGGTCGTATCGCTATATGCTTCAAAAGACAGCAACAATTATGATTTGTCCAATCCTGGAAACGCATCTGGTACTGTAACCTACAAAAACCAAATCATTTTGGACATCGAAATGGCTTCTGTCACTTGTGCCAAACCTAAGAACTTCGCAGCAACCAACATTGCCGCACATACGGCTACACTGACTTGGACCGCAGGTGCCGAAGGGCAAAACAACTGGGATGTGTATGTAACCACGACGGCCACAGACGTTCCTGATGAAAACACCACACCCACCTATCAAGTTACGGAATGCACCAAGTCCTTAAGCGGTCTAAGCACAGAGACCACCTATTACGCCTATGTCCGTTCCGCTTGCGGTGGCGATGATGGTAACAGCAAATGGGCCAGTACTTCTTTCACTACCACACGCGAAGCATTAACCATTGATGCAGAAAACCCATACTCACAAGACTTTGAGACCAATAACGACTGGAGTTTTGCTAATGGAACCTTCACCAATCAATGGTGCTGGGGCAGTGCGACCAACAATGGTGGCGAAAAGGCCATGTACATCTCGAAAGACGGTGGAACGACATACGAATATGCCCATAACGCACTTGTCGTTTATGCCTCAAAGTTGTTCAACTTCGCGCAAGGCACCTACACCTTCTCTTTCGATTGGAATGCAAATGGCGAGAGTTCCTATGATTTTCTCCGCGTGGCTTTGGTTCCTGGAGACAAAACCTTTACTGCTGGAGGTTCATTACCCTCGGGAGTCACTGCAAGCGCATTACCCAGCACATGGATTGCGCTCGATGGTGGAAGCAAACTTAACCAAAGCAGTGATTGGCAAAACAAAGTAGCCGAAACTACGCTTTCGGGCACATACACCATGGTCTTCCTTTGGCGTAACGACGGCAGCGGAGGCAACCAACCCCCAGCGGCCATCGACAACATCAGCATCAGCTATATGACTTGCCCGAGGCCTACCAACTTGACCGCCAGTAATGTGACAGGTCGTACAGCAGTCCTGACTTGGAAGGAAAACGGTACCGCTGACAATTGGACGCTTCAATATGCCACCGATGCCAGTTTCAGCGCAAACCTTGTGGAAATCAGCGATGGGTTCATCGTAAACGGGAACAATGTAGGCTATGGCTTAACTGGTCTTAATGGAGAAACGAAATATTACGTCCGCGTGAAATCAAATTGTGATAGTTCATGGAGCGATGTGATCAATTTCACCACCACGGCCACTTGCGAAAAACCCACTTTGAGTTATGTGACTAACTCCAATACGGCATATACAGGTTCGGTGAGCTGGACAGGAACTGCCGACAATTACGAACTGATATACTCCACAGCTTATTCTTTTGAACCTGGCGATGAAGGCGTGACACAGATCAATCTCGGGAGTGTAAACACCTACACTTTGCAGGATTTGACTCCCGAAACAACCTACCGTGTCAAAGTGCGAGCCAACTGCGGCGAAGAGGACGGTTACAGTGCCTGGAGCAACCAAGTGAGTTTCACCACAACAGCCACCTGCGTAGCTCCCTCTGGTTTATCAGCTACTGCAACTGCCAACACCATCACCTTAAGCTGGACGGCTGGAACAACAGGCCAAGATGCGTGGGATATTCGCTACAAGACCGGATCCGATGATTACACATACGTCCATCTTGATGGTCAAACCACAACCAACTACACCATCACTAACCTCACTCCTGTTACCACTTATAGCGTGAACGTGCGTGCATATTGTAGTGATGAAGACCAAAGCAAATGGGGTTACAATACCAACCAAAACTCTGACTTATCCGTCAGCACAGAATGCGCTGCCATAGCACTGCCTTACTCATACGGATTCGAGGAGAATCTAAATACAGCCGCGCCGTATAGCTCTTCCTACCCTATGCCCAAGTGCTGGAATGCTATTAGGTATCAATATGGAAGCTATTCACCTTATACCTATTACCCATACGTATGCAGCACGACTAACAATAGCAACTATGGTCCTCGCACGGGTGGAAAATTCCTGCTTTTATACAAGGCACCGAGCCTTACCAACGAGATTGCCGTTTTGCCTGAACTCGATGCCAACATCAAGAATGTGCAATTAAGATTCTGGGGAAGAAACGGCAACGGCAGCAGCGCCTACCCTGAAGTGCTTGTCGGTGTCATGACCGATCCCAACGACGCCAGTACTTTTACCCAAGTAAAGAGCGTTTCAGTCAGCACGGCTGATTATCAGGAATACACTGTTGATTTTAGCACCTACACGGGAGAAGGCATCTATATCGCTTTCAAATTGAACCCTCCCTATAGCTCCTACTCCTATACCTATTTCAGCATTGACGATATCACCGTAGAGGAAATCCCCTCCTGCCTTGTCCCCACGGATCTTGAAGCAACCATTAACGGTGCCAACGAGGCCACGCTGAGCTGGACGGCTGGAGGCGCTGAAACTGCTTGGAATGTGCAGTATAAGATGGTCTCCGAAAGCGATTGGAGCGAACCGATTGCCGTGAATGAGTCTTCCTATACACTGACCGGATTGCAACGTGCCACCGCCTACGAGGCAAGAGTGCAGGCAAATTGCAGCGCCGAAGACCAAAGCGACTGGAGCAACCCCATCAGCTTCGAAACCGAGTGCGGCATTTGGACTATTGACGCCGCAAATGCCTTGATGGAGGACTTCAATGAGGAGGCTTTCCCGCCTATTTGCTGGCAAAAAGTCAACTTCAGTGAGATGGGCGTTACAAACGGTTGGAGCCGAAGCACCAACAATAACTTGGATAGCCAAGGTGCCGTCACCAGTGATTTCAAATATGAGACCTGGCTCTTCCTTCCCCATCTTCACTTGGACGGTGATGCCGCCCTTGCATTCGACAACTTATTTACCTCAGGCACAAACTATGTCCCTTGCTCCATTATGCTTTCCACCACACCAAACATGAATGTGGAAGACATCAAGACGGAAGGCTTCATCGAAGCAAACTTCACTGAGCTTTGGACGGCTAACGAGAACAACCTTCCTGCCACAAAAACCAACGAAACGATTAACTTGAGCAGCTACTCAGGTCAAGATGTTTATATTGCCTTTAGATATGAAGGTAACAACAGCAACTCACAAATCGTTTGGTGGATCGACAACGTTCAAGTCTATGTGGGCGAAATCTTCACCAAAGACATCACCGCCTACAGCGGAGATGGTGGGTACTACCTCATCGCCTCTCCCGTTGGAGAAGTAAATCCTGAGAACATAACAAATATGCTCTCTAACAACTATGACCTCTATCGTTTCAACCAAAGCGCACCCGTCGTGAACGGAATCAGTTTGGAATGGGAGAACTACAAGCAAGAAAGCTTTTGCCTTGAACCTGGCAAAGGCTACCTCTATGCCAACGACCATGATGTTACATTGCAGTTCACGGGCACACCGTATAACGGCGAAAGCACAATCACTTTGACCAAGACCGACATTGTTGATTGGTCAGGATGGAACCTCGTAGGCAACCCCTTTGCCCAGACGGCTTACATCACCAAGGCTTTCTACACCATGAATGGAACTGGTTCGGAGGTCGTGGCTGGCACAGGCAACAGCATCGAAGCCATGGAAGGCATCTTCGTCATTGCCGAACAAAACAATGAAGAGATGACCTTCAGCACCACACAACCCGCAGGACAAAACCAACAACTTGTTATCAACGTTACGCACGACCGTGGTACTTCGACACGCTCAGCAACCACTTCGACAAGCTCAGCAGCCATCGACCGCGCCATCGTCCGTTTTGACGAAGGCGGTCAGTTGCCCAAGTTCCAACTCTTCGAGAGCAGCACCAAACTCTATATCCCGCAGGGCAACAGCGACTACGCCATCGTTCGCAGCGCCGCCGAAGGCGAGATGCCCGTCAACTTCAAGGCCAGTGAGAACGGCACCTATACCATCAGCGTTAACACCGAGACTGTCGAGATGGATTACCTCCACCTCATCGACAATATGACCGGCACTGACGTCGACCTGCAGGCCACCCCGAGCTACACCTTCGAGGCTACCACCCACGACTATGCCTCGCGTTTCCATCTGGTATTCAGCGCAAATGTGACGGACGGCCCTTCGACAGGCTCAGGGGCCTTCGCCTACTTCAACGGCAGCGAATGGCAGATCAGCAACATCGGCGAAGCCACCTTGCAGGTTGTCGACGTGATGGGCCGCGTTGTGAAGAACGTCGCCCTTGAAGGCAATGCCACGGTGAGCATCAACGAGATGCCTGGCGTTTATATGATGCGCCTCCTCAACGGTAATGACGTGAAAGTTCAAAAGGTGGTCATCAGATGATGATAGCCTATGGCCAATGGCTTATGGCCTGCCCCTACGTTAAGGCAAGCCATAGGCCATGGGCCATCAGCCATAGTACGACAAGTGAAATACGAAATAACAGAGTGAACAAACAAATAAAACTAAATAATACGATGAAAAAGCAATTGTTAACCATAGCAATCGTCCTGGGCCTTGGCCTGACGACTTCATTCGCCCAAGGCGGACTGTTCCAGCGTGGCAACGTGCCTACCGAAGAACAAGGTAACCGTGACGGTGGTCCTGGTCTGCCCGGCCATGGCGCCTCGGGTCACCAAGACGCTCCCCTCGGTAGCGGCATAGCCGTGCTTGCCGCTCTTGGCGGTGCCTATCTCATTGGCAAACGCCGTAAGCAGAACTAAGATACTTTTTTTCTTTCATATTGTTGCGCCGGTGGCAGCTAAAGCGGTCACCGGCATTTTTTTGTTTCCACAAAAGAAGAGACGGCTCACAAGGAGCCGTCTCTTCACACTCAAAATTCCATCTATGATGCACTTTCCTTATTTCACTATCACTTTCTTTATCAACTTATTACTATTCCATTCAATGGAGATGTAATAGACGCCTTTATTCAAATGGCTTAAATCAAGGGTGGTTTCGTTGCCAGTGACTTCACCATTCATGACACATTGCCCCATAAGGCTAAAGACATGATAATCAAATCCAGAAGCACCTTCCATGGTCAGTGTCAACTGGCCATCAGTGGGATTCGGATAAGCCCTGAAACCATAATGGTCTTCCTCCAGGCCTTCTACCTGATGCATGATGACGTGGACGATGAAATCGACCGACTGACCATCACTGATGGCACGCATCAACACATTGGCGATGGCTTCGTCACCCGTCAATCGGTTGAGTGCCAAAATCCTGCCTGACAGACTAGCCGAAAGGGCTTCCTCATTGGAATTGGAAATGAGTTCATATTCAATCAATTCATCAGGGTCATCAGGATCGGTGGCCACTCCATTGAGGTCGATGTATACTAGTTTCGGGAACTCGGTCATGATGACATCCGGCACAGGATGAACTATATAAGGAGGCAAGTCGACAACGGCACCGCCATTGAAATCATCCATGCAGAAATATGCAGGAGTAATCATGCCACTGTTGTTGTTCTTCGTAGACGACAAGCTGAACGAGATGGTAGCCACTTCGCCCAAAGGACTGAGGTCAAACCACTCCCAAGTGTTCAGGATATAGTCGTCTTCAGGGTTGTCGAAGCGGTAGTCGGCAAGATAGAAGTCGAGCGTCCCAACAGTCTGCCCATTGGCGTTCTTGCCCGTCGCGGTCAGCTTGAACCAGTCAGGGTCGTTGCCCGAGAGACCGCCGAAAGGTGTCACGGTATTGTCACCTTCAAGCATGTTTTGATATGCCCACAAATTGTTGGTAACATAACACCCCGTGACGGTGTGCGGTTGGCCGTCAGCGGCGTAGACATCCGTCTGGGCGCCATAGGTGTAGGCTACGGCATATTGTGCTGAGCCGTCATAGCCGCATCCTGTGGCAGCGGTGTATTGGGCACTCATATAGGTCTGGCTCAAGTCGGTGCGATTGGAGGCCGTGAAGCCACCCCAAAAATAGGAAGAATAGTAGTTGGTGAAGACCCAGCCATGGCTGAACATCTCGTTGTTGCCTTCCTGAGGTTCCCAGATGCCACTCGGACTCAGCTCCACATCTTCAAAATCTGCAACATCAATAGTGATGACCACCTCAACTCCTGAAACGCTGACCTCCATGTCAACGTATTTGCCGTTACTGGTGGCGCGAATCACCATAATCCTGTCGTTGAAGGCATTGGGCGTGGTACGGCTTACCGTGAGCATGTCCTCGTCATCGATGGAAGCTGAAACCTCGCTCGGGCAGACCTGAACGGTGTATTCCATCATCTCGTTGTTGTTGTCGGGATCATCGAAACACGCACTAATGTCGAAAGTGAACGATTGCGGATACTCGGTGTAGATGATGGGGGCCAATTGGTTAGACACCACTGGAGGCTGGTCTTCAACGATGCATTCCACAGTGAATGAGGTCTGCACCGACTGCCCATTGCTCTCGGCTTGAAGAACGATGGCTGAAGTTCCTGCCGTGTTTTGCAGGCGCTCCACCACCAACGTGCGACCGTTCAACGTGGTCCCCACTAAACTGGGATTGCTGTTGGATGCCACCGTGATGACAATATCCTCATTCGGGTCATCGGGGTCGTCGAAAGTGTTGGTCAAATCGACGGTTTCAGAGGCCGGATAGGTCTCAAAGACGATGTCATTGATAGGATTGACCACCACTGGTGGCAGATTGGTACCACTAGCATACTCATCGGCACCGACACAAGGCGTCGTGGAGCGTTCTTCACCATCGATGTCGGTCGTCACATAAGATAGCGGATTAGCCACGGTGATGCCATCGCTGTCGGTGATGTGAAGGTCGTTGTTACCAACGAACTGGGGCGTGCAGAGTGCGGAATGTACGTCGAAACCCGATGCAGCTGTCCAATCGGATAACGTAGCACAATCCGTGCCTGCAATGATGCCGACATTGCTCCCCGTGAAGGAAACGCGGTTGTAATCGCAGAAACGGTTGTCGGAGTCGCTATTGAAACGAAACACATAACCGGAGGTTTCGTTGACAAACAAGTTGTTGTAGACCCAAAGGTTTTCCCAGCTCTTTTCCACAAACAAGTTTCCGCAAAGTCCTGAGCCTGTGCATTTTGCCGTGTTGTGAGCAAAATAGATATGCTCGCTGTCGGCATTGTCGAAATCAAAACAATAACTGTAGTCGGCGTTGCATTGCAGATTCACGATGTTATTTCGGATGATGACCGGTTCGGCTGCCGTACCCGTGACAGGGCGCAGACGAAATACCGTAGTGTAATTGGTGGTTCGGGTCACATCGATGACATTGTTCTCGAAGAGACAGCCATAACGGCAACGAAAGATATCTATGGCATTATAGTCATTACGGATATCGTATGTGCTGTTAATGGTATTGCCACTCACAGTCACATGGTCGGTAAAGGTGACGTACACCGACTTGCTGCTTTGGTTGGTGAAAGTGCAATTCTCAACCAAAAGACCGTCATTGTACTGATAGATGTTATGGCCTTGATAATACAGCCCAATGTAACCGTTCACAAAAGCGCAATCCACAAATGCGTTATCGCTATCCAACCATTCGCCCGAAATCCTATAGACGAGGTTTTTGTCGTTTTCAAGATTGGCTGATGATACACTACCGACAAAGCGCACATTCTCGAACCGCAAGCCGCTGTTGCCGTTCTGCAGTTTCACCACGACAGCCTTGTTTTCAGAGGTGGTGGTCAAGGTCATGTTCTCAAAGGTCACGTAGTCGGTGCCTGCGAGTTTTAAGGTGCTGTTGTCGGTGTAACCGGCGTTGCTGGTCACCACGACCTGCTGGTTGTCGGCGCCCATGCCGCGAAAGATGACGCGGCTAGTGGCACTAGTGCCATTGATATTGTCGAGTGTGACGTACTCCTCGTATGTACCTGGGGCCACTTCAAAAACGACCTGTCCCGACACACCTGAGGCAAGCGCCGTAGCTGCCGCACTAAACGAGGTGTAGTCAGGGTTTTGTGAGGCGTTACTGCTAATGGTGTACGTACCTGATAGTTGGGCGCGCAAGCTGGTGAAAGCCATTGATAGCGCCAACAAAAAAACTATTCGTTTCATTTTACCATGGCTTTATTGTACCACCACTTTCTGAATCACACGTGATCCACCCCAGCTCACAGCGACAAAACAGACGCCTTGATGACAAGAGCCCAAATCCATTTGAGCCGATCCGTTTTGTGCTTGACCGTTCAACAGGCATTGTCCCATAAGGTTATAAACCTCATAGTCAAAGCTTTGGCTCTCATCCAAATGAATTGTAATCATCCCATTGGTCGGATTGGGGTAGACCATCATGGACATGGCGCTTTCTTCCACACCTTCCACTTGGTTCATAATCACATGAATGTTGAAATCGACGTATTGTCCGTCGCTGGTGGCACGCATCGCAATGTCGGCCTCGGCTTGTTCTTCAGTCAAGCGCTCAAGCATTAGGATCCTTCCATCCATGGAGGCCAAAAGTGCCTCTTCGTTGGAGTTGGATAACATAGAGTATTCTATCAATTCGTCGGGATCATCGGGATCGGTAGCGGCACCGTTGAGGTCGATATACACGATCTTGGGGAACTCATCCATCACCACATCCGGAATCGGAGTGACAATGTAAGGCGGCAAGTCGATGACCGCGTTGATAATGACATGAACGTTGAAGTTGACATACTGTCCGTCGCTGGTGGCGCGCATCGTGAGGTCGGCAGTGGCCTGGTTCTCGTTTTGGCGTGTCATGACCAAGATCTTGCCGCTCATCGTGGCTGTCAAGGCGGTGGGGTTCGAGTTGCTGACGATGATGTAAACAATGTTTTCATCCGGGTCGTCGGGGTCGGTGGCCACACCGTTGAGGTTGACTTGTTGCGTCTGCGGATACTCGTCGAAGACCACGTCAGAGACAGGGTTGACGATATAAGGTGGCTCGTCGATGACAGCATTAAGGATGACATGCACGATGAAGTCGACCGACTGTCCGTCGCTGGTGGCGCGCATGGTGAGGTCGGCGGTGGCTTGGTTGGCGTTTTGGCGTGTCATGACTAAGATCTTACCGCTCATCGTGGCCGTCAAGGCGCTGGGATTCGAGTTGCTGACGATGCTGTAGACGATGTTCTCATCCGGGTCGTCGGGGTCGGTGGCCACACCGTTGAGGTTGACTTGTTGCGTCTGCGGGTACTCGTCGAAGACCACATCTTGCACGGGGTTGACGATATATGGCGGCAGGTCAGGAGCGGCGCCACCACCATTGAAGTTGTCCATGCAGAAATAGGCCGGCGTAATCATGTTGTAGCCACTGCCTCTTGATGAAGAAAGGCTAAAGGAGATGGTGGCCACATCACCCAAGGGGCTGAGTTCGAACCACTCCCAAGTATCAAGGACATAGTCTTCCTCATTGTTGGCAAAGCGATAATCGGCGAGGTAGAAATCCAATTCACCTACAGTTTGTCCACTAGCATTCTTACCTGTCGCCGTCACCTTGAACCAGTCAGGGTCATTGCCTGTAGTTCCTCCGTAGGGTAGCTCGCCATACCCGCCTTGAAGAATGTCCTGATAAGTCCACAGATTGTTGGTGACATAGCAGCCTGTGACGGTATGTAATTGTCCATCGGCGGCATAGACATCCGTCTGCACACCCATGGTAAATGCCACGGCATATTGGGTAGAGCCATCATAGCCACAGCCAGCAGCCGCAGTATATTGGGCATCAAGACCCGTTTGACTCAGATCCGTACGATTGGAGGCCGTGAAGCCGCCCCAATAGCCGTATTGGGTAGAATTGGTAAAGAGCCAGCCGCCGCTGGACATCTCATTATCGCCAACAGGGGGTTGCCAGATACCACCGCTACCAAGTGGCACATCTTCGAAAGTGGCAGGTTCTTGCGCCATGGCAAATGCAGCCATGACAAGTGCGAGGGATAATAGTAAAAACTTACGCATAAAAATATGGTTATTACGCATTAAACGAATACTGCAAGACCATCGCAAGAAGCCATGCTAATTGCCGCGCTTAGCGTCGCCCTTGTTCCCGAAGGCTTGCAATTGAACTCACGGTTTGGCAGGTCTTCTGACTTGTCCGAGCCCTGAAAGGGCGACCCGACATTATGCGAGCGGTTTTAACCCTCGCATAAAAAGGCAGGTCCCTTGCAGGGGTGAGCCTATCGCCTTCCCATACGGATGAGCCGTACAGTGGCTGGTTTGACAGGCCTTACACGGGCTTACAGCAGCGGGCACTGTTGCCGATTCACACGGCATTCCCTTAACCAAACTGGTGGCAAAGATACGACATTTTCATGAAACGCCCACTTTTTTCTCATTTCAAAGCCCTCATGGCGTTAAACACCGCCAACACCGTGACTCCTACATCGGCGAAGACCGCCATCCACATGGTGGCGACACCGAAAGCTGCCAGCAACAGCACGAGCACCTTCACGCCGATAGCGAACCAGACATTTTGCTTGGCAATGCGCAATGTGCGCCGAGCGATACGGATAGCAAGGGCTATCTTTGAGGGTTTGTCATCCATTAGCACCACATCAGCGGCCTCGATGGCGGCATCGCTGCCGAGACCACCCATGGCGATACCCACATCGGCGCGAGCCAGGACGGGAGCATCGTTGATGCCATCACCAACAAAGGCCAGCTGTGAGTCCGGTGTTGCAGGTTTAGTGTTGATGAGCTCCTCAACATAGGCGACTTTGTCGGCGGGGAGCAATTCGGCATGGTACTCGTCGATGCCGAGTTTTTCAGCGACATCCTTCCCTACTTCCTTGCGGTCGCCGGTGAGCATCACTGTTCGGAGCACTCCGAGTGATTTCAGGTCACGAATGGCTTCGGCACTATCCTCTTTGACCTTGTCGTTGATGACGATATGGCCGGCATATTCTCCATCGATGGCGACATGAATGATCGTCCCAATGTGTTCGCAGTCATGCCACTTCACTCCTATGGCATCCATCATCTTGGCGTTGCCCACGCAAACCGTCCAATTCTCCACCTTGGCTTTGATGCCCTGTCCGGCTATCTCCTCCACCTCGCTCAACTTGCAGCCATCGGTAGCCTCGTCAGGGAAGGCATCACGCAGCGCAGCCCCAACGGGATGCGTGGAGTAATGCTCCACATGGGCTGCAAGATGCAACAGATGCCGTTCGTCACACTTCTCGGGATGCACCACAGTGACAGCAAACTGGCCATGGGTCAAGGTGCCCGTCTTATCAAAAACCACTGTGTCCACCTTCGATAACACATCCAAATAATTAGAGCCTTTCACGAGGATGCCCTTACGCGAAGCCCCACCGATGCCGCCAAAGAAAGTGAGTGGCACACTAATGACCAAGGCACAGGGACACGACACCACGAGGAACATCAAAGCGCGATAAAGCCAAGTGGCAAAGGTACCCATAAAGTCACCCGAGATCAGAGGAGGCAACAAAGCCAAAGCCAAGGCTGCGAACACCACCACCGGGGTATAGACGCGCGCGAACCTTGTTATAAAAGTCTCGTTTTTCGACTTGTTCTCTGTGGCATTCTCCACCAAATCGATAATCTTCGACACCGTGCTTTCGCCAAAACTCTTGGTCGTGCGCACCTTGACCAAGCCAGAAAGATTGACACAGCCCGAGACAACTTCATCACCTTCGGTTATATTACGGGGGACGCTTTCGCCCGTCAAAGCTACCGTATTCAAGGAAGAGCTTCCTTCGATGACGACACCGTCTAACGGAACCTTCTCTCCAGGTTTGACGAGGATGGTCTCTCCTACTGCGACTTGTTCGGGACCAACTTCTTCCACTGCTCCCTTGCGCTCGACATGGGCAACATCGGGACGGATGTCCATCAGGTGGGCGATGCTCTCACGACTCTTGCCCTCGGCATAGCCTTCGAAAAGCTCGCCTATTTGGAAGAAAAGCATGACGAACACCGCCTCGGGGTATTGCGTCTCGGCTCCGGGAAGGAAGCCGATGCAGAGAGCGCCAAGGGTGGCGATGGACATCAGAAAATGCTCGTTGAAAGCCTCGCCGTGAGCCAACCCTTCGGCAGCCTCCTTCAATGTGTCGAAACCGATAAAAAGATAAGGCACTAGGTACACCAAAAGCAGCTGCCATTTAGCCAAACCGCAAGTTTTTTCAACAATGACAGCCGCGATAAGCAGCAATGCTGCAATGACAATCTTGACGATTTGCTTCTTCAGCCCTTCCTCGTGATGATGGTGATGCTCGTGGCCACCATCCTCGTGATCATGATGTTCATGCGAACAACATTCTTCGTTATGTTTATGTTCCGACATAATTCATTCTCCTTTCGGATGCAAAAATACGAAGTAAAACGACCGCTGATTATCCTTATTTGTTACGATTTAGTGTTGCGAAACACACCATCAATGGGGATGATGGGGGCTCCTGTGCCGTAGTTGCCACAATGTATCTTGAGCCTTTCAAAACATAAAACAAAGAGGGCGTACTGACACGCCCTCTTTGTTTGTTAAGAACGAGTTAAGCTTATTACTTTACCATAACCTTCTTCACCTCATTGCCGGCTTTCACGAAGTATAAACCGCTGGTAAGACCTTGCAGGTCGATGGTCTGTTTGTTGTCCACAAACAAGGATCTCACAACGCGACCCATCTCATCGACGATGGTCACGAGGCCTTCGGCTTCGATGGTGAGGGTTTCTGAAGCGGGATTAGGATAGATGTTCACCGTGGTGTTTTCGTTTTCTCCAACACCCACATGGCCGCAGTCGTCATAGAGTTGGATGCCTTGCCATTCCTCGGCAGCTTCGAAGGCCTCAATGCAGTTGCAGGGCACAATGATGTGCACATGGCCGTTGATGTCGGCAAAGGCATCGTCCCAAAGGTAGAACGGCTCGGTGGAGTGGATGAAGATGTAATCGAGCTCCTCGCAATAGCTGAAGGCATTCGAATTGATCTGCTGCATACCTTCCGGAAGTTCGATATATTCCAAAATGTGGCAGTTGGCAAACGAATGGTAGCCGATGTTCACGATGGTGCTGGGCAAGGTGACACTAGTGAGGTTGACGCAACCGTAGAACGCCTCGCTGCCGATGTAGCGGACCCTATACGACTCCCCATTGATGGTTTCCGTTTCAGGAATGACCACGTCACCCGAATAGGTATTTGGATCGTCGTTGTTGACAACGATCAGATAGGTCTCGCCACAACCGCCTCCTGGAAGTTGCTGCGTGACTTTGCGGTAATAGATGCCATTGACATAGTAATCATAGGCGAATGCACTCTGGCAAACCATCATGAGTGCCAAGGTCAGAAAAGAAAAGATAAATGTTCGTTTCATAATTGCAATTATTAGTGATAGTGTTAACAATATACTTAGGTGCAAAAAAACGAAAATCATAACACATGCATGAAAAAAAAGTCCAAAAATTTGGAAAATAAGTACCAAATCATGTTATTTTTCAAATTACTTTTGCAACTAATTCAAAAAAAGAAACACCAATAGAATGGCATCTCCCGAGTCACAAGGAGTCAACAATAGCGAAACCTCCTATGCCGAATTCAATGCATTGATCCTTCGGCATAAGGCTATGATTTGGCATATTTGTTCCGACTACAAACTTGGAAGTGCCTGGAACATAGAAGACTGCGTTCAAGAAGTAATCATGAACTTATGGCGTAGTTTCAAAGGTTTTGAGGGGCGCAGCTCAGAAAAGACCTGGGTATGGCGGGTGGCGACCAACACCATGTTGATGCTGCAACGCAAAGACGTCAGAAGTCCACAAACGGAGTCCATTGGAGCAGAAAGCATAGACAAAAAGGACGAAGAGGCTGGCAACGACAGCTACCAACAGTTGCAACAACTGATTGAAGCATTGCCCGAAGAAAGTGGTGTCGTCATCCGCGCCTTCCTTGACGGCTTCTCCTATAAGGAAATCGCCGAGATGACCAACAGTTCGGTGGGCGCCGTAGCCATGCGCATCGCGCGACTCAAGCGGAAACTAAAAAAAATGTACGAAAGAGAAAACAATCTATGACGATGAAAGACAACATAAAAACAGTAAACCCAAGCAAGCAACATGACGACTTCAATGCCCAATGGCAACGTCGCCAGCAGTGGGAGCAACAGGCCGACAAGGCGGTACCCGACGACAAGACCTTTATGCAATGGACAGAAAAGGCGCAACAAGTCTCTGAAAGCTCAGAAGTGAATGTCGTCCCCCTCTCCCCCCACCGCAACAGGCAATGGATACCTTATGCAGCAGCGGCCAGCGTCGTCATAGGCGTTGCCATCATAGGGTTATCCCGTTATGGACAATCCGACAACGGACTTCCCGTGGCCGAGGAAGTGACGGTGGAAAGCCAGACCATCCACTTCATGTGCAACAACGGTTGCTCGGCGCAAGACATCATGTCGCTGGCTAACAAAGCCTTTAAATAACAAAACCCAAAGATGATGAAAAGCCTTATTCCATATTTCGCCGTACTCCTTGCCTTGGGGCTGTCAGCCTGCAAGGAAAGGACTGCAACCCCAGAGACCACACCCTGCCAAAAGGCTGCGATGGAGTTTTACTGCAAGTATGCCGACAACGCCAACCTCACCGTGGCGTATCTCGGCGACTTATCCGTCAACGGAAAGTGCATCGACGCCTTGATGCTGCAAGCCGACAATGAACCGGACTGGGAGGCCCTGAAATGGGATTTCGGTTTCATGTCATACGACTCCACGGCATTCCATTGCACAAACGACGACAATCCTCTTATGATAGGTGTCGGCATCGAGACCGATTTCTTGGACGACGCCATCTTCGACACCGTGACCGACATCAGCCAAATCCCCGATAAAGACATAGAGCGGTTCACGCACATCGTTGCCGACAAGATGCGCGAAGTCATGAACAGTTTCCAGACCCCCGACTCCTTACTGCCCAACACCGCCTTCATCATCGGACAAGGCGAGATAGAACAGGAAGGCACAGGGAATTCCTACGACGACTACATTCTGAATGTCGCGCGGTCCCTTGTCGTCGGGATGATCGACGAAAGGCTCCACCCCAATTCGATTCCTGATCCTGACCTGCAACAGCAAAAAGACTGGAACCACAGCATCATGGACGATGCACAAACTCACGGTCACATAGGCTATATCACCGCTGCCGACAACGAGGAACGCGCCTTATGGCTCTTCTTCTATGACGACCAAGAGGAATGCAACACCATCATTGCTCACATTAGTGAAGACATGATTATCAATTACAAATAAACCATTCATCAAATTCAATTCACATGAAAAAACATGTATTTTTCCTTCTGTTGTGCACTTTTGCCATGATTGGCATGACACAGGCACAAAACCGTGGCGATATCCAACTGAAAGCCATCGAAATGAACAACATTATGATCTCACAAGACCAACTGCCTTCCGAAGGTTCTTGGTTCTCGTACGTCGGTGACTATTCTTCACCTCAAATTATCGGTATCGGCATGCCCTTCAACTGGGGGTATATGTTTCCCGCTGAACTGTTGAGCGAGTACAAGGGTTGCTCCTTCACCCAGTTTGGTTTCTTGGATGCAGGCGAAGAGCAATTTGCCACCACCTACACCGTCAACCTCTATCTTGGCGGCGATACTGCTCCACAAACTTTGGTTTCGACGCAACAGTTCGAAATCACTGGTACGGTCGGCGATGTTGTCACCTTCAGACTCGACACCCCTGTTGAGATTGACGGCACACAAAACATCTGGTTGACGTTCTATCATGACGGCTCCATCCAATATCCCGCTCCTGCCGTTGCCGATGTGGGCAACCCCAACAGCCGTTGGCTTGGCATCGATGGCTATGGCTGGATGGACGTGGCCTCTGTCAGCAGCGAGGCTTACAGCTGGCTGGCATGGGTTTACGTTGACGGTTACGACTGGATTGGCGAAAGCAACACATCTGTCGCCGTGTATCCCAACCCCACCACTGGCAACGTGAATATCGCTGCTCCGGGCATCAATCACGTCACGGTGATGAACACGCTCGGCCAGGTGGTTTACGACAGCAAAGCCGACGGAAACATGACCACCCTCGACATGAGCTCCTATCAAGCGGGTGTGTACATGGTGCGTGTATCGACTGAAAGCGGCGAAAGCGTGAAACTCATCACTAAACAATAATACCATGAAAAAACTATCCATCCTATTCGCGTTCCTGCTCTTTGGAGTAGGCCTTCGCGCACAACAAACCAACCTCACCGAGGCCGTCGACTTCACCGTCACCGACTGCCACGGACAGACCTACAACCTCTTCGAGATCCTTGACCGCGGTCAAGCCGTCTTCATCGACTTCTTCTTCTACACCTGCGGCCAATGTCAGCAGATTTCTCCTTACATCACAGGTTCTTATACCCAAATGGGCTGCAATATGCACGATGTGTTCTATATCGAGATCTCCTACATCGACAGCGATGCCGTCTGCCAGCAATGGGCCAACGAATATGGCGTTGAGTTCCCCACCGTCGGTAAGGACGGTGGCGGCAACGAGGTCTTCGACCTTTATGGCATCATGGCCTGCCCCACCCTCGTCCTCATCATGCCCGACCGCAGCATCCCCATCCGTGGCCTGCTGGACCTCTATCCCTTCTCGGCACAAGATGTGGTCAACGCCATGCAGCAAAATGGCCTGCAGCCTCACGATTGCACGGGCACACTGACCGTCAACCCTCAGACCTTGCACATCTACAACGATGGTGAGACCTACCAGCCCGGCCAACTGACCATCTCCAACATGACCGCTGAAGACGTGACCATCGACGCCTTCACTGCCGACCCCATCTTTGCATTACATTGCATGTATGATGGCCAAGACGTCACCGAGGGCATGACTGTCGCCGCTGGACAAACCGCCACTGTGGAAGTCTATGTCGACGTACCTATGAAGGAGAACTTCGAAGGCAAGATGTATGTCAACACCTCGGCGGGCAACTTCGAGGTCGACATCGTTTACGAGATGACCGTTGGCGTCGATGAAAACAGCACGACGCTGACCATGTTCCCCAATCCCGCCAACGAAAGCGTAACCCTCCAAGGCGAGAATCTTGGCGTGGTAAGCCTTTACAACGTAGTCGGGCAGAAAGTCGAGACTTTCTACACCGACGAGTCGCAATTAGTGATCCCGACTGCCAAGTACCAAGAAGGCATCTACTTCATCAGGACAAGCAACGGTAACACGCAACGCCTGGTGATTGTGCACAAGTAAGTTTTAAGGTTTATAGTGAACAATCCGCCATTCGAGCGAAAGCTTGAATGGCGGATTGTTTTGTATCTAGGCTGTACTATTATTACTCCTTCCCCATCAGCATCACCCGCACTTCTTTCTTGAAGCCGAATCTTTCATAGAAAGCGGGCAAGACACCCTCGCAGGCGGTTATGAGATGAAAACCTACGATGCCTTGCGCCTTGAGGTCGGCGAGGCATTGCTCAAGCAATTGGCTGGCGATGCCTTGGCGTTGGTATTGGGGTGCCACGGCAAGGTCGTTGATCTCGAAGGTGCGGCCATAGTGGAACAGCATGGAAGTGCCCAAAATGAAGCCTGCCACTTCGCCATCCACGACACATTCCAAGCCGTAATGCTGCTGACATTCAAGCAGTTCACGGACGTGGATGGTGGCATCTTCCACCGACCAGTTGTCGTTCCACGGCTCGCCCGAAAACGCCGAAGCGTAGATGGCACCATATTGGTCCAAATGCTCAATAGTGATGGGACTGATGATTAGGTTTTGCATAAGGGATATTTTTGGCAAAGATAGGGGTTTATTGCGAATAATCGTACCTTTGCGCAATCACAAAAGACAACCATACACCATGGCAAGCAACCCCGACTTCGTTCAATATATCGCCGACCAATGCGCCGGTGCAGGCGAGATTACCGTGAAAAAGATGTTCGGTGACTACGGCATCTATTGCGACGGCGTCATCTTCGGCCTCATCTGCGACAACCGCTTCTACCTGAAACCAACCGAGGCGGGCCGTTCGCTATTGCGCAGCGTCGAAATGCGTCCCCCTTACGATGGCGCAAAAGACTATTTCTTCATTGAAGATGTGGACGACAGGGATTATTTGTCGGCGCTTGTCCGCGAAACTTGTAATGCATTGCCACAGCCGAAGCCGAAAAAGAAAAAAAATGAAATAAATGAATTTTTCTCTTGACTCGTCTCAATGAAACGGAAAAGCGGCCACCTCCACTTTCCCGACACATCCACCTTCGACCCGTTTATGGATTGTTTTTTATTATCTTTGCAGCCGAATTGCGAAACAGATAAATCGGAATTTATATGGTTGAATCATACATAACACGACCGACGGTCTTCCCAATGGAGGCAGAAGAACCTTGGAGAATTGTCGAAAACTTAGGTGAGAACATCACTCATCTCGTAGTGAACTTATAGAACAAGACCCTTTATAAAGCCATGCTACACCTGAACAAAGTACATCACATCGCTATCATTAGTTCCGACTATCAGCGGAGTCTCCACT